>ENA-ORCW01000704-ORCW01000704.1-marine-metagenome-genome-assembly--contig:-NODE-704-length-13641-cov-3.301091_pt1 | contig 13641 bp, 7 predicted proteins | sample MGYA00237784_ERZ508517 | MGnify/ENA primary metagenome ERZ508517 (study PRJEB26187, sample SAMN06268979) | marine metagenome | isolation source: Tt ae E1 feedstock associated aerobic enrichment on... | reverse complement strand
CCCACGCGGCCGAAGTGCCCCAGCAGCAGGCCCACCAGGAGGGGGCCGCCGGCCAGCCCGAGGGTGATCGGGGTGCTGCCGGGCAGGCCGATCGGGATCAGGCCGACGATGATGCCGAGGGTCAGCCCCGCGGAAAGGGAAAGGAGGTCGGTGGCGTCGATGGCGCTGCTGCGGTGCCCGACCGCGGCGGCGAAGTTCTTCAGGGCGTCGGCCCGGCCCACCGCGGTGACCTGGTCGTTGCGCTCGATGACGGTCCCGGAGTTGGGCACGAAGGTCAGGCCGAGGCGGGTGACCCGGGTGATGACGATGCCGAAGTTCTTCAGGGGGGCGATCTCCTTCAGGCTCCGCCCGGCGAAGGAGCGCGAGGTCACCAGGAGGAGCTGGCGCTCGTTCTCCACGTCCTTGATGACCTGCTTGTCGCTGCGTTTCCCGAGGTAGTCGATGGCGATGGCCATCTCCCTGCTCCGCCCGACCAGGAGCAGCAGCTGGCCCGGCTCGAAGGCGTCGTCGTACTCCAGCGGGGTCAGGCGGCCCTCCCGGTGGATGCGGGAAATCTGGCAGGCATTGAAATTGGCCAGCCCGGCATCGGCGATCTTCTTGCCGGCCAGGTTGGGGTTGGTGACCTCGACGAGGACGGTCTCCACGCGCTCCTCGGACTCGGCCGGGTCGCGGCTTTCCTCGGCGATCTTCTCGAGGTCGAGCTTGAGCAGCCGCGGCAGCAGCTGGACAAAGAGGACCACCCCGATGACCCCGAAGGGATAGGCGATCCCGTAGCCGATGCTGACCCCCCGGGAACCGGCGGCGCCGAGTCCCTCGGTGGCCGCGGCCAGGGCGGGGGTGCTGGTCAGGGCTCCCGCAAAGATCCCCGTGGCGAGGTCGGCCGGGAGGTCCAGGAGCCGCGTCCCGGCCCAGGTCACCAGCCCGCCGAAGCCGACGGTGACCAGGGCCAGCTTGGCCAGGTCGGCCCCCTCCCGGGCCAGGGCGGCGAAGAAGCGTCCGCCGGCCCCGATGCCGACGCAATAGACAAAGAGGACCAGCCCCAGGGTGCCGATCCCCGCGGGCACCCGGTAGCCCAGATGACCGGCCAGCAGGGCCGTAAACAGGACACCCGAGCTGCCGAGGTTGATCCCCTTGATGGTGATGCTACCCAGCAGCAGCCCGCTGGCAATGATCGCAAAGAGGGCGATCAACGGCTGGTCGAGGAGAAGTTGGTGGAGGGCGTGCATGGGTTCTGGCGTGATCGGCAAGGCCGGCTGGTTCACTTGCGCCGGGTCAGCTCCTCCAGGATGGAAAGTTCGCCGATCTCCCCGAAGAACGCCTTCGACAATTCCAGGAGCTCCCGGTCCGCCAACAGGCTCCGGAAGAAGGTGTCGTTCTCATACTTCCGCCACCGGTCGTTGGTCTGGGATTTGGAGAGCCCGCTGAAGCTGCTGCCGCCGCCAAAGTCGGGGGTCCGGGCAAGGGCTACATCCGCCTTGTCCAGGTCGAATTGGTCGAACTTGCCGGCCATGTCCCGACGGTACGCCTCGTTGATGATGAATTCATTGTAGTTGAATACGATGACCCGGGGAAAGGTATGCCGGTGCTGCCCGGTGGCGATGGAGAGCTGTTTCTTGTAGGTCTCCATGTGCTCCCGCAGCTCGGATTCCTCTTTCCTGCCGTGGCGGATGCTGCTGGCCAGCCAGTTGGCCGGATCCCGCAGGATCAGGATGACCTCCGGTGAATATTTCCGGATCAGCCGGCGGTAGCTCCGTTGCAGCGGATCCATGTCCTCGACCGAATACAGGAAATACTCGGGCGCCGGGACCGGAAAATCCTTGCACAGGTTCGCCGTGCCCTGGGCTCCGGAGTCCTCAACCGTGTCCCCGGAATAGACAATTCGCCGGCCCATGATCGGTTTCAGGAACAACCGGCGACCGCCCTTGATGAAGCGGCAATGGTTGAAGTGCAGCACGCCCGCCGGCAGGCCCCGGCATACCCATTCAATGATCAGGTGCTGACCGGACCGCTGCATGGCGAAGCTGGTCATCAGCCGCTTGTCCGACAGGGGGACCCCGCAGGCGATGAGCTCGACCGGAAGAAATTGTCTGATCAGCTGTTTCATGGAATTAGCACATGCATGGTTTTTGGGGCCACATCCGCCACCCCTCCTCGTCAGAAACTTTCTTGAGTCTGTTATCCTGCAGCAGTCCCACGATCTGATGCACTGCTGTCGCTGGTTTGCCCATTTCTACGTTGTGTCCCGCAACCGATTTCTCGAACCTCGCGTTAGGCAGTTGGTCGGTCAGCTTGTTTAGTTCGATTCTATGATGCATTGGGTCCTTAAGGTCCTTTTCAAACATTCTTCTTCCGCGGTTGGGACCCTCATTTGGCTTCATTTCTTTGATCAAATTTCCGGGCTTTTCCATCTTTCCATAGTAATTATTGAGGCAATACCCACTCTGACGCCATTACTAATGAGTACACCAGGAATAAGTTGTAAGCGGAAATCCCAGTAATAATAAGGGCATCACCTTAATGGGAATATTTCATCAATTGGATTTGCTGAACTTCAAAAAGATATAAAAGTCATTTTTTTAAGCTCATGCGACTTTCGCGCTGGGCGCTGTAGCATCCTATAACCTTCAGAAGTCCACGACTTTATGTGATTTGTAAAATCCTCGTGAGTTTTATCGTTAAATAAAGTTGGCAAAGAAAGCTTTACATGCTCGCCCACATCATTTGAGACGGCTTTCATGTATATGAGCTTCCCTTCCAGATTCTTGAAACAGGCATCGCTTTGCCTGCTGTGTCTCCTTGGCATAGCCTTACAATCGGCTGCCCAGCGACCTGCAGACACACCAGCGAATACAAAGCCTGGTCTCGAATACCATTATTATGAAGGCAATTGGGATTCCCTGCCGGAATTTTCGCTGAAAACACCGTCATTGGAAGGAACTGCCACCAAACCCCATCCGTACTACAGACTGCGAGAAAACGCATACGGACTGACCTTTACAGGTTATGTAGAAGTTCCGTCCACGGGTGAGTATACCTTCTATCTCAAATCTGACGACGGAAGCCGCCTCTGGATTGGGGAAGAACTTGTCGTGGACAACGATGGCAAACATGGTCCGCGCGAAATTTCTGGTTCAATTTCTCTGGAGGCTGGAATTCACCAAGTTTCGATCCATTACTTTGAGCGTGGCGGTAATGAAACCCTTCAGGTAAGTTTTGAAGGGCCTACCTTCTCAAAGCGGACCGTGCCTGCAACTGCTTGGGCCCACGAAGTGCCTCTACCTCCGGAGCCTGTTGATCCGGAGCCTACACCCGAACCGGATCCCGAGATTGATCCGGCCGTAGTCTATCGCTCTTCCGACATTCCCGTCGCACCGGAATCCGGGCTTGAATACAAGTATTACGAAGGCAGTTGGTCCGTTCTTCCGGATTTTACGAACGAAGTGCCGGTGTCGGAGGGAGTTGCCAGCACACCGGATCCATTCTACCGTAGCGTGGAGGAAGACTACGGTATAACTTTCATGGGCTATATCGAGGTGCCAGAAAAGGGTGAGTATACCTTCTATCTCGATTCTGATGACGGCAGTTGCCTTTGGATCGGTGATAGCCTTGTTGTGAATAACGATGGCCTGCATGAGGCCACCGAGGCTTCAGGCACGATTGGTCTGGAAGCAGGATATCACGCGATTTCCATTCAGTACTTCCAGAACACGGGTTCTGTGCACCTGGAAGTCAGTTATGAAAGTTCCGGGATCTCGAAGCAGATTATTCCTGAAAATGCCTGGAGCCACGAGGCTGGGGATATTCCAACACTTCCGGGAGACTGCACTGGATCTGATGGCCAACGCTGTCCGGACATGCCTCAGTCTCCACAACCGGGCCTCGCCTTTGAGTACTTTGAGGGCAGTTGGTCCATTCTGCCAGATTTCACTGTCCTCACTCCGGTGTCGACCGGGATTGCGGACACGCCTCATCCCGGCTACGGGTTGCTGGAAGATGGTTACGGGCTTGTTTTTTCGGGTTATGTTGAAGTGCCGGCTTCGGGTGACTACACGTTTTACGTCAATTCCGATGATGGCAGCCGCCTGTGGATTGGCGACACGCTTGTTGTCGACAACGATGGTTTGCACGGACAAACCGAGGTCTCAGGCACAATTTCTTTGATGGCTGGATATCATGAAGTTTCTGTTCAGTATTTTGAGCGTGGTGGCGGCGAAGTGCTTCAAGTAAGTTATGAGGGACCTGGAATCGCGAAGCAGGTTATTGCCGGTAGCGCTTGGAGCCATGAAGCGATAACTGGTACTCCAGAACCAGATCCGGAACCAGATCCGGATCCCGTGCCGGATCCCGATCCGGATACCCAACCCAAACCGGAATCAAGATTCGCACCACAACCTGGTCTGGTATTTGAGTATTATGAAGGTAACTGGACCTCAATTCCAGAGTTCACTACCCTGACTCCAGTGTCTCGTGGTGTGGCCAGGACTCCGAATTCAGATTATCGATTGCGGGAAGATTTGTACGGTCTTGCATTCACAGGGTATATCGATATCCAGACTGCGGGTGATTATACATTCTACCTGAATTCCGACGACGGCAGTCGCCTTTGGATTAGCGGCACCCTGGTTGTGGATAATGATGCCTTGGGCGGACCTCATGAGAAGGCTGGCACAGTTTCGCTAGAGGCGGGATTCCATGAAGTGATGATTGATTACTTCGAAAGTAGCGGCTCCGAGCTCCTGCAAGTCAGTTATGAGGGTCCTGGAATCTCGAAGCAGACTATCCCAGAAAGCGCCTGGAGCCATGAGGCCGTTGGCATTCAGTTTCCATCGGATTTCTACAACCCCAATGCCACGCTGGTACCATTATCCCAGGCTGCCAATCTTCAGACTCTATTGGACCAGCATAGCATAGTCCTCTTGGAGAGTGGTGATTATTCGGTGAATGGGCCCTCACAATTGATCCTCAGTAGTGGACAGCAGGTTTATGGGCTTCCTGGTGCAGTTACGCCAGGTATTCTGATACCTTCCGGAACCACAGATCTTGTTGTCTCTTACATTCAGGCCAAAGGTGGAATTACTTTTGGGTCAGGAAGTAAGCCGATTGCGCGGAATCATTTTCGCGGAATGCAGGTAACTTCCTTCAATGGCAAGGATATGGTTTTGGAGGATAACCTATTTGTTAGCGGTGTTAACTGTAAAATCAATTTTGATTGTTCCAATAACGGCTACATTCGGAACAATCGGTTTATACGATTTATGGCCTCATCCAGCTGGCCGCAGTTGGTTTTTCATGGAAATCCCAACTCGACCGAGGATTCCTATGGCAATACCTTCCTTTGGCTGAATTTCCTCACCCCGCATGGATATGCGTCCAGCATTCGTGATATCGAAGACTTAACCTTCATCGCGGTTGATGCCGAGAGTTGGAACTGGAAGGATTACGATGATCGCGCCCTCATCTACACCGAAAATATGGGGACGCTTCGCTTGTTTGGTACACAGGGCGGAAACCACTTGTCGGAAGACAGACTTACGCCACTGATTGAATCCAAAGCAAATGAAATCTTGATGTTCGATGTGAATACAGCCAATAGCAATCAATTGACAGATCCCAATATTGTTTTTGGCGCAGGTAACGTAAGCTCCTTGGGTGTGATGAACAAATCCTACAGCACTAGAAGTATGGAATCACAGGTTTCACGCTTCAACATTTCCGAGGGCAACGGCGATGATGTCCAATTAAACGGAAGCAAGGTTTCGGCTGCGTTGGATGCAACTCAAGCGGAGGCTCTGCGGACAATGATCCGCCCGAACCTTCGAAAGGGTATGCCTTGGGAAGCGCCTCGCCATGGGGGTATTCCTGATCCCGCCGGGAAATATTGGAAGCAAGGTTTGGCGAACCAACCAGACCATACTTCGTGGCTGCAAAACCGAATAGACACGGAAGGTATCGTCCATCTTGAACCCGGCACCTACTATATATCAGCGCCGTTGAAAATTCTGGATAATCACGGAATTGTCGGATCGGGTATGGGTGAGACGGTCATTATTGCTAAGACAGCAGACTTCGATATGTTCACCACTCCGGTCGCAACAGGGAATCACTTTGTCGTACTTTGCAACCTGACAGTACAAGGGGGGTACAACGGGCTGGCATTAAATCAGCCAGGTCTTGTCCACACTCGCTTCTCACTAGCCTTTGTGCAATTTCGCGATATGGTAAATTCGGGCATCGTTATTGATACAACATACTCATTGGATAACAATTTTATGGATCATCTATATTTCGTAAAATGTTTGAATGGCATACTTCAATTGACTGATCCCAATTATGCTGGAGGGAATACACCGACAAATTCATTTATGGACAAGTCATTCTGGTATCGCTGCCAGTTTATCGAATGTGGCATACCTTTGAATTTGCCCGCCAAAAGAGCGAACAACCTCAATGTTTATCATGAGTGTTTGTTCGAGGGTTCGACAGAAAAAATATACCACCTGTACAACAACCTAACAACTCACTTCACGAATTGTGATTTCATTGATAATGCGGGCGAACCCACCCAGAATTACAATAGCCGTTTTGTGAATTGCTATTTCCGCAACGGACCAACTACCACAGGATATGGTAACGCTGGTAATATTTTTGCTGGGTGCATTTTTGACGCCAACGGTAATAACAGTAGCATCATTTCCGGCTCTACCAAAGGCAGGAGTTTGTTTATGAACTGCAGTGGTGACCAGCCACTGGGCACCCTTACTGATGCGATTTTGTTAAACAACAGTCTTCCCGATGTTAACGCCCGGTCGATTATCTATGTGGATGGCCAGCGTACCACTCTGGATAGTGAAGCAGCGGATCCACAACCACAAATGCTCTGGGGTGTTGAGCAATTCTATGAATTGCCGGCATGGGATCAATGAAACCTGTGAATTCGTTTGCTTCGCATAATTGGAATAAGGATTCAGCCAGGGACGTTCTCTATGGCGATGTGCCGTAGCAGTTGGTGAAGCAGTTGAAGTGTCATTAAAACATTGCCTACACGTTGGTCTTTCGGGCACGCATGTCCCCCCATATTCGCTAAAGACCGAGTTGTTTGATGGTCTTTCTGGTAGCGAGCGAAAACTTTCGCTCGCAACCAGCGGATCCAAGCTAAGCGTCAATACCCATCTACTTCCCCAGAACTGGAAGCCGCCTCTATCCCATGATGATCCACAACGTCACGTCAGGGGTTTAGAAACCGTCACGGCCTAGATGTAGAGCTCGTCAACATCTCCACTCCGGCACATTTACAAAACGTCACCAACTGGGTTACAAAACGTCACTGTCAAGGAGGTCGCCGGCCGGACGCTTACGATTCAACCGCTAGATTATTCGTTGACTATGCCGTAATTCGCCTAACCACCTTTGAACGACAGATCGGGTTGTATAAGATTTTACCCACTCCAATATTTCTTTCCTCATCTGATCAAATTCCTCAGGCCTTATCTTATCAAGCTTCCCCCTGAGGTCATCCGCATTACTATAAACAATCGTGTTTCTCTTGCCCAATCCAACCGGCGCACATTTCGCATCCTTCTCCCCAAGATCGCGGAAACAAAGGACCACTCCCTTCGCGGCATACTCGTAATGCCGCAGGCAATCCCAACCCGCACGCTTGGTGGTAATGCCGTAACGACTGCGGCGCACGTCCGTCAGGTAGCTTTGCTCATCCGGAAACTTGAACTGCCGCTTGCCAGTGGGGTTGAAAGCATCTGCCTGCCCCAGCATCCTGGCCACTTCCCCATCAACCAGGTAGTTGGGAAAATCCTGGTCTTTTTCTTCCATCGGCACATCTTCGATATACTCATCCGGTATCGACATGGTAATGGTATACAGGCGATACCGTCGCTCTAGCCAACGATAAAAACTTGCCCACAAGCCGCCGGCTGACCGGTCCAATCGCTCACGCTTGAAATAGCGTACCCGGTGGTAAGGATGGAGGAAGGTCCACCATTTTGTCCTTAGTCGCCAGCGCATCTTGAAATACGGGAATACTTGTGCGGCATCATAACCGTCGATAATGATTAGCTTATCCTGCGCGACAGTCGGCCCTAACTGTCGATAGAGTGTATGGAACAGATCAGCCTGCCTGTCGATGTCGGCGAACAGTACATAGTCGTAGTCAGCCAGTTCCCGCTGCCAAAAACAACGGGCCGTGCGCAGCTCGTCGGCATCCTCCAGTTTGGCGTAGAGGATCTTTCCGCCATTTCCGGTTTTATCCAGCAACTCAGGTATGGCATCTCGATACATCACGTCATTGCGTGGTACGTCCACTACGGCATTTCCCAACACCTCCCGCAGACCGTGCAACAGTCCGTCAGTGACGTAATTGGGGATATTGCTATGAAGGAAAAGAATACGCATCGGGCAGCTATGAACAGCCATGGATCTCCCTCGAAATAATAACCAGAGGAGCACTCAGCCAGCGTGACCGTCAGTGAATCTTCCCGGCGAACCTATTCTCTTAAATTGCTGGGGCAAGGTCTCTGATCAAAGGAAGAAGGCTAATGGATAGTAAAGTTGCGCTGAATGGGATTTGTCGGAGAGTCATGCAGCAAATTTCGATATTGTTAAAGGCTTTCCTCAAACACTTCTCTAATACGTTTCGTCCAATTTCTCTCGCTGTGAAATTCCCCAAATCTCATCGCTGAACTTTCATCAAAATACCTCGCCCTATCATTTGCAGTAAGGAGGTGAATAGCCCGTACAACCTCATCAACCGAAGTCCTTTCGAGTTGGATGCCTAGTTTATGTCTCTTGGTCACGTCTCCCATGTAGCTTTTCGAAGCGATCGAAGGGGTCCCTAGTGCTGCAGACTTCACAAGAATTCCGCTACTGTAACTGTGGTTTTTGTATGTTACAAAATTGACGTCAGCGATCTTCAGCAAGGTATTTAGACATCTGTCGGAAGTTACTTGATCGAAAACAAGGAGATTGCTGCTTTTAACAGGAGGGGACAGACCTGGATCCCACTTTCCAGCCATAACGAAAAGATACTTTTCGGAATTCATTCTAGACGCAGCCTCAATGAAAATATCATAGTTCTTGCGCTTCTCTATGCATCCGACCAGCACAATAAGCCGACGCTCCTGTCTTTCCCTGTGAACCTCCTCAACGATCGGGTCCGAATAATCCAGGGAAAGATCCCAGTAGCAATCAGGTACACTCCGGATCCACTCACTAATATCCCTCGTCCCCGTTTCTTCGAGGGAAGGGTTTAGAAGAATGTGGTCTGTAAACTTAAAAAACTCTTCTCTGTAAAAATCTTTGATAAACAGGCATTTTTTGAACAAGGTGTCATACTGAGACAGTCCATTGTTTATAGGATGTGCGTAAAAACCCACGAGACGATGGGGAAACTTCTTTGCTATTGGCCATGTAATCCGAAACCTAAGAGGAGAAATAAACCACTTCAATTCGGGGAAAAATACGAACGAGGGGAGAGGTGAAATATTCTTCTTTATGCACTTGTTTAAAGTAATCCAATTCTGGATTGCCAAGACGCTTTTGGTTAAGGAACTGATTCTAGATTCTTCAATATAATATATCGAATGAACGCCTTCAAACCTCGATTGCAAAGCCGAGATGTCAGCAACATCTCCGATCACATACACAACAACGCCCATTTCCAGGAGTATTCGCAATGACGCATCTGCCCATATCCGATAATGGCCGCGATAATTGTGATACTGGCTTATTGAGACGGCTACGGTCTTCATTGAAATTCCTAGCAACGATCCTAAACTTAGCTCATTGAGTACAAAAAAAGTCCAGCTTTCGTACCGTTATTCAGGGTAACTTTGTGTATATAATACTGCTGTTCGGAGGATGCTCCTTCATGAAGCCGAATGGCATTTATCGACAGGATTGAAGTTGTCGAGTCTTGTCAAGAAAGAATAGTAGTATCAACGGATCATGGAACATCGTTCACATCTATGTCATTACTATTCACTACGTTGAGCCCTTGTTCTTGTGGGTGGCTGTTTGTCAGATATGATTTCTCGAAGGCATGAGGAATCCTCATCAATCATATCCAAAGGCCGTATACAGTTCATGTGCAGATGAATATTCGGTATTTAATTGCAGTTTTTCAAGCTGTTTTCTGACATCTTGTTTGATGGCGTGTCTTCGCTTGTTTGGCCCAATGTGAAACGCTTCACCAAGTATTACTGACTCAGGGATTATTTTTGAATTATAATGATTCCAGTTCCTGCCTGACCAATGAACAAACCTTTTGCTCAAACCCTCGAAATCATCAATCACCTTATCAAATCTGGCGATAAAGACTTTGTCGCGCACTTCTTGGATGCGATTGTAAAAATATACCCATCTATTAAGCGCTGAGAGGACTTCCTTCTTCGTTACCTTATCTAACTTAGAGTCGTAGCAATTGTCCAATTCTCTGTTAAAGGCAAGTAATCCGATAACCGCATCTTTCGGTTCGCGCAACAGCACCATAGTTGGAATACTCCACTTCACTGCTTGCTGAATTTGAGCTGGCGAGTGGGTGTGAGTGGCAATTGACAATTTACCATCATTCGCGCTGCTCAAGGCATGGAAAGCGAAACTATTAGCGCTTCGGGGAAATCCTTCAACAACAAGGTCATGTTGTTTCGTAACTACCCAGCTTCTTGACCAATGATTTGTCCGTTTAAGCTTAAGTAGCGATAGGTACAATTTAGGATATTGTTCTAAAAGAGCACGTGCCGAATCAACCATTTAAAAACCCCTTCTGAGTGGCTTTTTCGCCAAATTGGTCTGGATAATCAGATTCATTCACCTTAAGCGAAGTAGCCCATAATCCAACTTGCATAACAAAGAAACCCAGTAAAGTTGGCACGCCCGTATCTCCCAGGGTGAGGAAATACAACGCCATGGGTGCTAGGATCAATGGCGCAGGTTGACCCATGCGGTTTTTTTTAAGACTATTTAGTCCAAGAATAATACCAAGCCATATTCTGGTTCCCATGAATAATATTCCAAGCAAAAAGCCAAGTTCAGCAGTAACTCTCCACCATTCTCCTTCTCCCAAGACGGCACCGCGAATGCCAAAATACAGGTATGCGCCAGTCTGCGTTCCGAGTCCAATTCCATAGCCGAATAACGGAATTTCTTCAATCCTCTCTAGTGGCCCTGTGATATTGCCAATAACTCGTTTCTCGAGAACACCGACTACTCCGCTATCTCCCCCTTCATTTTCAGTTGCCGTTTCCCATCTTTTCATAAAGGCATCGATCGAATCATCGAAGACAGGAAATTGTGTCAACGGGACTACAATGATAGCAATCACGAGAAATGCAAAAACCACGCGTCCCAAAGATTTAGCAGAATTAATGCCGGTGTAGAGTATGCTGAGAACGATTAATATATAACTGAAGGCAAGGGTTCTGCTTACTGAAAGTGGTAAAGCAATTATCTGGCAGGCAACACCAATCCAATAGAGCTTAGGCAAGGGTCTGGTACCGCCAACGAACCAGGCTCCAAGGAGACTGGCTGAAAGTGCATAGTATATGGAAAGTCCTGCGGTAAAGCTGAATGTTCCAGGAGGTCGAAACCGACCCAGCGCTCCTGCGAATCCGGCACTTCCTTCGCCGCCAATTCCGATATTTACGAAGTGACTTTGCGGTAAGTAAAACTGGAATCCCACCAATACTGTCATGGGAATCGTTATATACAATGTTACTTTGGCAAAGGCCCACAAGTCGCGGATGTCAAATACGACTGGAAACAAAAATATTAGCGAAAAATGAAGAAGCAAGATGCGACCTCCAAATAATGCTACTATCAAATCGCCGTGTCCAATAACTATGGCAAGAATGACACCAGCTATTCCAATACATGAAAAGTACCAAAAAAACCTGTTTCGGACCAAGTAGGGAAAACCCAATATGAGAGCGATGATGCATATAGGATCCCGCACAACCAGGAGAGGTGTTGCCAGTCCAGGAAGAACCCACTTTCGCAGCGCACCTTCAAAGATTAATAATAGATAGTACGTCCAGAGTAGGTATCTGAGATACTGGATGTTATTATTCAAATTCAAAGTAATTCATTGACTTTGCCATCGAAGTTATCCCGGTATCGAGTCTAATTAAAGCCGTCGCTTTAGTGATAGTCGTAGAAATGCGCGGTGGAGGTCTACGCACACGGTGATGGTCCGGGCAAACTCCAACCACGACCATCTGGGCAAGATGAATAGCACACCGTTCACAAGGAACTCTCCGGGATGAAGCCTAAATCTGGGTGACGCCCCGACGGAAAAAGTAGAGGTATCTCCACGCAGGCTGAATTTCTCACTGATCCGGGACTTCCCTCCTGTCGACATGGTGAAATAACATGCGCTGTCTATCCATGCCACGACGGGAGTCGCCGGATCCAAGAGTCGCGCGGACTGGAAACTGAAGGTGGTCATTTCGATCCCCAATGGAACATTGATTTCGTTCACCAGGATGTCACTTCTGTGTACATACAGATTGTGGATACATGTGTCCAACACCGATCCCCTTTAGGTCGTGTCGTTGACCGGGTGCCGGACGAACCGAAAAATATCTATTCACCTGCTCCTGGAGGCTCAAATGTGATGTCATCGAAGTTAATTCCTCCCCCGACCGTTAGTGCCGTGGATCGAAACTCTATTTTGACCTTTCCGTCAGCCGGTACGATCACATCAATCGTATCGTAGACAAAATTAGGGGCCACTTGCTCCGGTATGCTCAGATCACGCGAGAGACTTCGGACCACGATGTCGTTGATCAGTACCTGTGCCGTCAGGATTGGCGCCTGTGACCAGAATCGGTGGCGGGCATACGCAAATTTCAATTGATAAGTGGCTCCGGGAGTGAGGCCAACCATAGTCTGCGCGATTCCTCCGGGCCCGTTTCCGCCAACATCAATGATGGTGTCTCCTTCCGCAGCTCCGAAATCCTCTCTGGTGATCAGATCGACGTTTTCCTGGGTTACCAGCCATCCGGGAACCCCGTAGCCGGAGACGTGGGGATTGTCCGCAGGTACCCCTGCGACAAAGGCTTCAAAACTCCCGTTCTGCAAGGTCGTCGACTCGGGAGGAGCAGGAAGATTTCCCTCAACAATCCTTGCGTTGTCGATGATCAATCCTTCGCTTCCGATCGTGGTTGAGCTGATAGCGATCGATACTACTCCGTCGGCAGGAGCAAGGAACTCGAAACCGTTGTTCTCGATAAAGTAGTTCGATGCGTCAGCTTCCGTGCGCATGGTGCCGATCAAAGTGCCGTTCGCATAAACTTCTCCGGTTGCCAGCGTGGGTCCGCCTGTTCGAGTCGGATCATCAGCCCAATCCAACATGATCGAATACACCTCGTTTGGAGTTAGGCCCGCAATGGTCTGTGCGATCGCACCTGGAACAGTGCCATTCAGTGAGAGTGCTTTGCTGCCTTCTGAACTATAGCTGTCCACGATCTCGACGCTGCCCTGAATCACTTCCCATGCCGTCAGCGAAGTCTGCACCCCAACCAAATCCGCTTCGAAGGATCCGTTGATCAACTGGTCCCCATGACCGTTGGTGGGGTCGTTGGGGTAGGGATCAGAGTTGTCCCCAATCCCGTCCCCGTCCGAGTCGGCCCA
>ENA-ORCW01000702-ORCW01000702.1-marine-metagenome-genome-assembly--contig:-NODE-702-length-13737-cov-3.466398_pt1 | contig 13737 bp, 13 predicted proteins | sample MGYA00237784_ERZ508517 | MGnify/ENA primary metagenome ERZ508517 (study PRJEB26187, sample SAMN06268979) | marine metagenome | isolation source: Tt ae E1 feedstock associated aerobic enrichment on... | reverse complement strand
CGGGCTTGCCCTTTCCGTGCTGCTTTTCAGCGCGCTCATCGCCGCCTCCACGGGCATCGTCGGCGCAACGGTGGTCATGCTCGGCCTCGTCAGCCTGCCTGCCATGCTGCAAGCTGGCGTATCGCCGCGTGTGTCCAGCGGCATCATCTGTGCGAGCGGAACGCTGGGTCAGATCATCCCGCCCTCCATCCTGCTCGTTCTTCTGGGGGACCAGATCGGCAACACCTATCTGGAAGCGCAACAGAAGGCCGGCAACTTCGCACCCGACGCCGTTTCCGTGGGAGATCTATTCGCCGGTGCGCTCCTGCCAGGCCTGCTGCTTGTCGGCCTATACGGAATATATATCCTGTTCACGCTGCGCGGTGCACAGCATGCCGCTGCGCAAGCGGACCGCAAGCGGGTACCGGCGAGCCGGATTCTCGGTGTTTTCCTGCCGCCGCTGCTTCTGATACTCGCCGTTCTCGGTTCCATACTCGGTGGCGTTGCCACGACCACCGAAGCGGCCGGTCTCGGTGCCGTGGGCACGGTTCTTCTTGCCGGTTACACGCGCGGTGGGGCCGGCCGAACGGGGCGGCTTCTGATCGTCTCCGCGGTTCTGGCGGGCGGGTTTCTTGTGCTTCTGCGCACCTTCGGCTTTGTGCCGCCGGCCAATCTGGATGCAATCGCGGGTGTCGCGGCCCTCTTCGCAAGCGCACTCATCGGGTTCGGCGTTCTGCTCGCTGGATGGCGCCTTTTCAGAACCGACATATTGGTGCCAGCCGTCGTGGACACGCTGCGCATTTCCGGCATGGTGTTCGGCATCGTCATTGCGGCTTCGATGCTTTCGCTGGTGTTCCGAGGTTTCGGCGGCGATGAACTGGTGGCCAGCTTTCTGGAACAGGTTCCCGGCGGCAAGTGGGGTGCTTTGGCGCTGGTCATGGTGGTGGTGTTTTTTCTTGGTTTTATCCTAGAGGCCGTGGAAATTATATACATCGTCGTGCCATTGCTTGGCGCGCCCATTCTCGCAACCGACTTCTCGCCCGTCTGGTTTGCTGTCCTGCTTGCGATGAACCTGCAGACTTCGTTTCTGACGCCGCCATTCGGTTTCGCGCTCTTCTACTATCGCTCCGTTGCGCCGCGCAGTATTACGACGATGGAGATATACCGTTCGGTGATTCCGTTCGTGGCCATACAACTTGTCGCCCTGGCGCTTCTCATCACCTTTCCGGCTGTGGTTACATGGCTGCCAGACATGTTCTTCAGATAGTCGTCGTTCAGGAGGAAACCCGACATGAAACGCAGAACATTTCTCACCGCAGGCGCGGGCGCAACAGCCGCGGCGCTTGCCACTCCGTCGATCGCCCAAGGCAAGATCGAGTGGAATTTACCCACCAGCTTCCCCAAGAATGCACCTGGCGTGGGAACGAATGTCACCGGGTTTGCAGAAAAGGTCGCGGCCATGTCCGATGGCCGGCTAACGTTCAAGGTGTTCGGCGGCGGCGAACTTGTCCCACCCTTCGGTGTCGAGGACGCTGTGCAGCAGGGCAAGGCCCCGGTGGGTCACAATCCGCCCTATTATGCTGCAGGCAAGAACCCGTCCCTACATTGGTTCACGGCCGTGCCATTCGGCATGACGGCAGCCGAGCATTATGCCTGGTTGCGCTTTGGCGGTGGCCAGGAGCTTTGGGACGACATCTACGCGCAGCGCAATCTGAAACCGTTTTACTCCGGAAACTCCAACACGCAGAGCGCTGGCTGGTTCAAGTCGGAGATCAATTCGCTCGACGATCTCAAGGGTCTGAACATGCGCATCGCCGGCCTCGGCGGCGAGATGTATCGCAAGCTCGGTGTCAATGCCGTCCTAATGCCGCCGCCGGAGATATTCCAGGCACTTCAGTCAGGCGCGCTCGATGCAGCCGAATGGGTCGGTCCATTCCTCGATCAGGCGTTCGGCCTGCAGAAAATCACCAAAAACTGCTACCTTCCGGCCTATAACGAGCCCAGCGCAGCGCTCGCGATCGTTTTCAACAAGGACGCATGGGCCGAGCTGTCACCGGACTTGCAGGCAATTTGCGAAGCGGCTGCGCTTGCGGCAAGTCAGGAAGCGCTTGCGCAATTCGACTACCATAACGCCCGCGCGATGGCTGCGCTCGAGGCCGAGGGTGTCGTCTTCCGCGATGTGCCTGACGATGTGGCCGAAGGCCTTAAAGGCGCTTGGGAAGAGGTTCGCGAGGAACTGACCGCCCAGAGCGAAGACGTTGCCCGTGTGCGCGAAAGCTATGACAGCTTTCTGGCTGAAAGCGTGAAATACGCCAACGCCATGAACATGCCGCTCCTCAAGCGGCGCTAAACCAGCGCATTCATGCTGCGGGCGATGAAATGGATCGTGCCGCAAAATACAGCACGTTGCAACATTCCCGGCGATCGGACAGATTGCCGGGATGAGCGGAAAAATCACCCCAGCCAGCCGCGCCCTGGCACCACAGCGTCAAACTGTCATTCTCGAGCATCTGCGTGACAAAGGCGTTGTCTCTATTGCCGAGATGGCCGTCCTTTTTGACGTCTCACACGAAACCATACGTCGCGATCTCAAAGTCCTGGCGGAACAAGACGCACTGAATCTCGTTCATGGCGGCGCAGCAGGGTTTGAAGGCGAAGAGCCGCCGCCGCTCTTGCGCTCGCTCAAAGGAAAGCGTTCGCTCACCCTTTTACGCCCAGTCTGACAGTCGAGGGTCCCCAACCGATTTCACACGGCTTGGTGCGGAAATGCGTTCGACCATGATCGGTTTGGCGCGCACCGCCGACGTATTCGCCGCAGTGACACGGCGGTGGAAATGTGTCACGACGCTTTCATGAAGCTGATGCGCGACGTGTTGAGGGATCGTCTTGCGACTGGCCTGATTGCCGGTCTCCTTGCCTATTTCCTTCTCATGCAGGGTTTCGCCGCTGCGTTCGCGCAGGGTTCGATGGCGGGCAATGGCGGCATTCCCGGTTTCGTTATCTGTAATCCCAGCGGTGTCGTTTTCGATGGCGGCGCGGGGGATGCGCCGGCCCGCAGCACACATGATTGCTGCACCGCTCTGTGCCAGTCGGGCTGCGCGGTTTCGCCCGCACTCCCCGGCGACCGAACCGGGCTCGATTGCGTTTTTCGCGAGGCGTTCGCGGCTGTTCGTCTCCCAGCCTTGCCGGCTTTCCATCCTGTCACACTCGGATTTCTTGCCGAGGCTCGCGCACCTCCTTCCTTCTCCATCTGACGCCATCAACCTTTCTCGTGGCCACGCATTTTTGCAGGCCCGTGTTCGCGCTTATGGAGACAACACATGCGCTTTCCCACCTATACTCTAATTGCAGCGATGCTATTCGCCGCCACACCCGCCCTTGCGGGTGACTATACGCTCGGCAAACTTGATATCGACCGGCCCTGGACCCGTGCCACACCACCTGGCGCCAAGGCTGCCGGCGGTTTTGTCACGATCGCCAATAGCAGCGCGGAAGACGACCGTCTGGTCAGCGCCTCTGCCATCTTCGCAGGTCGCGTTGAACTACACACCATGGATATGACCGATGGCGTCATGAAGATGCGTCATCTGCCGGACGGCATCCCGGTCCCGGCTGGCGAAACTGTCAGTCTTGCACCTGGCGGCTTGCACGTGATGTTTATGGAACTCAAAGAGCCAATAAGTGAAGCCACACCTGTGCCGGTCTCTCTGACCTTCGAAAAGGCAGGCACCATCGAGATCGAGATGTCGGTTGCCAAGCCAGGCGCTCCGGCCCCTGAAAATCACAAGCATATGCATGACGAGGGCAAGAACTGATGTCCCGTCGCGCACTTTCGATCCTGGCCGGCGCGGTTCTGGCGCTGGTTCTTGCCATCGTTGCCGTGGCAACGATGAACCTTTCTCCGTCGGGACAGTCCGGTGGAGGTTCCGGCACCGCCGATATCGGCGGCGCGTTCACGCTTACTGGAGAAGATGGGACAATCGTCACGGAAGCCGATTTTGTCGGTAAGCCAACGGCGATCTTCTTCGGTTTCACCTTCTGCCCGGATGTGTGTCCCACCACGCTCTACGAACTCTCCGGTCTCATCGAAGCGCTGGGTCCGGACGCGGACAAGCTGAACTACGCCTTCGTCTCCGTCGACTGGCAACGTGACGGGCCAGCGGAACTGGCTCGCTACACGTCGAGTTTCGACGATCGGATCAGGGGGTTGGCGGGCACCGAGGAGCAGATCGAGGCCATCACCAAGGCTTATCGCGTCTACTACAAGAAGATTCCTACCGACGATGGCGACTATACGATCGATCATACCGCCTCGGTCTATCTCATGGATGGAGAGGGCGGTTTCGTCGGTACGTTGTCTTACGGCGAGGCCCACGATTCCATGCTGGAAAAGCTGAAACGTCTGGCCGCCAGCGCTTGAGAGGAGGGGATTATGAGCAATGTAGACACACAGGCGCTCGGGGGAGCGCCCGTGCACGCCAAGTCGGATAAGACGTCATCACGCAAGTTCTATCTGGCAGTATGGCGTTGGCACTTCTATGCCGGCCTTTGTGTCGCTCCTTTTCTGGTGATGCTCGCCATCACCGGGCTTATCATGCTGTGGGTAAGCGCGATCGACGGCCGTGACGGCGAGAACATCAAGGTTGTGCCGCAGGGAGAGCAGACCTCGATTCTTGCGCAGGCATCCGCCGCCCAGACGGTGCTGCACGAGGGGCATGTGGTCGAGTACATCGCTCCCAAGGCGGACGATCGCGCGGCAGTGTTCCGCGTGGACAGCGGTGGTGAACCGAAGATGGTCGCTGTCGATCCCTACACCGCAAAGGTGCTGGAAGTCTGGAATCGTCAGGCGGGCTGGTACGATTTTGCCTCCGACATCCACGGAACCCTGCTGATCGGCGATCTTGGCGACCGGATGATCGAGATCGCAGCCGGTTTTGGCATCGTGCTCATCGTCACCGGGCTTTATCTTTGGTGGCCGCGCGACGGACAAGGCTTTGCGAAAGCCCTTCGGCCCGATCTTCATACGCGCGGACGGTCCCTCTGGAAGACACTGCACAAGACAACCGGGCTCTACGCTGCCTTGCTTCTGGTCGTCTTTCTTCTCAGCGGTCTTTCCTGGACTGGCATCTGGGGCGAGAAATTCGTGCAGGCGTGGAGCACGTTTCCAGCGGAGAAGTGGGACAACGTTCCCATTTCCGACAAGACGCACATATCCCTGAACCATGGAGCAACGAAAGACGTTCCCTGGGCGCTGGAGCAAACACCGCTCCCTGCGTCCGGTTCCGATGCTGGTACGTCTGGCTTATCGGATGCCGGGCCTTACAATTTTGACCAGATCGTCGCATTCGGGCGTGCGCTGGGATACGAGGGACGGTTCCGTGTTTCCACGCCGCGTGGAGAAACGGGTGTATGGACGTTGGCGCAGGATTCCATGAGCAACGACTCCACCAGCCCTACCGCCGACCGGACGGTGCATGTGGATCAGTACACAGGCAATGTTCTGGCTGATGTGCGCTTTGCCGATTATTCTCCGGCCGGGAAGGCTATGGCCGTGGGTATCGCGTTCCATGAAGGGGATATGGGGCTTTGGAACCTTGGTCTGAACACGGTTCTCTGCCTGTCGGTGGTGCTCCTTTCGGTCAGCGGCGTCGTCATGTGGTGGATGCGTCGACCCTCGCGCTCGCTGCGACTTGCAGCCCCGCCATTGCCAGCCGATCTTCCTCTTTGGAAAGGAGCCGTGGTGTTGATGCTTCTGGTCTCGCTTCTCTTTCCATTGGTGGGCATCACACTCTTAACGCTTCTCGCTCTGGACGTGCTCGTGATCCAGCGCATTAAACCGCTTGCACGTCTTCTTGGCTAAGCGCCTGTTTGAAAGTGGTATGACCGGGCGGCGCTTTCCGATTGAGCGTCGCCCACTCTCGTCCTATGATCGGCACGAATGGAGAGTGCGATGCAAAGCGAAAAGCCCCCGAGAGTTTCGTCTCTGATCAACAAGGTTTTGGCCAGTGCGCCGCAGCCAAACGACATTCGCCTCCTGGCGCAGCGTCTGCACGATCATGCGCTTGAGCCGCGTTCGACACCGGAGGAGACGCAGGGGCTCGTGACGGATCTCGGTTATAAGAATATCGCGGCCTTTTGCGAGGCGGCAGGTTTGCCAGGGCATCTGGCCGACCGGTGGGAGCGCTTCGGCATTTCCGGTGAGATGCGGCAAGTGCTTCTGCTTCTGGCCGCTCAGCGTCGTGCCATGGTCGAGGCGGTGCGCGAGTTCGAAACCATCACCCATGTCGGTCTCGACGATTTCATGCGAGAGCGCGGCCTGATCTGATCGTCTGACGGGTTTCAGCTCTCTTGGCCGTCCGCTTTTTCGAGCAGCATGCGCGCCGTGGCGGCGTCCGTGATGAGTGCCGCCGCAGATACCGTGCGTAGCGCCGCCAGAATGGCGGAAACCTTCTGTTTGCCGCCCGCCGCCAGAATGACGTGCGGGATGCGTGCCACAACGTCGAGGTCGATTGCCATGATTCGCTGGTTGACTTCATGGTCAACCAGTTGTCCCGCCGCGTCCACGAAGTAGCAAAGAATATTGGCGACCGCACCCTTGTCGCGCAGGGGCGCGATCAGTTCGTTCGATACGATCCCGTGGCGAAAGATCGTCGCATCCGACGAGATCGCGCCGACGGTCAAGAGCGCAATATCCGCTTTGGCGGCGCGCTCGCGCACATCCCGCAGCGACGGCTGTTCCCATAGGCGCTCGCGTAATTCGGGATCGTCCACCACCACCGGCGCGCTGATCTGGTAGCTGTCTACCTTCAGCCGCTCTGCCACCTTGGTGGCGACGATGGAGGGATTGATCCATTGCGAATGCGGCAGGCTGCCCACGAGACCGATTACCGTCGATCCCGAAAGGTCGCGTTGCGCCATGAAGCTCAGGCTGGAATGCAACGTCGCCCCACCGCCGATCGCCAGCGTCATACCGGGCTGCATTTGCTCCTCCAGGTAGCGTGCCACGGCATGCCCGATGGAGCGCTCCAGATTGCCCTCTTCTGCCGGTGCAGGCACCACGATGGCGCTTTTCAGGCCCCAGCGTTTCTCCAGTTGCCGCTCCAACGACACCTGTTCGGCCGTGTCGGCGTTGATGGTGGTTACCACCATATGATTCTCGGCACTGGCCGCCAGCGCGCGCATGACTTTCATTCGGCTTACATTAAGCAGGCTGGCGATCTTCTCCTGCGTCAGACCCTCCACGTGGTAGAGCCAGGCCATCTTCACGTTGATGTCGGCGGAAGACAGCATCGGCTCGTCTGCCGGCTTCTTTTTGCTTTTTCGCGGCATGGCGGTGATTCCCTCTCTCATCGCGCAAAGGTTTTAGCACAATGCGATGTTGCTCGCGGCGCGTTTGCGCATGCAAAGCGCGAAATTTTATTGCGTTCTTTTGTTATTGACGAAAAACATATGTTCATATTCAATACGAGGGCGCTTTTGTTACAAGCCTGTCATATTGCGCATGCAGGGGAGGAGCTCCGGAGCGAGACGCCCGGAGATGCAAACAGAGGAGTTATCCCATGGGACGCCAGTCCACGATCCGTTCGGTTGCGTTTGCAGCCGCGCTGCTCACATCCACAGCCGCTTTCGCCGAGAACCTGGTTCTCTACACCTCGCAGCCTGATGCCGATGCTGCCGAGACAGTCGACGCCTTCAAGGCCGCCAATCCCGGCATCGAAGTCGAGATCTTCCGTTCCGGCACCAGCGACCTGATGACCAAGCTCGCCGCCGAGTTTGCCGCAGGGAGCCCGCAGCCGGATGTGCTTCTGATCGCAGATGCGGTCAGCATGGAAACGCTCAAGAAGGACGGCCATTTGATGGCATATCCCGAAGCCAATGTGGAAGGTTTCGAGGAAGCGGCCTATGACGCCGAGAAAACCTATTTCGGCTCCAAGCTCATCACCACCGGCATCGCCTATAACACCGCCGCCGCCGAGAAGCCCGAGCATTGGTCCGACCTGACCGGCGAGGCCTACAAGGACCTCACCATCATGCCGAGCCCGCTTTATTCGGGGGCCGCTGCCTATCTCCTGTCCGCCTTCGTCAACCGTGACGATCTTGGCTGGGATTATTTCGAGAATCTCAAGGAAAACGGCCATGTCGCCGTGCGCGGCAATGGCGCTGTCCTCAAGTCGGTCGCCAGCGGTGAAAAGGCCTATGGCATGCTCGTCGACTTCATGGCCATGAACGCCAAGAAGGACGGCTCGCCCATCGAGTTCGTGTTCCCCGAGGAAGGCGTGACCGCGGTGACCGAACCGGTTGCGATCATGTCCACCGCGAAAAACCCGGATGCGGCCAAGAAGTTCGTCGACTTCATTCTCTCTGACGATGGCCAGAAGCTGGCTTTGAAGCAGGGCTATCTGCCAGCCAAGCCGTCGGTCGGTTCGCCGGATTGGCTGCCGGAAGGCACCGAAATCAACGTCATGACCGTTGACGTGAAAAAGGTTGTCGACGAGATCGGCGGCAACAAGGAAAAATTCTCCTCCATGTTCGGCGGCTAAGGAAAAACCTTAATGACCGCAATACGCAAGGAACGTCAGGGCCAGGATATGGCCCTGACAGCGGGGATCGTCGCGCTTATCGTCGTCTTTTCGCTGTTGCCCATGGTGCGGCTTTTGCAGGAGATCATCCTCCCTGGCGGTCGGTTTTCGCTTGATATCATTCGCTTGGGCTTGATCGATGAAACCACATGGCGCGCCACCTGGAACACGCTGGTGGTCGGCCTTGGCGGAACCCTTTTTGCGCTCGTTCTGGGCGTCGCCGTCGCCATTCTCGTTTCCATGTCGAACGTGCGGCAGCGCCAGGCCTTCGTTTTGTGCTTCGTCACACCTTTGATGATCGCGCCGCAGGTGACCGCGCTTGCCTGGCTGCAACTCTTCGGCCCGTCCAGCCCGCTCCTGAATATGCTGGGCATGGCGCCGCCGCTGGGGACACGCAATCCGCTCTATTCGCCGGAAGGCATCGTCTTTCTGCTCGGGATCCAGTACGCGCCGCTTGTTTTCTTGATCGTGCGCGCCGGCATGCGCAAGTTGCCGCGCGAGCTGGTCGAGGCCGCGCAATCCAGCGGTGCCGGCTGGGTCCGGGTGCTCGGCACCATCATCCTGCCGCTCATGACGCCCTCTATCGTCGGGGCTGCGGCACTCACCTTCGTTTCCTGTGTGGGCAATTTCGGCATCCCCGCCTTTCTGGGTATTCCTGCGAACTACCTCGTCCTGCCGACACTCATTTATCAACGCCTGGCTGGAGGCGGCCCGGCGGTACTTTCCGAGGTTGCATTCCTGTCGGTGCTTATAGGCGTCATCGCCATGATCGGCATCGTCATGCAGGACCGCATCGCCAGCCGGCGGGACTTCCGTATCACGTCCACATCGCTGCCCGCCGCACCTTACCAGCTTGGTGTTTGGCGCCTGCCGGTGGAATTCGGCATGTGGGCGCTGATCGCGCTTATCCTCGTCCTGCCGCTGGTAGGATTGATCCTAACCTCGCTGGTGCGCGGATACGGTGTCACGCTCACGGCTGAAACCGCGACGCTGGAAAATTATTACTTCGTCATCTTCCAGCACGCCGCGGCAAGCCGTGCCTTCCTGAACAGCCTTTATCTCTCGGCGGGCGCGTCCATCTTTGCCGTCTTCGTCGCGATTCCGCTCGGCTACGTGATCGCCTGGGGCAACAAGCGCTGGATCAAGGCACTCAATCTTGCGATCGAACTGCCCTATGCACTGCCGGGGGTGGTGTTGGCAATCGCCTCTCTGCTTCTGTTCCTCAAACCGATGCCGATCACCGGAATCCAGATTTACAACACGGTCTGGATCATTCTCTACGCCTATCTTGCGCGCTTCCTGATTCTGGCCGTGCGGCCGACGATCACGGGCTATTTCCAGCTCGATAGGGCGCTTGAGGAGGCGGCACGAGTTGCCGGTGCAGGTCTCTTCATGCGCATGCGTACCATCATCTTCCCGCTTATCGCCCCGGCTGCCATTGCCGGCGGTCTGCTGATCTTCATGACAGCCTTGTGCGAACTGACGGTATCGGCGCTGTTGTGGTCCTCCGGGTCGGAGACCATCGGCGTTGTCATCTTCTCCTTCGAACAGGGCGGAGATTCCAAATATGCGGCGGCGGTCTCCGCCATCATGGTCGCAACCACCTTCCTCCTGATGCTGCTCGCCAGCCTCTTTGCAAACAAATTACCGGACGGAGTTCTTCCATGGCGGGATTGAGCATTAACAACGTCACCAAGGCTTTCGGGGAAACCAAGGCGCTTGACGACGTGTCCATCGATGTGGCGGATGGCGAATTCCTTGCTGTTCTCGGCCCGTCCGGCTGCGGCAAGACCACGCTTCTGCGTATGATTGCAGGCTTCGAGACCGTCACCGGCGGCAATATCCGCATCGGCGACCGCGAGGTTTCGTCGGCCGAGGCGAACACTCCCCCGGAAAAGCGGCGCGTCGGCATCGTCTTCCAGAACTATGCGCTGTGGCCGCATATGACCGTTTCGGAAAACATCGGCTATGCGCTCAAGGTGGCGCGTGTTTCGAAGACCGAGCGCGAAGAGCGGGTGGGTAATGCGCTCGCGCTCGTCAATATGGAGCAGTATGGTGATCGGCGCCCCGCCAATCTGTCCGGCGGCCAGCGGCAGCGCGTGGCGCTGGCGCGCTGCCTCGTGGCCGAGCCGCGCCTTGTGCTGTTCGATGAGCCACTCGCCAATCTCGATGTGCATCTGCGCGCCTCGATGGAAGACGAGTTCGCCGATTTCCATAAACGTACCGGTACGACCATCCTTTACATTACCCACGATCAGGCCGAAGCTATGGCTCTGGCCGACCGCATCGCGGTCATGGATCACGGTCGCCTGATGCAGCTTGCGACACCGCGCGAGCTCTATCATGAGCCGGCCAACGAAATGGTCGCCTCCTTCATCTCGCAGGGCATGGTTCTGCCTGCCGATGTGGAGACCGAAGAAGCCGATGGCCAGTGCCGCGTGCGCGTGCTCGGTCAGGAACTGGTGGTACGCTGCCGCAAGGGCGAGAAGCCGCGCAAGGATGCGCGTATCTGTTGCCGCGCTTCGCAGATCGAGTCTGTGGGCGCGAGTCAACCGGGCTTCGAAGGCACGATTACGCGGGCGGTTTATCGTGGCGGATCGGCACGTGTCGAGTTCGAGCCAGCCGTCGCGTCGCATCTGGGGCTGCATTTCGATCAGCTCGATCCGGTCTCGTTCGAGGCAGGTCAGCGGGCAAGGCTCGCCATCACATCGGGCTGGCTCATCCCGGCGGACGGTGCGGCCTGATGTTGAAGGTCGATCTTCAGGGCGGGTTCGGCGAAAAGGGGCGCACCAGTATAGCGGTCAGCGACGGGAAAACCCGAGTCATGCTTGATGCCGGTATCAAGGTGGGCGCCACGGGCAACGAGTATTATCCAAAGCTTGCCCGACCGGTCACCGAGATTGACGCCTTGTTCATCTCGCATGCCCATGAGGATCACATCGGTGCGCTGTGCCGCATGATCCGACAAGGCTATACCGGGCCCATCTATATGACGGCCGAAACCCGGACCGAGATGCCAGCAACGCTGGCCCAGTATGCCGATCCTACGGAGCTGCGGGATTTCCAGCCTCCGGAAGCCCAAATCCGTTTGTTCGAGCCGGGTGAGACCGTTTCCGTCAATGCGCTTGGCATTGAGACGGGCGCGTCCGGCCACGTGGTCGGCGGTGTCTGGTTCTCGGTCGAGGGAGCTGGGAGGCGTGTTGTCTACACCGCCGACATAGTGCCCGAGAGCGCGGTTTTCCCTATGGATCCCTTGCCGTCCTGCGACCTTCTTGTTCTTGACGCATCTTATGGCGCGGACCCCATACCGGGCGCCGAACGTGCCCGACGCATTGCCAAATGGGTTGCAGATTATGCAGATGGCTGCCTCCTGCCGACGCCGCTTTCCGGCCGTTCGCTGGAGCTGATCGCGGCCATCGATGTGCCATTCGCCATTGAGGCCGGTATGCGCGAGGCCTTGTCGGTGCAGATTCATGCGCCCGGTGCCGTGCATGCGCAGCGCGTCGGCGTTCTTTCCAAACGGCTTGCCGCCGCGCGCGACTGGAGTGTCGACGATGCCTTGCCGGGTTGCCCGTTGCTGGTGCATGACGGCATGGGCGTGGCCGGGCCGTCCCGCGCGGCGCTGGCCGCTGCGGAATTGGCCGGCTATCCCGTGCTTCTCAGCGGGCATCTTCCCAAAGGATCGCCCGGTGCGCGGCTTGTGGATCGGGGCGCAGCCGCCTGGATCCGCATGCCAACCCATCCCACGTTGCCGGAGAACCTCGCATTATGGGAGGCTGCTGGCTGCCCGCCATTGATAGGCCATTCCTGCGATGCGGTCGCGTTGGACGCGCTTCGCGAGCACATTTCCGCTTTGCAGACCGGGGCCCGCACCGGCGATAGTTATCAGATCGACAAAGAGACGGTATATGCGCATTCTGATTTCCAATGACGACGGCATCGAGGCTCCCGGCATCGCGCTGGCGACCAAAGCGGTATCGCTTCTGACCGACGATGTCTGGGTGGTCGCTCCGGACGGCAAGCGTACCGCTGCCGGCCCATCGCTCACTGTTGCCCGCCCACTCACCATGCGCCGTCTCGGCGAACGCCGGTTTTCCTGCTCGGGCACGCCAGCAGACTGTGTTGTCACCTCCATGAGCTGGCTTTTTAAGGATGGCCAAAAGCCCGATCTTGTGGTCGCCGGAGTCAATGACGGGCGCAATGTGGGCGAGGATCTCGCTTACTCCGGCACGCTCGGCGTTGCCCGTGAGGCGACGTTTTGGGGCGTTCCCGCCATTGGCTTTTCCCGCGTTAAGAAAGCAGATGTGCGCGAGGGCGACGCCACCTGGCTGGAACGCTTTATCGAACGTCTCTGGCAGACACGCGGTGAGTGGGCCATCGAGGGCCATTGGCTGAGCGTCAATCTCCCTTCCGAGCTGCCCGCGCCTGTTTCGCAGCCCTCCATCGGCCGTGACAAGATTGCCCGTAAGGCGGATGTGGTGCGTGAAGACGGCGACGAGATTGAGCTGATCGTACCGCGCGGTCGCGAACATGCGAGCCGCAAAGGTGATGAAAACAGTCTCATAGCCGAGGGTTTCGCCACGGTGAACCGGCTGAACTGGTTCGGCGAGACCCAACTCCCTTCGGCCTTCATGGAGGGGCTCAGGGCGGCGGCGAAATAGCGCTTGAGCCCCCGGTTCCGAGGGGAATGAACGGTGTCAGTCCTTCTTGAGGCGCGAACCGCTCAAGAGCCCGCGCTCTTCGAGAACGGGGTAGGCGAAGGTCGCCAGCAGCGAGTTGATCTGCTTCAGGTCGCGGATCGTGTCGAGATGGATCGAACTCGTCTCCACACTCTGCTCGGTCCCGCGGCGCAGCCGCTCGAAATGGCGCTCGCTGGTTTCTTTCTCCACATCCCGTAGGCGATCCTTCTCCATCACCAGCTCGCGCGCGGTTTCGGTGTCCTGTGTCACCAGAAGGTTGAAGGCGAGCCGCGCGTTCGCCAGTACGGAGGCGTGAAAACTGGAGAGTTCCCGCCAGCCTTCCTGGGTAAATTCCACGCCGCGCTCCATTTTCTTTTGTACATGCACGAGCATGTTGCGCACGATGATGTCACCGACCTGTTCCAGCTTCACGCAGACGCCCAGCAGTTCTTGGCAGCGCCGTGCGTCCTCTTCGGTCATTTCGTGGCGGGTGATGCGGG
>ENA-ORCW01000701-ORCW01000701.1-marine-metagenome-genome-assembly--contig:-NODE-701-length-13739-cov-3.421095_pt1 | contig 13739 bp, 13 predicted proteins | sample MGYA00237784_ERZ508517 | MGnify/ENA primary metagenome ERZ508517 (study PRJEB26187, sample SAMN06268979) | marine metagenome | isolation source: Tt ae E1 feedstock associated aerobic enrichment on... | reverse complement strand
CAACGACACCCGCCACCTGCTCGAACGGACGCGTGACCTCCCGGCGCAGCTTGCCAAGGCCCGTCCGACGTTTTGTGCGCCGTTCGCCCTGCAGCGCACTTCCCAGCGCCTGGCCGGACCGCGGCTTGAGGAACACTTCCTGGATCGCAACCGCCGGCACCAATTGGTAGACGGGCCTGCCGTGCCAGCCCGGTATGGTCCGGTTGAAAAGAAACTGATCCACGGGGTCACAGAAACTTTCGGTCATATCGAGGAGCTCGCGGGCGCAGGTTCGTGAAAGGACATAAGCACCCGCGCCGGCATAGTCGCGGTAAAGGGCATGCACGCTGCGCCCCTGCACCTCGCTCACCGCACGCTTGCCCAGCATGATCCGGAAGCGCGACGCCTCCACCTTCACGATGCCGTCATCTTCGGGCATCCAGGCTCGATCTGCGAGAACGCTGCCCGCATCTTTTCCCAGGAAGAGATCGTCTTCGCACACAAGCGTGTGAGTCTCGGCGCTGTCGGCTGCGATCTCCCAGCATCTGCGATGCGACAGAAAGCATGCCACCTCACCCGCCCCGAGCTCATAGAAATTTGGAGCCCCTTTGCGTCGCGAAGCGATCACTTCGTCCGAGAGATTTCGCGCATCGACCGCCGCAACGCGTTGGAACTCAAGCCCGTGAGCGGAAAACTCGTCCCGCATATGCAAGAGTCGCTTTTCTTCCCGGTCGAGATTGATAACGAGGATCAGCATCGATCACCCGTCGGACTTCGCAGCGGTCAAAGACAAGTGACGTACCGCCCGCCGGTAGACGAAGCGGTGATATTCGCGTGAAACCCGTTGCCAGGGAGACTTGCCCCCCTGGATCGTGCTCCCTCCGGTTTGCTGCGTACAGTCCGAAACACCGGAGGGCACCACGCACAAAGGCACAATGTCTGTGAGCCAACGCATCTGCAAAAATGTGTCGACCGGACGATCGAAGCGTTCGCTAATGCTCAAGAGCGCCCGCGCCGCCTCACGCGAAACCAGTTGCGCGGAGGTTCGAAGCTGTGTCACTTCAGGAGATAGCACATCGACACCGTCAGTCCGAACGACGGTGCGAAACGCTCCTTTTACCGGCCGGGTCTGAAACTGCAGGTAAGCTTTTCCTGCGCAGACCGTTTTCGCCACCTCGAAACAGCGTCTGAACAGCGCCACATCAAGCGCCACGTCATCTTCGACGATAAGCCCCGCATCGAGATCGCTTTCCACGATCGTCCGCCACACCTTCCGGTGCGAGAGAAAACAGGCGACTTCGGACTTGCGCAGCTCGAATGGATAGGACGGTTTGTGAAGCCCCTTTGCATAGCGCTCGGCAATCTGAGTATCGCTCAACGCCTGACCATCAACGGCCTCCACGACCCGGGTTTCAACGGGCAATTCCTTCAAAAGATGGTCCACCTGCCGGCGGCGCGCCGTGGCGCGCTGCAAGTGAACGATGAAACCTTCGATCTTCAACTGGACGCCTCTCGCCACAAATCTTCGTAAAGCGCGTTCAGCGCTTGTGCCTCACCTTCAAGGGGAAAATGCGACCGTGCATGAGCGAGTGCGGCATCGGCTGCAGCATCGCGCAACGTTTCGTCGTCCATGTAGCGCGCCGCGGCGGAAATCATCGCCAGAAGGTCGTCGACCGGCACCAGCGTTCCAGCATCGCTGTTTTCCAGCAGTTCTGAGAATGCCCCGACATCGGTCGCCACCACGGGCACGGCAGTCGCCATCGCCTCGAGCGGCGTCAACCCGAACCCCTCCCAGCGCTGTGGCGCGATAAACAAGGAAAGCGCACGATACCATGCGGGAATATCCTCGCGTGTGCCGACGAAATGGATGCGATCTTCGAGCCCCGCCTGGCGCACTTTTTCTTTGAGTCCGGTTTCGAAAGCGGCGTGTGGCTGCGTCGCTTGCCCGGCGATGATCGCCGACCAGCCCGGCCGCTCCGGCAAAAGCGCAATCATCGTGTCGACGAAAAGATCGGTGCCCTTCTGACGGCGCACGCGACCGAAGCAGCCGACATAACGCTGGCCCTGCGCCATCCCGACCGCGGCCACGCCCGCCTCGGTGTTCGATGGCGGCGAAAAGCGCTCCGTATCGATGCCATGCATCACCACCCGGTTCGGAACCTGCAAATAACCCGCGGTCTTGCGACTTGTGGCCACCACCCGGTCCATACGGCGTATGAGAAAGCGGGTCCAGCGCGTGTGCTCACGCTGCGATGCAGATGTGAAGACAAGCTTCATGGGCGCGCGAAAGACGTCGCGCATCACCACACCGGCCAGCATTTCCGGATTGCGCCGCGCGTGCCAGACGCGAAACCGTCGGTTGGCCGGTTTCAGCAACAGTCCGGGCATCTGCCACCAGCGCAGCTTGGGCAATGTGTCGGGCAGGCCCGGCCCCAGCGTGCTGATCGCCAGACCCTTCGCCTGTTCGGGCACGAGCTGCACGATCGTGCTGGTCACGCCCGAAAGCCGCTTCTTGAAATTGGGGGCCACCACGTCCACGTCACGGACGCGAACCCGGTGGCTGTTTGCGGGCGTCTGGCCGGACATGGTCAGCCGTAGCGGACCTCGACCACTTCATAGCCCCGCGCACCGCCCGGAGCGTTCACCTCGATGGAATCGCCCACGGCCTTGCCGATCAAGGCGCGCGCGATGGGCGAGGAAATGGAAATACGTCCTGCCTTCACATCGGCTTCCTGATCGCCGACGATCTGATAGGTCTTTTCTTCTTCTGTATCCTCGTCGACAAGCATCACCGTGGCGCCGAACTTGATCGTATCACCGGAGAGCTTCGTGACATCGATCACTTCGGCGCGGGCGATCAGGTCTTCGAGTTCGCCAATGCGGCCTTCATTGAGGCTCTGGGCCTCCTTGGCTGCGTGATATTCGGCGTTCTCCGAAAGGTCGCCATGGGCGCGCGCCTCGGCGATCGCCTCAATGATGCGCGGCCGCTCTTCCTGCTGGCGCCAACGCAGCTCTTCCTTCAACGCCGCGGCTCCGGCAAGCGTCATCGGGACCTTGTTCATTTCATTCACCTTCCAGACATGAAGGCAAGACGACCCCACACGCATCGCGCGAAGCGTCACCTTGCCGCCGGTGCAGACATAAAAAGAAACGGTCCGAAAGCTTTTGCCTACGGAACCGTTTCGCATGACCTGTCCCAATATAACAAGCTCATGACGATTTTCACGCAAATTTTTGTGTCCGCGACCTCCCGCCGCCCGCTCCCGGAGCGGACATTGCCTTGTCCGCTGGCACGCGAAACCTATTTGTTGATGAGATCGCGCAATGGGAGACGCCTCGATGCAAGACCTGTTCCTACGAACCGCCCTCGCCGCCGGCCTCCTTGCTCTGCCGGGTGCGGCCACGGCCAAGACCTTCACAACGCAGGACGTCACGGTCGAGGCCGAAACGCTGGCACGCGGTCTGTCGAACCCGTGGGGGCTGGATTTCCTTCCCGGTGGAGATGCATTGATCACAGAGCGTTCAGGGCAGTTGCGCCTGTTCGTCGATGGTGCGCTTTCTGATCCCATTCCCGGTGTACCGGAGGTGGCGGTTGTCGGCCAGGGCGGGCTTCTGGATGTCGCCGTCTCGCCCGATTTCGCCGAAACGGGGACCATATTCCTATCCTATTCGCAACCGGGCGACGGCGGGGCCGGCACTGCCATCGCTCGCGCCCGGCTGGTGCTGGACGGCAATGCCGCGCGGCTCGAGGACGTGGCGACGATTTTCTCCATGAACAAGAAGAGTGGAGCCGGCCAGCATTTCGGCTCCCGCATCGTGCTGCATCCCGACGGAAGCCTGTTCTTCACCATCGGCGATCGCGGCGAAAGCAACCGCGCGCAGGATCCCGCCGACCATGCAGGCTCCGTGCTCAGGATCAATCCCGACGGTACGATTCCCGAAGACAACCCCTTCGCCGATGGCGCGGATGCCGCCCCCGAAATCTGGTCGACGGGCCATCGCAATCCGCAAGGTGCGGTCTTCGATCCCGTCACCCAGGCGGTCTGGACGGTCGAACACGGCGCGCGTGGCGGAGACGAGGTCAACCGGCCGGAAGCCGGCAAGAATTATGGCTGGCCTGTCATCTCCTATGGCGTCAACTACAGTGGCACCAAGATCGGCGTGGGCAGCGAGGCTCCCGGTTACGAGCAGCCCGAATATTATTGGGATCCCTCCATAGCACCCTCCGGCACGGCCGTTTATCAGGGCGAAATGTTTCCCGAATGGCAGGGGGACTTTCTGGTCGCGGCCCTGAAATACCATCTCGTCTCACGCCTCGAGCGTGACGAGAACGGCGCCATCACCGGGGAGGAACGCCTGTTCCGCGGTGCCTTCGGCCGCATCCGCGACGTCAATGTGGCCCCCGATGGTTCGCTCTGGTTGCTGACCGACGAACGCAGGGGCGAGATCATCCGCATCTTCCGCCCCCAATAACGGCCAACAGTCGTCTGGCCCATTGGATGCAAGGGTTGCGGCCCTTGCATCAGAGTCGCGCGCTCCGTAAGAACAGCGCTTCTCCTTCAATCCGGATACGCGCATGACACGGGTTCAGGCCAATCTTCTGCTGCTTCTCGCAGGTGCCATGTGGGGCATGGGCTTCGTCGCCCAATCCACCGCCATGGATGCCATCGGCCCGTTCCTGTTCATCGGTCTGCGCTTTGCCATCGCATGCTTGTCCGTTCTGCCGTTCGCCTTTTGGGAAGCCCGGCGCAGCCCGGCTTCGCTTTCGACCGTGGACAAACGCAATTTCGTTGTCATCGGCCTGCTTTTGTTCACGGGCATGGCAGCGCAACAGGTCGGTCTTTTGACCACGAGCGTCACCAATTCCGGCTTCCTGACCGGACTTTACGTGGTGATGGTCCCGCTTCTCGCGGTCCTCCTGTTCCGGCAATGGCCGCACCGTGTCGTCTGGCCGGCCGCTCTTTCCGCGCTCGCCGGTATCTGGCTGCTTTCAGGTGCAGGCAGCGTCGCACTCAGAACCGGGGACTGGCTGACGATCATATGCGCGCTCTTCTGGGCCGTTCAGGTCATCATGATCGGCCGCAGCGCCAGCCATACCGGCCGGCCCATCACGCTGTCGGTGACCCAGTTCGGTGTCACTGCAGCCATCGCACTCGCCATCGCCGGTCTCATCGAGCCGGTCGACCTCGCCGCCATTCGCATCGCTCTGCCCGAAATCCTCTATGCCGGCATTTTCTCCGGTGGCATCGCGTTCACGCTCCAGGTGATCGGTCAGCGCTATACGACTGCGCCGCAGGCGGCGATCTTTCTTTCCACGGAAGCCGTCTTTGCAGCGCTGTTCGGCGCGATTTTCCTCGGCGAACGTCTGCCTCCGCTGGGCCTGGCCGGTTGCGGCCTGATCTTCGCCGCCATCCTCGCCGTCGAGATCGTTCCCGCATTGCGCAATCGTCAAGGCAGCGCCGCCTGAGGCCGGGTCCGCCTCACGCGAACGATCCGCCAACAATCCGTCGTGCTTTCATCACGTTCTGCGCTATGATGCCGGTGTTTGCCGGAGGATTTGCACGTGCAGAAACCTGTCGAACGAGAATGGGAACTCTCTATTGACCCCGATACGGTGCGCTTGCTCGCCGGCAAGGCGCGCGCCATCAGCGCCGCCCTCAATACGGATTACGACAGCGGTCATGAGCACGACGTTGAAATCGACGGAGACGCACGCGACAGGCATCAGCACGATGGGCTGATCGAAGAGGAAGAAGAGGATCTGACCGAAGAGGAATTTCGCGCGCTCATCGCAGATCTCAACGTGGACGAGGCTGCCGAACTCATCGCACTCGCGTGGATCGGCAGGGGCGATTACGATGTCGGCGAATGGAACAATGCCGTGACGGACGCCAAGCAGCGCGGAGCCAAACGGGTCGCGACCTATCTGCTCGGCATGCCCATGCTCGGCGATTGGCTCGATGATGGTCTGGAAGCGCTCGGCACCCCGTGAGGCATGGTTTCAAGCGCCGCTTATTTCCAGATCAGCCGACCTGGCGGCAAAGAACCGTCATGATCGACTTTCCTACCGCCCGACGGCTTCTGCTGGTGCTGCCGCTTTGCCTGCTTGCGAACCCACTCCAGACCGTTTCACCCGCCGCCGCGGGGCGCGACTTGCCGGCCACGGGCCCCATCCCGGCCAAACGCATCGAACAACCGCGCGTGAAACAGCCGCTCCGTGAAATGTCGGTCAACATACCGATCCCCTCTCCCCGGCCCGATGGTGAAAGGGAGAGCGAAAAGGTGCGGCCGGGAAAATCCGCCAAACCGGGTGATTTACCCGAAGCGGAAGCCGCATGTCGCAAAGCCCTGTCCAAATTCGGCATCGCGTTCGTCGACGAGGCGCCGATCACTGAAGCGGACGGCTGCAGGATCGCGCATCCGTTAATCGTCAAATCCGTGTCGTCGGAGATCGCCCTAAAGCCGGACGCGAAACTGAATTGCGCAACCGCGCTGTCGCTTGCACGTTTTTTCTCCAGGAGCGTACCGCCCCTCGCAAAGAAACATCTCGCTCAGCCCATCCGCTCCGTTCGCCATGCCTCGGCTTATGTCTGCCGTCCGCGTCGTGGAACGCAGACCCTTTCCGAACATGCCTATGGAAATGCCCTCGATATCGCCGCCTTTGTCCTCGCCGACGGAACCCAACTCGCGGTCGCCGCACAGGACGATCCGAAAAGCGGCAACGCAGCGTTTCTTGACGCTTTTCGCGCCGCCGCCTGCGGTCCGTTCAAGACGGTGCTCGGCCCGGGAACCGACGCGGACCATGCCGATCATTTCCACCTCGACATGAAAAAACGACGCAACGACTACACCTACTGCAAATAGCCTGTCGCAAACGGCATGGTCGCCTCCCGCCACAAAGACGCCACAGGTGTGAACGCCATCGCTGACCTTTCCTTTACCTTGCCGCGCTAGGCTTTCCTTTCTCTGGGAAAGTCGAGAGTCGACGGGGACATGTTCATGCTGGGTATTCGCGTAGGCAGGCAGGCTGCATCGTTGCGGCACGCGCGCCTGCGGCTCGCCGTCGCCGGCGCAACGCTCCTTGCCCTGTCCGCCTGTTCCGTCAGCGATGTGATGTCGCCGCGCCCGTCGGTGGATATCGGCACACACACGGCGGCCGTTCCCATGGCGACAATCGAGCCGACGCCCGCTCCCAGCGCGCCGATACCGCAAGCGGCTGTTTCAGCGCCGGCGGCATCCGCCCCCACAATATCCGCTCCCGCCAAGGCGCAGGGCATGCAGGCGCTCGTCCCGTCGAATCCGATGATGGTGTCCTATCCTCGGGTCACTCTGCCGCGCGACGAAAGTTCGGCACGCGTCATGCCACCCGAAGAGATCGCCTGCCGCCGGCGCCTCAAGCGCCTGGGCGTCCAGTATCAGGACCTCGAGCCGATCAACGACGGCGGCGCATGCCGCATTGACTGGCCCGTCAAGGTCAGCAGTCTGTCAGGCAATATCGAAATGTCGCCCGCCGCCACGCTCAATTGTCAGATGGCCGAAACCTTCGCGCGCTGGACCAAGAACGAGCTGGCGCCGGCGGCCCGCACCCGCTATTTCACCGGCATCGGCAAGATCCGGCAAGGGTCGAGCTATTCCTGCCGCCGTATCGCCGGCACCAGCGTCGCCTCGGAACATTCCAAGGGCAACGCACTCGACGTGATGAGCGTCGAACTGAAAAACGGCCGCGAGGTCGACGTGCGCAAGCCCGGCTTCTTCGCCTTCCGTCAGCGCGGCCTGCTCAACTCCGTCCGTGCCGAGGGGTGCGATTATTTCACCACCGTCCTCGGACCCGGCTACAATTACGATCATCGCGATCACTTCCATTTCGATCTGAAGGGCCGCCGCAACGGCTACCGCGCCTGCAAATAACCGTTCATGCCTGCACTGCGGTGTTTGCAGGCAGGCTCGCGCCGTTCAACCGGGGGTGCTAAAGAGCAATCATGCTCATTGTCGAAATCGTCATACTCTTCGTCCTCATTCTCTTTAACGGCTTCATGGCCATGTCGGAGCTTGCCGTCGTGTCGGCAAGACCCGCCCGCCTCAAGTCGCGCGCCGATCAGGGTCAGCGCGGTGCCGCCCGCGCACTGGCACTTTCCGCCGAGCCCGGCCGCTTTCTCTCCACGGTCCAGATCGGCATCACGCTGGTTGGCGTGCTCTCCGGTGCCTTTTCCGGCGCAACGCTCGGCACGCGTCTGTCGGCCTGGTTGATCGCCCAGGGCGTATCGGCGGGTATGGCCAATCCGCTCGGCGTCGGCCTCGTCGTTGCGCTCATCACTTATGTGTCGCTGATTGTCGGCGAGCTCGTGCCCAAACAGATCGCGCTCAAGAACGCAGAAGGCATCGCCGTCAAGGTGGCGCCCGTCATGGGTCTCTTGTCGCGCATCACCCTGCCGCTCGTGTGGCTGCTCGACGTTTCGGGCCGACTCGTCCTGGCGCTGCTCGGCCAGAGTGCGGAATCCAGTCAGCGCGTCACCGATGAGGAAATCCGAACGCTGATCGCCGAAGCCGAAAGCAGCGGAACCATCGAATCCGATGAACGCCGGATGATCGCCGGCGTCATGAGACTGGCCGATCGCAAGGCCCGCGCCATCATGACACCGCGTGGCGAGATCGACTGGCTCGATCTCACTGCCGGGGAAGACGCGCTGGCGGCAAATCTCAAGACTTCGGGACACTCCCTTTTGCCGGCTGGCGACGGATCCATCGACGCGATCGTCGGCGTCGTCAAACTGCGCGATCTTCTGGCTTCGGACATGTCCGGCGAGCGCCCGAACATCCGCGCCCATGTACGCCCGGCCCCCGTGGTTCACGACATGGCGGATGCGCTCGACGTCCTGTCCATCCTGCGCGAAGCCGACATGCCCATGGCGCTGGTGCATGACGAGCACGGCCATTTCGAAGGCATTGTCACCCCATCGGACATTCTGGAGGCGATCGCAGGGCTGTTCCGCGCCGATGCCGAGGAAGGTGAGCTCGATATCGTTCAGCGCGCCGACGGCTCATGGCTCCTGCCCGGATCTATGCCGGCCGACGAGATGGCGGACCATCTGGGCTTCACCCTGTCGGCGGAACGCAGTTACACAACGCTCGCCGGCTTTCTGCTCAATGAATTCACGCATCTTCCAAGAACCGGCGAAACCATCGACGCCATGGGCTGGCGTTTCGAAATTATGGATCTGGACAATCGCCGCATCGACCGCGTGCTCGCCACCAAACTGGAAGCGATGCCGGAGGCGTGATCTCAGTCTTCCGGAGGCACCGGCGTCGGTTTGCCCGTCGCGTCGAGCGCCACCATCACAAAATCCGCATGCGTGACCATCTCCATGGTCGGGGAGAGATAGCGCTGGGCCCATGCCTCCACCTTGAGGCGGATTGATGTGCGCCCCACGCCCTCGATATGGGTGTAGACGCAGAGCGTATCGCCCACCTTCATCGGCTTTGCGAAGGCCATCTCTTTGACACCCGCCGTCACCACACGGCCATGCGCGCGCTCGGCGGCACGGATGCCGCTTGCCAGATCCATCTGTGCCATGACCCAGCCACCGAAGATGTCGCCGGCTGCGTTGGCGTCGCCAGGCATGGCCTGCGTGCGCAGCGTCAAATCGCCGGTGGGCTTTTCCGGTGCATTCATGGCTCTATCCTTCATTTTATCTGAAATCGGCGTAGCCGTGAGGCGGCAACAGGTCAAGAAATCCCGGCGCATGGCACGTCCTCCGTTGACGCATGCTTGTCATTCGGTGTCGTATCAGCGTTGCCCACCCAGCTTACTTGCGGCTTAAATTCAGGCTGCCGGCATTTCAGCGAGGTTTTCATGCAGATCAAAGCGGCCGTGTGCCGGGAGTTCGGCAAGCCCCTCACCATAGAGACGCTTCAGCTCGCTCCGCCCCGTTCGGGCGAGGTTCTGGTGGATCTGAAGGCCTGCGCCATCTGCCACTCCGACATTTCCTATGCCGAAGGTGACTGGGGCGGCGATCTGCCGGCGGTTTACGGCCATGAGGCGTCCGGCATCGTCTCCGCGGTCGGCCCCGGCGTCACCGGTGTTGCACCGGGCGATCACGTCATCGTCACGCTCATCCGCTCGTGCGGACATTGCCACTATTGCACGCGCCAGAGCCTCGTCATGTGTGAGGAGGTTTTTCCGCTCGATCAGAAGGGACCACTCGCTTTCGCCGAAGGCGATCCTTGCGAGCAGGGTCTGCGCACCGGGGCCTTTGCAGAAAAGGTGGTCGTGCACGAAAGCCAGCTCGCCCGCATTCCTGCCGACATGCCTTTCGACGTTGCCTCGTTGCTCGCCTGCGGCGTGATCACCGGATTCGGCGCGGTCACCAACACGGCCAGGGTCTCGGCCGGCCATGCGGTGGCCGTTATCGGTTGCGGCGGCGTCGGCCTTAATGCAATTCAAGGTGCGGCACTGGCCGGTGCAAGTCCGGTCATCGCGCTCGATCTGAGCGAAGACAAGCTGACCGCTGCGCGCGATTTCGGGGCGACCCACGGGTTCAGCCCCGCCGATCCCGATCACGCAAAGACGATCAAGCGGCTTACGCAGGGACGCGGAGTGGATTTCGTCTTTGTCACTGTGGGCGTTGAAGCCGCCCTCGCCAGCGCTCCGCGCTACATCACCCGCAACGGCTCGGTGATCGTCGTCGGCATGCCGGCAAACGGCGTGCGCATCCCCTACGATCCTGGAAAACTGGCAGCGCTCAATCAGAAGATCATCGGCTCCAAGATGGGCGAATCGCGCCTCCGGCACGACATCCCTATTCTTGTCGACCATTATGAAAAAGGCAGGCTCAAGCTCGATGAACTGATCACCGCGCGTTATCCATTGGAGGGGATCAACGACGCGATCGCCGCCGTGAAAGACGGGCGAGCACTGCGCAATGTGGTGATCTTCGAATGAAAATTGCCGAGATCAAAACGCTCGTCACGGAAAACCCGCCGCCACATACGGGTGGGCGCTATTTCATCTTTGCAAAACTCGTCACGGATGGCGGCGTGGTCGGTTATGGCGAAGCCTATTCGGCTGCCTTCGGCCCCCATCTCACCGCCCGCATGATCGAGGACGTGGCCGAACGCTACCTGATCGGACACGACCCGCACGACATCGAGACTTTCTTTCGCCGCGCCTATTCTTCCGGCTTCAGCCAGCGTCCCGACCCAACGCTGCTGGCGTGCGTGTCGGCGCTTGAAATGGCTTGCTGGGACATTATCGGCAAGGAAGCCGACAAGCCGGTCTACAAGCTTCTTGGCGGCCAGGTGCATGAAAGACTGCGCAGCTATACCTATCTCTACCCCGCCACGGGCAGCGCGGTACCAGGAGAGACGGACAGCGACCGCAACGTCTACAACGACCCCGATCTCGCCGCACGCGCAGCTCTTGCCTGTCTCGAACAGGGGTTCGACGCGATCAAGTTCGATCCCGCCGGCCCCTACACCGTTTTTGGCGGGCATCAGCCCCGCCTGGACGATGTCGACCTGTCCGTGCGCATGGTTGCAGCCGTGCGCGAGGCCGTCGGCACCCGCGCCGACATTCTGTTCGGCACCCATGGCCAGTTCACCCCGTCAGGTGCGCTCCGCATGGCCCGGGCACTTGAGCCCTACGACCCTCTATGGTTCGAGGAACCCGTTCCACCGGACAGCCCCGAGGCTATGGCGAAGGTCGCGCGCGGCACCTCCATCCCCATCGCCACCGGCGAAAGGCTAACGACGAAATACGAGTTTGCCCAGCTTCTCGGCCTCGGCGCCGCGGGCATTCTGCAACCCGATCTCGGCCGTTCGGGCGGCCTGATCGAAACCAGAAAAATCGCCGCGATGGCGGAAGCGTATCACGTCCAGATCGCGCCGCATTGCTATTGCGGGCCGATCGTCGCCGCCGCGAACATTCAGCTCGCCACGACCCTGCCCAACTTTCTGATCCTTGAATCGATCCGTACCTTTGACGGTTTCCACGCCCGGTTGCTCAAAAAGAAGATCGACTGGGAGGATGGTTTCGTCATTCCGTCGAAGGAACCGGGGCTCGGTGTCGAACTCGATGAAGCTGTCGCCGAAGCACAGCCTTACGAGGGAGACGAATTGCATTTGCAGATGATGCAAACGCCGCTTTCGGCAACATAAAAAACCGACGTTTGCGATTCTTTTTCAGGAACTTGCCGCGACAAAGTGAATCATCGCGAGAGATACCTAAATAAACACATCAAAAGCTTGAATCGATACGTGAAGTTTACCGTTACAGACAAAACCGAGAAACCACGACGCGGTTAATGCCCGCCTAACAATTCAGGCACAGTGCGCTTAAGCAGCGCCGTACCGCCGGGCGACCAGCCAAGGGCTCGCAGGCGATCCGTCTTCATGGCATTGACGGCGCTGATGTCCCCCTCGTCCGGCAACGGGTTGTCGCATCCGCTCTCCCGCGCCAGCAGAGCCAGAAGATCGCGGCGATCGAGAATCAGATCGGAAACGTTGAAAATACCGCCGGCAAGACTCTTTGCAGGCACCTCCAAGATCAAGCGCGCAGCCGCGCCGACATCGTCTCCGTGCACCTCGGTGGCAACACGCGGTGCAACCGTCCGGCCGGCGAGATAATCGTCGAAGAGTGTCGCCCATTTGTGCGACCTCCCATTGCCAGCGGATCCGTAAACGCCCGTTACACGCAGGCTGATACCGACGAAGCCATCGCCAGACATTTCGGAAAGCGCTCTCTCCGCAGCAAGCTTCACCGATCCATAAAGCGTGTCGGGATGGCAGAGATCGATTTCATCGAGCATCGCCCCCGGCGGACGCGGCCCATAGACAGCACGCGTGGAAAGAAAAACCGCACGTTTCACACCGGCCGCTCTGGCCGCGCGAAACACGGCGATGCTTCCATCCAGATTGCGCCGGCGGAATCCCGCCGCGTCGTCGCCCTCGCCACCCCGATATTTACCGGGGGCGTGATCGAAGGCCGCGTGAACGAAGAAATCCGCCCCCTCGAAAAGCGCCGTCGAGATGAGCGTCGGCTCAAGTTCCATCGGGGCGAATGCGACGGCTTGCGAATAATACGCCTCGGCCGGTGCCCTGCGCCCCAGGATCGTCACCCGGTGCCCCGCTGCCAGAAGGGCCTCGACAATGAAGCGGCCGACAAGTCCGGTTCCCCCGGAGACAATGCTGTGTGGAGCGGTCATGACACCGGGTTCGTCAGCGTATCGATATCGGGAATGCCCTCACCCGAATAATAGGCGCTCCACAGATCGATCAGCGGCTGCAGCGCGGCGGCCTTGGGATGATCGCGTTCCCAGGGCTTTTCATACTGGTAATGAACCACCGACACCGATTTCCAGTCCCACAGTTCGGGCAGATTGAACCAGACATATTGCAGCATGTTGAAGAACACGGGCAGGCCGTGCCATTCGGGGAAATAGTCCTGCAGGAAAGTCTGATCGGTGCGGCGCCAGAAGGCTTCGGGTTGGTCGAGACGTTCAAGCATGGCGGCGAAAGTCGCCTCCGAAGGCCGGGCGACGAACACCCCCGAATTCAGCCGGTGGAAATCGCCCAGACTCTCGTAAACATTGGGCGCGGCTGAAAACTCGGGATAGCCGAACAGGCGGTCGATGTTGCGCACCACCACCGCGTCGGCGTCGATGAACACCACGCATTCGTACTCGGCAAGCTGCCAAAGCCGCAGCTTGGCGAAATTGTCGAGCGGCGTGTGGAAGGCGGGCTTGTTGCCTTTCGTGAAAGGCGCA
>ENA-ORCW01000699-ORCW01000699.1-marine-metagenome-genome-assembly--contig:-NODE-699-length-13812-cov-3.281179_pt1 | contig 13812 bp, 13 predicted proteins | sample MGYA00237784_ERZ508517 | MGnify/ENA primary metagenome ERZ508517 (study PRJEB26187, sample SAMN06268979) | marine metagenome | isolation source: Tt ae E1 feedstock associated aerobic enrichment on... | reverse complement strand
GCATCTTGAGTGACGGAACCCCCTGGCGCCCTCTGATCAATGTCCGGGACATGGCCCGTGCTTTCGAATGGGCCCTCGGTCGCGGGCTTCGTGAGGGGGGGGCATTCCTGGCCGTGAATACGGGCTCAAATGACTGGAATATTCAAGTTCGCGAACTGGCAGAAGCCGTCGCCTCTCAATTCGATGGAGTGAGGATCAGTGTAAACCCGAAGGCTGAACGGGACAAACGATCCTATCGCGTGAATTTCGACCTTTTTCACGAACTCGCCCCCGCGCACATTCCCGTGCATGACCTGGTTTCGACGATCCGTGAACTGCGCGATGGACTCAGGGATATGGGCTTTGCTGACGATGAATTCCGTCAATCGCGATTGATTCGCCTGAATGAACTGAATCGCCTTCTGGCAATGGGAGCCCTCGATGAAAGTCTGCAGTGGGACCCCGCCTTCAGGAAACAGGATGGCACCCGGACTCTCTCTCCGGTTCACCAGTGAATTCCCGCCAGATTATTTCAAAATCGATGCTTTATCGAACAACGGCCACTTTAAATCCTTGTCAGCTATCACCTGAACCGGGGCAGGCCAGTTAATGCCGAATGCAGGATCATCATAGCGAATGCCTCGTTGTGCCTGCGGAGCATAAAACTCGTCCATCATGTACTGAACTTCTGTTTCGGGCTCCATGGTCAGGAATCCATGTGCAAAGCGCTTTGGAATCAGCAGCGAGTTCATCAGCTTTGCTGAAAGATAAACGCCGAAGTGTTGTAAGTAGCTTGGTGATTCTGGGCACAGGTCGATGATCACGTCGTAAATCGCTCCCTTCGTGCATCGAACGATTTTCGTCTCTTCAGCAGGAGAGGTCTGATAGCACATTCCCCGGAGTATCCCGGGGGTTTTGTTAAACGAGGAACTGCATTGGGCAACGGTGAATTCAACTCCAATGGCTTTCAGTTCCTCACGGCAAAATGTTCGGTAAAAACATCCCCGCTCGTCTTCAATCGGTTCAAGTTCGAAAAGAAACGCCCCTTTTAATTTGGTTTCAGAAATTTTCATTTTCAAAGCCTTTCCAATAGATCCGTCTTTAACAATGCATCAATCGCAAGGCGCAAAGTCGCCGGAGGCATCCCCGAAATTGTCTCGATGTCCTTCAGTGAGTGTGTGCCATCTGAAAGGTTGAGAACCCATAATAGAGCAAGTTGAAATTCTTTCAAATCCTTCTCGCCGCCAGTTGATGAATACAATCCGCGCGTGCCCAACTGCGGCTCACAATGCGGCTTTAGGTTGAGGTATCGCTCTGCCGTTTCGATTTCGTCCACAATCGCTAGAAGCAGCTCAAATGATCCGGCCAAGGAGTTGGGAGAAACAAAGTTCAGGTCGTCGGCAGAGGTGTGATACTCCGGAAACTCGCCATTGGGCGTCCTGGTCAAACGGCCAACGGGAAGATTGAAGCCCGGGGAGCAAAACTGACGCTCATCATAACCGTAAGGGGAGAAATCAAGGATGCGGTGTTCGCAACTCCTGTCCTGGAGGACTCGGGCCACGATTCGGTCAATTTCGGCATTTCCTCGTCTGCTTTTCTTGTAGCAAAATGAGCCGGTGTCCCCCAGCAGCGAGATGACCAAACCATGCCGGATTTTTCCAACAGCCTGTTGATTGAGGCTAAGCCACGTGATGGAGCCGATGGTGCCCGGCACAAAGAGAAAACGATAAGAATACCCGGAATTTCTGCTGACCAGCTCCCGGGCAAGATGAGTTGCCAGGGCAACCCCCGAGAGATTGTCATTGCACAGTGAAGGATGGCAGAGATGCGTCGCGATTAAGATCTCTTCATCGGAGTTTCCTCGAATCAGCAGCTCTCCATACGTCAGTGAGCCCGGTTCCAGGGTTGAGTCAATCATCACCTCGTAGGTTTGATCCTCCAACTGCGCATATTGTCGGTGCGTCATGCAGAATCCCCAGGCCTCGTCGTAATAGGAAGTGCGGTAGGGGATCCAGTCGGGATGATCCGGCAGGGTGAAGAGATGTTCCCTGAGTTCGGCAAGTCCGATTTTCCTGCGCACTGGCAGACTGTAATTCAGAACATGCAAATTGTGCTTTTTGAATTCAACGATCCTTTTGCCGGATTCGTCCCTGATCCAGGCATCCCGGATGTTCCACTCCTTGGGCACGGTCCAGTCGAAGACCCGGGTGCCGCTCGATACTTCAACTACATCAAGCGGAATATGTTCCCCGACAATGCGCAGAGTCCTTCGCACGCCGTCTCCCGTGATACTGCGGCATATGGGATAGAGTTCGGCAATGAGATCATATATCAACTGGCCACAATCAGACTTCATGATTCATTGATCTCGAAACAGTTTCATGTCATCAAGGAAGGGCATGCAGGTGCGAATCTCATTCACGATGGACAAATCAATTTCCGCTGTGATCACATCTTCCTCATCTCCCGCGCAAACGACTTGCCGGCCAAGCGGATCAAACACGGCACTATTACCCTTGTAAGCCAATGCCGGATCGATCCCGGTTCGATTCACACCAGCCATGAAACACTGGTTCTCGATTGCACGCGCCTGGAGCAGACTAATCCAATGCTCCTTACGCACTTCCGGCCAGTTGGCGATGTTGACCATGAGGGGAATCCGACTCTTCGCGTAGATCCGATAAAGCTCAGGAAATCTCAGGTCGTAGCAGATTGAAAGTCCAATTTTAGTCTCTCCAGCACGAGACACGCCTGGCTCGCATCCGACAGCATAGTACTTATTTTCACCGGCCAGTGGAAACAGGTGTACCTTTCGATAACAGGCGGCGATACTTCCATCATTTCTGAAATGAATCGATGCATTAAAGAAACGGTCTCCGTCTCTCTCGATCATACCTGCAATGACATGTGTATTGTACTTTCTGGCGATCGAGCTGAAATAGCGGGCACTTTCCCCTTCGCGGATTTCCGCAAAGACGTCGGACTTCATTGTGAAGCCGGTCAGGGCCATTTCTGGAAAAATGAGGATATCGTATCCGTTCCCGGCCTTTTCCAGGAATCGCTTGAGAATACTCATGTTCTCCCGGGGTGACTCCCATTCCGGAGCATACTGAACCAGGCCCAATCTCAATTTCAGTTGCATGGGTCAGTCATATTTACGGAACACGGGTACGACAGGGCGGCCTTCCAGGTATTTATCAACACCTTCGTTCAGGGCCCTTGCGTAAACCGATAGTGCTCCACCGATTGCGTCGACCGTGCGTTCAATATCTTCATCTGAATGCGAAAAGCTGATCACAAGTGAGGGCATCAATAGTCCGCGCTTAATCGTTTCCTGGAGGAATAGTGTACGAAATCGCTGGCTGGGCTTCTTCTCCGAATCCCTCGTGGCGTAGATCATATTGTAGGGTTGGCCAATCACCTCAAAATATCCCGTCAGGTGATTTTCATCAATTTTCTCATTGATGGCTTTCCTCAATTTCTTGCCCTGGAGCCAGAGAAAGCCGACTACATCCTTCTCCTCATAGATCCCGATAGTTTCAATCGCTGCCGCCAGTCCGATGCTTTCAGCGCCATAGGTCGTGGACATGAGGAACACCTTTTCCCTGCTTTCCTGCAACCCTCCGAGTTTCATGATTTCCCGCTTGCCGGCCAATGCGGAGATCGAAAACCCGTTACCCAGCGCTTTGCCGAAAGCGGAAAGGTCTGGTGTGATACCATACATGGCCTGAGCTCCGCCGAGATGACAGCGAAATCCGGTCAGAATCTCGTCGAGAATAAAGACGGCACCATGCCGATGGCAGATATTGATTATCGACTGGAGATGGTCGTGTGTTGTCGGCGCATACGCTTCAGCTTCCATGATAATGCAGGCGATTTGACCGGGATTGGCAGAGAACAGTTCCTCGAGGCTTCCAGGATCGCTATAGCTGAACTTGAGCGTCAAATTTCTTATGAGCTGCGGAATGCCTGCCGCCATGGGAGTGCTGCCAATGAACCAATCATCAACCGAGAAGAATGGCTGGTCTTTGCACACGGCAACCATGTCGCGACCAGTAAACGCCCGAGCAAGTTTGACGGCTGCAGAAGTGGCGTCTGAGCCGTTTTTGCCAAATTTCACCATGTCCGCTCCTGGAAGCAGGCCCAGCAGCCTTTCCGCACAGTCGACCTCGATTTTCTGGGGGCGGGTAAAATTTAAACCCATCTGCATCGCCCGAGTTGCAGCCGCTACCACCGGAGGAAACCCATGGCCCAGCGTGACCGAGCGCAATCCCATGCCATACTCGATGAACTCATTGCCATCCACATCCCATACGTGGCATCCATGACCGTGGTCAATAAATCCGGGGGAGCGCTCTGGGAATTGGTCATCGCCCTTTGCGTAGGTATGGGCACCGCCCGGAATCAGCCTGTGGCTTTTTCCGCGAAGGACATCTGATTTTGAGAAATCCATAAAACTCCATCAATTAATGCTCAAGCAGGCTTTCCGGCAGTGAAATCCTTCAGCGTATCCTGTGGCAGAAGCAGCCTCCATTCCACGCAAGCGCATGAGCCCCATGAACAGTTCCTCAGAAAACCAATGTTTAGAATGCTGGCTGGTGAAGTATCGCATGAGCCTGGTAACTTTCTCCCTGGCCTGGTCCTCCGTAACGGGAATGAAGAGATTCGGGCGCCCCAAATCGCCGTCGTACTTTGGAATTTCGTATTCGAATACCAGATGATGACGAAAACAATTGCACGTAATTTCATGAATGACGCGGTGATCCTGATGCAGGTCTTCCCGGGTATGCGTGAAGATCAAATCCGGTTCGAAAGTCTCTTTCAGGATAATCAGCCCTTCCTTGATCGCAGCCCATTGATCCGGAAAGAATCCATCACGAAAATCATATCGATCCAGCCTGCACGTTTCCGTGTGTGAAGTCCAGGAGTCGAAACTGGATTTGGCTTCCGCATGGCGGATTGAATCCCCGCTGAATACAATCCAACGCATGTTTACCGCTCTATTCGCTTCCATCAACGCCAACAGCGAGGCACCGCAGCCGATTTCAATATCATCGCTGTGCGCGCCCAGACATAAAACGCGAAGCGGGTTGGCACTGTCAGGAATTGACTCTAGCTGCAGCATGACGCGATTCTAAAATTTTCACCATTGCTTTTCATGAATCCATGGCGCCTGGCCTTTCCTGAACAGGTCCTCCAGTAATTGCTTTTCCTTGAAGGTGTCCATGCTTCCCCAGAATCCATTATACTTGAGAGCAAACAGCTTGCGCTCGTCAATCAACCTCTGGAATGGTTCGAGGACTAGATCTTCTCCCTCCTCGATGTAGTCGAAGATCTTCTGGTTAAGCACAAAATACCCTCCGTTGATCCAGATGTCTGCGTTCCTTGTATCCTGGATTCTGGTCACCCTTCCATTGCCGCTCTCGGAATCTACGATGTGAAAACTTTGAAATGGCTTTATGAGGAGAAATGTGGCGATGGCGCTATTCTTGTGATGGAGATCAACGAGATCGGAAATTGGGCAATCAGTGAGGTCGTCACTGTAATTTGCGAGAAAGTCCCTCTCCCCATCCAGATAGGGCCTCACCGCCACAAGGCGCTGGGCGATATTGGAAGTAATGCCAGTGTCGACAAAGGTTATCCGCCAATCCCCGATATCACTGTGCAATAGCGTGATATCTTTGCCTCCATTTTCCATCACAAAATTATTGGAAATACTCTCATCATATTCGAGAAAGTACTTCTTTATCACATTTGCCTGGTAGCCGAGGCATAATATGAAGTCCTTAAACCCGAAATGGGAGTAAATTTTCATGATATGCCAAAGGACTGGACGGTACCCGATCGGAACCATCGGCTTGGGAATCTTGTCGGAATAATCCCTGATGCGAGTGCCCTCTCCGCCGCAAAACAGTACAACTTTCATAATAGCCCTTTTTTCTGCAATGATTATCCCAACACTTTGACCTTGGGGATTGGCACGACAAACCGACCGCCCCAATTTCGAATATGATTCATTTGTTTCGTGACTTCCTCCTGAAGATTCCATGGCAGGATCAGCACATAATCAGGTTTCATTTCATCGATTCTTTCTACGGGATAAATCGGTATGTGAGTTCCGGGCAGATATTTACCCTGTTTATAAGGGTTGCGATCTACGGTAAAGTCGAGAAAATCACTACGGATGCCGCAATAGTTCAGGAGTGTGTTGCCCTTGCCAGGCGCCCCGTAACCGGCAATGGTTTTGCCTGACCGTTTTGCCTCAATCAGAAAGGAAAGGAGTGCCCGTTTGGATTCCTTGACCTTCTCTTCGAAGGCGCTGTAAGTTTCGATTCTGTTCAGACCTGCAGCCAATTCCTGCTCCCTGATTTCTACTGCAGAATCAGTGGTCTGGTTTCCCGGATGGTCAATGTGACAAGCGTAAATGCGAATCGAACCTCCATGGGTCGCCAGCTTTTCTACATCGAACATCCGGAGGCCGTGCACCTTGAATATTTTCTCCACCACAGTCCAGGAAAGGTAGCTGAAATGCTCATGGTAAATGGTGTCGTACTGATTGTCCTCCATCAGGCGCAGAAGATGCGGGAATTCTAACGTCGCCGTTCCCCGGGGATGCAACAGGATTTTGATTCCTTCCACGAAATCATGCAGATCCGGGACATGCGCCAGCACGTTGTTCGCGACAATCAAGTCCGCTCTTGGACCGTCAGCTGCCATCTCCTGCGCGACTTGCCGGCCGAAGAATCGAACGATCGAGGGAACGCCATTCGCATCCGCTACCTTGGCCACATTCGCCGCAGGCTCGACTCCGAGGCAGGGAATTCCCTTCCGGACAAAGTTGCGCAGAAGATAACCATCGTTGCTGGCAAGTTCCACAACAAATTTGTCGGCCGTCAATTCGAGCCGGTCAATAATCATATCCACGAAGTCAGAAGCGTGTTTCAGCCAGGAATCGGAGTAGGAGGAAAAGTATGCATACTCACGGTAAATGTCGATGGCACCGACATACTCCTCGATCTGGACCAGGAAGCACTCGTGACAAACTTTTGGATTCAACGGATAGAACGCCTCGTGGGAGTGGAGATTCTCCTCTGATAGGTAGCTTTCGCACAATGGAGACATGCCCAGATCAACAAACGTGTGATTGAGCGGTGCACCGCAAAATCGGCAACAATGTTCATTTTTTAGGGCAGCCATCAGTCCAACAAAGAAGATCTACTATCAATATATGAATATCGGATTCCTGAGGGTTCCGGAAATCTATCGATAGTTGTTGTATCATGCAATGACCCTTGAATATCAAACCACGTGCGCGAAGCTCAATTAAGAGAAATAACCGTTAAATATATCAGATCAAGCGCATTTCAGGTGAAGGGCCACACTTTTGGTTTTGACCCATGATCCAGTGGACACGCCAGTTGCCGCGACAGGAACGGCCCCAGCTGGCTGCTTGCTTGTTTCCCCGCCAATTGATCCAGACGAAGTATGCCATGAACAGGGCAGCAGCGGTTCCCCGGCCAGGCGAAGGCGCGCCCACCCATCCCGGCGGCCAACTTAGGGCCATGCCCGTCAGGAAGCGCCCATGCTGGGACCAATCCAGAGCCTGGTGGCCAGCGATCTGCCCGCCATCGAGTGGACAATCAGGTATTTTGTCAGAACGGGCCGACAAGAATCCGCTCCAGATCAAGTAATAGTGGAGGCCCAGCAGGAGCTGACCGATTCTGCTGCTCGGAGCTGCGTTTTTTTCCCCGAGTGGGGGGGCAAGGTGAGATTGATCTGTCCAAATCAGAAAATTCGCTCTAATTTTTTGTGGTCCGGATCCACTGGACTGGACCAATTACTGGAAAGGGGATTCAATTGATGAAAACACTGATGCGAAGCTTTCAATTCAGAGCCAATCGGGTCGGCCGAATCCCAACTATTATCATCTGGATTCTTGCCGCGATTCCTGGCTTATCCGCATCCGCAACGTCTGTGGATGCAGATTTCCCGGGAGGAAATATTATTGTCGGGCGGATTGAAGGAGACACCATCAACCTCAGGCCGAATCAAAGAGAGGCGAAAGGCGATTGGTCCTGGTGGTGCTTCCGGGTGCGCGAGGCCAGGGGGCGTGATCTGCAGCTGCGGTTCGTCCAAGGCGATGTGATTGGGGTACAGGGACCGGCCCTGAGCCTTGACGGGCGCGAGAGTTGGCAATGGCTGGGAAAGGCTGCCGTAACCGGGGAAGGCGAAGGGTATGCAGACACATTTCACAATTCGGTTCCCGGGGATGAAGGAGAAGTCTATTTCTCAGTGGCGACACCGTATCCTGAGGAAGACCTGACTGAATTCCTCAATCGATTCTCATCGAATCCTTCTCTTCAAGTGAAGACACTGGGCCCAACCCGTGCGGGGCGAAAATTGGAGTCGGTGTACCTGGGATGCCTGCAGGATGAGCCCTTGCACCGTCTGCTGTTAACCTGCCGGCATTGTGCCTGTGGATCCCCTGCCAGCTACGTCCTGGAAGGCCTGATGGAGGCAATTCTATCGGATACGGAAACCGGGACCTGGTATTGCAACAATGTTGAGGTCCTCGTTATTCCATTTATGGCCTTGGATGAAGCGGCAACCGATTACCGGGGGGAAACTCGCCTGTCTCACGACCACAATAGGGACTTCGGCTCTGAGGCCATCCATCCTTCCGGACCAACCCTGCGCGGAAAGATTTCAGACTGGTCTGACGGAAAACTAAGGGTCGCGATTGGCCTGCAGTGCCCGCCTATTCGCGGCAAGCACAATGAGGTCATTCGCTTCCTCGGTGGCAGGGACGCTGCAAGTTGGGAACAAACCGGCATTTTGTCCAAATTGCTCAAGTGGGTGAACAAGGGGTCTTTATCTTACGATCCTGCGGATAACCTTGAATTCGGCAAGGGAGCGAACACGGAGGGCAAGGCCAATTTCAGCAATTGGGCAGTTTCTATTCCAGGCATTCGGATTGCGACGATTCTGGAAGTTCCCTGCTGGGACGTTAATGGAGTCGAAGACACGAAGAATGCGGCCCGGGTCTTTGGAAAGGAACTGGCGGAAGCACTTCGTCTCTATCTTTCAATGCAACTGCCAGATCAAAATGTGACTTTGGATCGTAGAAAAGGATACCCGAGGATATATTAGGGAGATTCAGGGGATCATTCCCGCCGCTAACTCAAGCGGGAATACAACCCCAGTCCTGAACGCCGGCAGTTGGCTGTGGCCGTGGGATCAATTATGGCACAAACCGGTTCCCCATGATGGGCATGGTGCCTGACCAGCTTTAATGATTGGGCCAAGTCCTCACCGGGCCGCCTTTTGGAAACCCTGCCAGTTGATCCAGACGAAGTAGGCCATGAAGAGGGGCAGCACCCAGCTCCCGAGATAGAGGAAGGCCAGCACCCCCAACCCGGCGGCGAAGACCATTCCGGTCACGTAGAGCACCCGCTGTCGCCTCTCCCCGAGCACGGTGGCCAGCATCTGTCCGCCGTCGAGCGGAAAGATGGGCATGCAGTTGAAGCCCGCCCAGATGAAGCTGATCCAGGTCAGGTAAAAGAGGAGGACCTGCAGGAGCGACTGGTCCGGCATGGGAAGGTAGCGATTTGTCACTACGGCGATGATCCCCAGGACCATCTGGACCCCCGGGCCCGCGGCGCTGACCAGGAAGGTCTGCCTGCGGTTCAGCGTTCCGGCCGGGTAGGTGGCCAGGCCGCCGAAGGCCACCAGCCGGATGGCCGAGGGCAGGCCGAAGCGCTTCACCGTCATGGCATGGCCCAGCTCATGGACGAAAATGGAAATAAAGCCGGCCAGCATGAACAGGCCGGTAAAGATCAGGTCCCGGGTCCCGGTGATATGGATTCCACCGCCCAGGACAAAGAGCGTGATCCAGAACCAGAGCTCGATGCGGACGGGTATTCCTGCGATTTGAAAGGTGATCATGATCTGTTGTGGGCCTATTTGGGGGCGGATGTTGCCCGGGGACGAGACAAATCGCCCTCGCTCGCGCGGACCTGACCCGGTGGGCGGGGTGGGGCTATCCGGATTCAGAAGCCGCCGGGTTCCATTGCAATATATTATAGGGACAGGTAAATTGTCCGGTCATTTTCGACTATTCGCCGGTCTTGTCGGGCTGGGTGTTATGGTGAGCATGTAGGCATGCGAACACCACGGATAAAGGCTAGAGCGGGTTTGGATGCATTGTACCACTGCATGTCGCGCGCTGTTGGCGGGGAATTCATTTTCGGCCCGGCGGAAAAAGAAAAATTCGTGGGCATGATGTGGAAGATTGCGGATTTCCTGGGCATCGAGGTGCTGGATTATGTGGTGATGAGCAATCACTACCATCAATTGGTATGGGTTCCTGGGGTGGTAGAACTCAGTGACCGCGATTTACATTGTCGCCTGCGCTCTTATTATGGAGTCGACAGTAAGGAGGCTTCGATCTTTGAGAAAGCGCTAAGCATGGGCGGAGCTGCTTTGGAAATTGTGCGGTCGGGCCATCTTAAGCGTATGGGGAATATCTCAGAGTTCGAGAAGGTGCTTAAGCAGGGATTTTCGGTCTGGTACAATAAACGAAACAAGCGGCGTGGCACGCTTTGGATGGAGAGATTCAAAAGCGTCTTGGTGGAGGACAGTATCGATGCCCGGGAGATTACTGCGGCCTACATAGATTTGAATCCAGTGCGCGCGGAAATGGTGGAGGATCCAAAGAACTACCGGTTTTGTGGTTACGGAGCGGCCATGAGCGGAGACGGGCGTTGTCGTCTCGGTATAATGAGGGTGGTGGGTATCGACGACTGGGAGAATGCGGCAGCGGTCTACAGGCTGAAATTGGTGAAGCGCGGACACGTGCAGATTGCCGGCAAGAAAGGGGCAATAAAACGGGATTTACTTCTTGAGACGTTGGAACAGGGTGGGCAAATGCCGCAATCGGAATTGCTCAGGCTGCGGGTGCGATACTTTTCAGATGGCCTGGTGTTAGGCAGTGAAAGCTTTGTGGAGGAGATCTTCGAACACTATCGAGGTCACTTTGGAGAAAAGCGAAAATCGGGAGCCCGGCCGATAAGGGCCTTGGCCGACAGCCCACTCAGGGTCATTCGCGACCTGCGGCTCAATCCGATCTCCTGAATTCCGGTGTAACCTCCAGTGGCAAGATCAGCCAGACAGACCAGCGCTTGAAGGGCGTAATCCAGACGCCCGCTTTCTTATTGAGCAATTTGCTCAGGTTTTCAACAGGCATATGAATTTCGGCTGAAGCCATTTCGGCCTGTAAGCATACTAATTCTCATCCGTTAATTGCTATCAGCGAGGATGACAATTTTGCTGCTGATTATTTACCTGTCCCTTATTGAAATTTGACGGTGCCCTGATGACGAATAAAATGCGAATCGGAATTATGCCTCTGAATTTTCTTTAACTCCAAAACAAGGAACGATCATGCGCGCGGCGGTACTCGAGGAATTTGGCAAACCCCTGAAAATCTGGAACGACTGGAAGGACCCGGAAATCGGCCCCAGCGACGCCATCGTGAAGATCCTGGCCAACGGCATTTGCCGTTCGGACTGGCACCTGTGGCAGGGGGACTGGGAATGGATGGGCTTCAAGCCGCCGCTGCCGTTTGTCATCGGTCATGAAAGCGCGGGCATTGTCGAGGAGGTGGGCAAAAACGTGACCCGCTTCAAGAAGGGCGACCGGGTAGTGTTCCCCTTCAACCAGGCCTGCGGCAAGTGCGAGATGTGCGCCGAGGGCCATCAGCATGTCTGCTCCAACATGGCCCTCTCGATGTTCATGGGGGCGGGGGGCTTCGGCGAGTATTCCCCGGTGGCCAATGCCGATGTCAACCTCGTGGCCCTGCCGGAATCGATTTCCTTTGTCCAGGGTGCCGCCCTCGGCTGCCGGTTCATGACCGCCTTCCACGGCGTCACCGCCCAGGGCGAGGTCAAGCCCGGCGAATGGGTGGCCGTATGGGGATGCGGCGGGGTCGGGCTCGCCGCGGTGGATGTCGCCAGTGCCATGGGGGCCAATGTCATCGCCGTCACCCGCAGCCAGGAAAAGCTGGACATGGCCAGGAAGCTGGGCGCCGTGGCCACCGTCCAGGCCGGGGAGGACGCCGTGGAGCAGATCCAGGAGCTGACCAAGGGAGGCGTGCATGTCTCCCTTGAATGCCTCGGAACGGCAGCTACCTGGATGCCGGCCATCATGTCCCTGCGAACCCGCGGGCGCCTGGTCCGGATCGGGATGTCCGGCAAGGAGGAAGCCGGCATGCTGACCCTGCCGGCCGACCTGCTGACCGCGCGGGAGTTCGAGATTCGCGGTTCCATGGGCATGCAGGCCCGTTGTTACCCGGAAATGCTGCGCATGATCGATTCCGGACGGATCCGCCCGCAGGACCTGGTCACCGAGCAAGTACCGATGGAGGAGGCCTCACGCGTTCTCGAGGCCATGAGCAGCTACGACACCATTGGCTACTCGGTCATCGTGGCAAAGTAGGGGGTGGCTAATTTGAGCAGTGGGCGGTTGCTTTTGTTTGGCCCACCCGCACTCCTCGAGCATCGGAGGGCATCACTCGCTCACTCTGATCACTACTTTTGACCGCACCGCGCGGCGGTGAATTGGCTGTCAGAAACGGATGCGTTGCGTAGACGGACGGTTCAATTCTGGATCAGCTCTTCGGCGATCAATCGTTGGCTGACGATTTTCACCCCGGAAACTTCACGGCCCATGAATTCACCGAAATGCTTGTAGTCGCCGGTCAGCAGATGGCTGCATTTTCCCCGGATCGCTGCCGCAAGAACCGGTCGGTCCTTCTCGGGAAGAATTTCAAATAAGCCCTTAGCCAATGCCGTCTCCTCAATCCACTCCAGTCTGGACTTCAGCTTACCCAGTTCTTCCAGATGTTCCGGAATATGGCTGCGAACGTTGCGTTCTGCCTCGTCCCAAACATAAGCGGAAGACATCAATTCCGCTCCGGACTGCTCAAGGGCGTCCAGCAACTGCCCGGTGAGCCAGCGTGGATTGGACGCGGAGAAGAGAATGTTGGCATCGAGAAATACCTTCACCGTTTGCGGGGTGTGCGTGCCGGCTTCTTCAGTTTGGGCAGGATGGCACGCAATTCCTCGTCGGCGCGTTTGTATTCCGCCACCTCTTCCTCGGTGTAGATTTCCGCAGGCACGACCTTGCCGGGGCGGAGAAGGATGCCCTCTGCCGTCTCTTGGGCGATCAGGATCCCTCCTTCATCAGGCAGCGCCAGGCGGCGGCGCATCGGCTTCGGCAAGGTCATCGTGCCGCGGCGATCAATAGTAATGGTCCTGTTCATGAATTCAGGATTCCGGAATATCAGGATTTTGTCAATTTTCCCGGAAGGCAGGACTGCAAGTCGCCGCCGGATCCTCCTGCAACAGTGGGAGAAGAAGTAGGCAAATTAAACCGGGAGACCCACGAAGAATCCCACAAGCGCAAGGCCCGGCTGGCGCCGGCTAATTGACCATCGCCAATCCACTCGGAATGTGATTTCTCATGTGTAAACCTGGTCATCCGCATGCATACCATATCCGAATCTCGCTTTCGCCGCCTGTTCATCGTCCTTTGCGCTTTGCCGGCTGTTTGCCTCATTTGGTCCGGCTGCGCTTCTCCGGTCGGTGAGCCCGATGCCGTTGCCCGGAAATCCGAACCGCAGCTGATCCGCGTGCCTTACTACAGCGCGAAGATGGATGCCGAGCGCGACTACTTTGTTTACCTCCCGCCCGGTTTCGAGCGGCAGGACCAGTGGCCGGTAATCCTGTTTCTGCACGGCAACGGAGAACGCGGGAATGGCAAGGACGAGCTTGG
>ENA-ORCW01000698-ORCW01000698.1-marine-metagenome-genome-assembly--contig:-NODE-698-length-13829-cov-3.227894_pt1 | contig 13829 bp, 10 predicted proteins | sample MGYA00237784_ERZ508517 | MGnify/ENA primary metagenome ERZ508517 (study PRJEB26187, sample SAMN06268979) | marine metagenome | isolation source: Tt ae E1 feedstock associated aerobic enrichment on... | reverse complement strand
AAGCTGTCCTGCTCGTAATCGCCGTCGATCCGGTTCTCGCCGAGATCGAAGTTGCGCTCGTCGAGGCCCAGTTCGAGCTGGCTGTTGTAGAGGTAGTTGCCCTGGGCGCTGATCCGCCAGCCCTCGTCGCTGGCGGCGGCTTCCAGGTTGCCCGCGCTCTCGCCGGTCACGTGCTGGGACGGGGTGGTAAGGCCGCCGTCGGCCACCCGCCCGTTCACCTCGCCGGCCAGGTCGGCGGTGAGGGAGAGGTCGCGGATCAGATCCGAATGGCGCACCTCCAGGCTCCAGAAGCCGCGCTCCAGGATCGAGCCGTCGGCGCCGCGCTCGATCAGGCGCAGGCTGTGGGAGCCTGTGCCGAGGGCTTCGGGCGGGGTGACGGTCAGGCGGCCGGCCTCGGCCAGGACGAAGGCGGTGACGTCCAGGTCGTCCAGCTCCACGGCCAGATTGCCGTAGACCGCCGGGTCCAGCCCGGCCGGCAGCAGGATGACGATGGGGTCGCTGCGCCCGCGGGTCTCCGACCCGTTGGGCGCCAGCTCGGGAACCCAGTCGCTCTGGGCCCATGCCGGCTGGCCGGCGCTGCATAGGGAAAGGGCCAGGAAGACCGTGGCCAGTCCGGTGGAAGAGGCAGTAAACCGGCCGCTACGGCAACGTACGGCACACGACAAACCGCGCCTGGCGCCCTGCGCGCCACGCTTATCAAACTGCATTGCCCTACCTTTCGGTCCACCCCCCGGCGAACGAATTCAGGGCGACTCTCCCACACTCAGGGCTTTCTATTAGCCCGAAAGCGGCCCGGAAGGAAGAGCGAGGTTGCCGCTAGTCCCAATTTTCTTCCGATTCCCTGGAGGGTTAGCGCTTTGGAGGGATCAGGCCTTAACAAATCGGTCATATTGGGGTGGACTGGACCGGGCGGCGGGACAGCGACGGCAGGGCCTGCGACATGAGCGGCAAGACCAAGAAGAAACCGAACAAGTGCCCGGGTTTTCGGCTGGACCGGATCCAGATGGACAAGAAGCTCGACCGGCGCACCTACGAAAAGCGGCTGGAGGCGCAGCAGTTGCTGCTGCGGCAGATCCAGCAGGCCTACCTGGCCAGCGGCGAGCGGGCGGTCATCGTCTTCGAGGGCTGGGACGCCGGGGGCAAGGGCGGCACCATCCGCCGCATGAGCGCCGTGATGGACCCCCGCGGCTTCAAGGTCTGGCCGATTGCCGCGCCGCGCAATTTCCACAAGGAACGGCACTTCCTCTACCGTTTCTGGGAGCGGGTGCCGCCGGTCGGCGCGATCTCGGTCTTCGACCGCTCCTGGTACGGGCGGGTCCTGGTGGAGCGGGTCGAGCGCCTGACCCCGGAGGAGGACTGGCGGCGCGGCTACCGGGAGATCAACGAGTTCGAGCGCATGCTGCACGACGACGGCGCGCGCATCGTGAAGATCTTTCTGCACATCACCCCGGAGGAGCAGCTCAGGCGCTTCGAGCAGCGGCTGACCGACCCGATGAAGCGCTGGAAGCTGACGGACGAGGACTTCCGCAATCGCGACCGCCGCCCGGACTACGAGACGGCTGTCGCTTTCATGGAAGAGCGTGCCGGCCTGATACGCGAGGGCAAAGCCGCCGAAATGGTCTGGCTGGTGGAGCATCCACCGCTTTATACCGCCGGCACGAGCGCCAATGGCGCCGATCTTCTCGAAGCCGGCCGTTTCCCGGTCTACAAGACCGGACGCGGCGGCGAATATACCTATCATGGCCCGGGACAGCGGGTCGCGTATGTAATGCTCGACTTGAAGACCCGTCGCGAGGACGTGCGCGCGTTCATCGCCGCATTGGAAACCTGGATCATCACCACGCTGGCACGTTTCAACGTCACCGGCGAGCGTCGCGAGGACCGCGTCGGCGTCTGGGTAGCGCGACCGGAGAAAGCGCCATTGCCCGGCGACCTGCCCGCCGAGGACAAGATCGCCGCCATCGGCATTCGCCTGCGACGCTGGGTCAGCTTTCACGGCATCTCGATCAACGTCGAGCCGGAACTGGCTCATTTCGGAGGCATCGTGCCCTGCGGTATAAGCGGCTACGGTGTCACCAGTCTGGTCGATCTCGGCCTGCCGGTGACGATGGAGGATGTCGACCTGGCGCTCAAAGCCGCTTTCACGGAGGTGTTCGGCCCTGCCGAACGCCGCTAGGGCACCCGGTCCACAGCGAAAATGCGGTGGCCGCGACGGAAATCGCCTGCGGCCACGCCATGCCAGGCTTGAGAGCGTTTCGGTGTTTCCGTTTCCCGGATGCGCGGCGCTCTGATCGAGGAGTGCCAATATGCGATTATTATCTGCCTTTGGGGCATTCGCCCTAACTTCCCTTACCGCGGTCAGCGGTGTTTTGGCGCAGCAGGCAACCGACGCCCACGCGCCCGAGATCGCCAGCGGCCTTACGGACAAGACCACGGTCCAGGCAAAGGAGCAGATGGTCGCCGCCGCCAATCCGCTCGCCGCCCAGGCGGGCCTCGATATGCTTCGCCAAGGCGGCAGTGCCGCCGACGCTCTGGTGGCGGTGCAGACCGTGCTTGGCCTCGTGGAGCCGCAATCGTCCGGTATCGGTGGCGGCGCGTTTCTCGTCTGGTATGAGGCCGCGAGCGGCAAGGTGACCACATTCGACGGACGCGAAACCGCGCCAGCCGCCGCGACACCGGAACTGTTCATGAACGATCAGGGTGAACCGCTCGCTTTCTTCGACGCCGTGGTCGGCGGCCGTTCGGTCGGCACCCCCGGCGTCGTGAAACTGATGGAAACCATTCACAAGCGTGCCGGTAAGCTCGATTGGGAAGCGCTTCTACAGCCGGCCATCCGGCTTGCAGAGGGCGGTTTCAGCGTCTCGCCGAGACTCCATGCCCTGATCGAGGGCGACAAGGGGCGTCTGGACACACAGTCCGCAGCCCGTGCCTATTTCTACGACAAGAATGGCGACGCATTGGCGGTCGGCTCCATTCTCAAGAACCCCGACTATGCCACCACCCTTAAAAGGATCGCCGAATACGGCGCCGAAGGCTTCTATAAGGGGCCGGTGGCCGACAAGATCGTAGAGGCGGTGAAGGCTCACGACGGCAATCCGGGCCTCCTGACGCTGGACGACCTTGCCGCCTATGAGGTGAAGGAGCGCGAGGCTGTCTGTGCGCCCTATCGCGGTCTCGACGTCTGCGGCATGGGACCACCCTCTTCCGGCGCTCTCACCGTGGGGCAGGTTCTGGGCATGGTCTCCGCGTTCGATCTCGCCGGCCTCGGCCCGGACGATCCCGAGAGCTGGCGCATCATCGGCGATGCCACCCGCCTCGCCTTTGCCGATCGCGGTCGATACATGGCCGACAGCGACTTCGTCAAAATGCCCAAGGGTCTGCTCGATCCGGATTATCTGAAGGCGCGCGCGGCGCTGATCCGGCGTCCGACCGCGCTCGGCGCTGACGAAGTGAAAGCCGGCGACCCGCCATGGGACAAGGCCGAGCTGCGCATTGACGGGATGAGCCTCGAACAACCCTCCACCTCGCATTTCGTGATCGTCGACAAGAACGGCAATATCGCCTCGATGACCACATCCGTGGAAAGTGCCTTCGGGTCGCGCCAGATGGCCGCGGGCTTCATTCTCAACAACCAGCTCACCGACTTTTCCTTCACGCCCGAAGCCGACGGCGAAGCCGTGGCAAACCGGGTTCAGCCCGGCAAGCGGCCACGCTCTTCCATGTCGCCGACAATCGTTTTGAAGGATGGCAAGCCGCTCCATGCTCTCGGATCGCCAGGCGGCAGCAACATCATTCCCTATGTTGCCAACACGATCATCGCGCTGACCGACTGGGACATGAACATGCAACAGGCGATAGACCTGCCGCATCTGACGAACCGCTTCGGCACCTACACGCTGGAAGCGGGCACGCCAGCCGAGGAGATGCAGGACGACCTCGACGCACTCGGCTTCAAGACGACAATCGGCGATCTAAATTCCGGCCTCCAGGGCATCACCATCACGCCCCAGGGACTGGAAGGCGGCGCCGATCCACGGCGTGAAGGCGTTGCCGTGGGAGATTGAGTGTCTTTCGAAGTGACGAGAACGGTTTCCGAAACCCGCGTTTTTCCTTCCAGGGGAAGACGACAGATGAAAACCGGAGCAGAGAGGCGGGCTACCCGCCTCTTTTGCATTCAAGTGCTGTTCGCGCATGTAGCCATACGCGACACCGGCAAATTCAGATCGCGCCGATAACCACGGCGGCCATCATGATGAAAGAACTGACGGCAACGAGCGAGACGACATCCTGGACAAGATCGGTCATTTATCCCTCCTGATCACTTTATAAACCCTTTATGTTCTATTTTTGTTCCAAAGTCAATGACGCAGAACCTGCCTTGACCAGAGACGGAAGATCAGGGTTTACGTTGGGTTAATCTGGGAATCTTGATCGTTGCGGCTTGTAGCGCCGATGCCGGGCTGGCTGTCGGCTCAGAGGAAACGCCGCCGCTTTCAGCGTTTCCAGGTGACGACCTTGCCGCCGTCGAGCGTCACCACGCGGTCCATGCGGGCGGCCAGCTCGTGATTATGTGTCGCGATGAGCGCGGCGAGACCGGATTGACGCACCAGCGCCTCCAACGCATCGAACACATAGCCGGCCGTCTTGGGGTCGAGATTGCCGGTCGGCTCATCGGCAAGCAGCACGCGCGGAGCGTTGGCGACTGCGCGTGCGATTGCGACGCGCTGCTGCTCGCCGCCGGAAAGTTCAGCCGGACGGTGGCTCGCCCGGTGGCCAACACGCAGATAGTCCAGCAATTGTCCCGCACGTTCCTGCGCCTCCGCCGGCGCCATGCCGGCGATCATCTGCGGGATCATGATGTTCTCCTCGGCGGAGAACTCCGGCAGCAGATGATGGAACTGGTAGACGAAACCGATTTCGTTGCGGCGGATCGCGGTCCGTGCATCGTCGGAAAGCCGGCCGCAGGACTGGCCGGCGACGATCACCTCGCCCGCGTCCGGCGCCTCCAGGAGACCGGCTAGGTGAAGCAGCGTGGACTTGCCCGCGCCCGAGGGCGCGACCAGCGCCACCATCTCCCCGGGGTTCAGCTCGAACGCCGCGCCCTTGAGGATGGTGAGGCGCCCCTCGCCTTCGCGATAACTGCGTTCGATGCCCTTGAGTTCGAGAATTGGTCCCGCCATCAGTCATACCTCAGCGCATCGACAGGATCGAGCCGCGAAGCCCGCCATGCCGGGAAGAGCGTTGCCACGAAGGACAGGGTCAACGCCATGACGATGACCGCCACTGTCTCGCCGGCTTCCATCTTGGCCGGCAACTGGCTCAGAAAATAGAGTTCGGGATCGAAGATCGTGGTGCCGGAAAGCCAGGAGAAGAACTGGCGGATCGATTCCACATTCCAGCAGATGACGATGCCGAGGATCACCCCGGCGATCGTGCCGGCAACGCCGATCGCCGCCCCGGTCATCAGGAAGATACGCATGATGGCGCCGCTGGTGGCGCCCATGGTACGCAGGATGGCGATGTCGTGGCCCTTATCCTTCACCAGCATCACCAGGCCGGAAATAATGTTGAGTGCAGCCACGAGCACAATCATGGTCAGGATCATGAACATGACGTTGCGCTCCACCTCGAGAGCGGAGAAGAACGTGCTGTTGCGCTGGCGCCAGTCGGACAAGAGAACGGGCCGTTGCGCCGCCTCCTCCACCAACGGGCGCAGCGTGTCCACCGCATCCGGATCGTCGACGAAGAGTTCGATGGATTGCACCAGTCCCTCGGCGTTGAAATAGAGCTGCGCCTCTTGAAGGGGCATGTAGATGATCGAGGAATCGTATTCCGACATACCGATCTCGAAGGTCGCCGAGATCGGGTAGGTTTTGACCCGCGGCGTGGTGCCGAACGGCGTGATGTCGCCTTCCGGCGCAACCAGCGTGACGGAATCGCCGACCGTCAGCCCGAGATTCTGCGCCATACGCGAGCCGATCGCCAGCCCCTCGCCTGCGGCGAACCCAACCAGCGAACCGTCCTGAATGTTGTTCGACACCAGTTCCAGGCGCGAAAGGTCGTCGGCGCGCACGCCACGCACCACGGCGCCGGTGCCGGCACCGCTACGCCCGGACACGAGCACCTGGCCCTGCACCATGGGCATGGCCAGGCGCACGCCCTCGACGCCCTCGATCCGACCCGCCACTGCGTCATAGTCGTTCATCGGCATGTCGATGGGCTGCACGATGAGATGCCCGTTGACGCCGAGAATCCGGGTCAGGAGTTCGGCACGGAAACCGTTCATCACCGCCATGACGACGATGAGCGTGGCGACACCCAGCATGATGCCGATGAAGGAGATCGATGCAATCACCGAGATCACCGTCTCCTTGCGGCGCGAGCGCAGATAGCGCCAGGCGATCAGCCGCTCGAAACGGGAGAACGGCCCGGCTCCGGCAGGCTTTGCCGGGGCGCTCTGCGCGGCTTCCCTGCTGGTGGCAGCTTCACTCATGGCACGACCTCAAAGATTTTCGCGCAGATAGCGGTTTTCGCGCGTATGGGATGAGCGCACCGCCTCATGCGGCTCCCTGTATCAGGCGATCGATCACGGCATCGAGCGGCAGCGCCTCGCGCGCGCCGGTGGCGCGGTTCTTGATTTCCACCTCGCCATTGGCAACCCCGCGCGGGCCGACGATGATCTGCCAGGGCAAACCGATGAGATCCGCGGTGGCGAATTTGCCGCCCGCACGCTGGTCCGTATCGTCGTAGAGTACATCCCTGCCGGCAGCCTGCAATTTCTCGTAAAGCCCCTCGCAGATGCGGTCGCAGGCTTCGTCGCCAACCTTCATGTTGATCAGTGCAACGTCGAACGGCGCCACGCTTTCAGGCCAAATGATGCCATTTTCGTCGTGGCTGGCCTCGATGATGGCTGCCAAAAGCCGGCTTGGGCCGATGCCGTAGGACCCCATGGACACGCTGTGCTCTTTTCCGTCCGGGCCGGTCACGGTTGCATTCATGGGCTCGGAATACTTGGTCCCGAAGTGGAAAATATGGCCGACCTCGATGCCACGTGCAGAAACCTTCTCGTCTTCGCCGATCGCATCCCAGACGGCTTCGTCGTGCATCTCGTCAGTGGCCGCATAAGGCGTCGTCCAGGTGGTGACGATGTCGGCGATCTCCGCATCGTTTCCGAAATCGACATCGGTGCCAGGTACGGCAAGCTCGAGGAACTCCTTCCGACAAAACACCTCGCTTTCACCGGTGGACGCAAGGATGATGAACTCGTGGCTCAGATCGCCGCCGATGGGACCGGTGTCGGCGCGCATGGGGATCGCCTGCAGGCCCATGCGCGCAAAGGTGCGCAGATAGGCGACGAACATGCGATTGTAGGCCGCTTTCGCCCCTTCGAAATCCAGATCGAAGGAATAGGCATCCTTCATAAGGAATTCGCGCGAACGCATGACGCCGAAACGCGGGCGAACCTCGTCGCGGAATTTCCACTGGATGTGATAGAGGTTGAGCGGCAGATCCTTGTAGGACTTCACGTAGGACCGGAAAATGTCGGTCACCATCTCTTCATTGGTGGGGCCGTAGAGCATGTTGCGCTCGTGACGGTCGGTGATGCGCAACATCTCCTTACCGTAATCGTCATAGCGTCCGCTCTCCATCCAAAGGTCGGCCGATTGGATGGTGGGCATCAGGATCTCCTGCGCGCCCGCCCGGTTTTGCTCCTCGCGGATGATCCGGTTCACCTTGTCGAGCACACGCTTGCCCAATGGCAGCCAGGAAAAGCTCCCCGCCCCTTGCTGGCGGATCATGCCGGCACGCAGCATCAGGCGATGCGAGACGATCTCGGCCTCGCGAGGGGTTTCTTTCAGGATCGGCAGAAAGTAGCGCGACAGTCGCATAAACGCATCCATTAAGGCGGCTCGAAAGAGCTTGTTCGGAATCAGAATGACAAACGGTTCAAGGCCGGTGTCTTAACCATTTCGCAATGGATTGAAAAGCCGAAGCCGCGCATCAACCCACGCGCAGGAAGGCCATTCCGCTTCCGGCACGGACCTCTCGCGCGAAAATGATAACAATGCATTTCAAACACAATTTTCCTCGTGACAATTCGTCTCAACTTGCTCTATGGTGCGCTCCCATAACAAGAGGGTGAAGCTACAATTCATCCTCATTACGCGGTCAAAGTCTTGGGAGGATGCGGTCCAGGCGCGGTTATTCGCAGCCGCCGGCGATGATACGGCTAAGGATCGGACGCGTTGAGTTAGCAAGGCCTCTGGCCTTGCATTTTTTTTGGGAACAGCTCGTCCCGCCCCTGAATTTGCGTGAAATTTTGCCGAGCGCTGGCGCGTCGGACAGGCGCCGTTGTTTCAAGCGGCGTCAGTCGTAATGCGGCACGATCCGCGGAATGTCGTCGAAGGAAAAACCCAGCCCGCGTGTCACGAGCACCAGAAGTCCGCAGATCACGACAGCAATGATCGTGGTGCGGATCAATGCGCGCAGCATGTGCGGACCGCGCGGAGCGCTTTCGGTTGTGCCCAGCGTCACCTCGCCGTCTTCTTCCTGAGTGCGCAGTCCGAAAGGCAGCGCGACAAAGAGCACCGTCCACCAGACGATGAAGAACACGGCGAATAGAGAAACCCAGCTCATCAAAACCTCAAACCTGTTCGAGTTCGACAAGGGTGCCGGCGAAATCCTTCGGATGCAGAAAGAGAACCGGATTGCCATGCGCGCCGATCTTCGGCTCGCCGTCGCCGAGAACGCGGGCACCGTTCGCCTTCAGGGCGTCGCGTGCCGCGGCGATATCGGCGACCTCGTAGCATATATGGTGCATGCCGCCATCGGGATTCTTCGCCAGGAATCCGGCGATCGGCGACTCCGCGCCGAGCGGTTCGAGGAGCTCGACCTTGGTGTTGTCCAGTTCGACGAAGACCACCGTGACGCCATGCTCGGGCAAGCGCTGCGGAGCGGAGACATGGGCGCCCAGCGTGTCGCGATAAAGGGCGGACGCCTTGGCCAGATCCGGCACGGCGATCGCGACATGGTTGAGCTTTCCAAGCATCGGCTTCGTTCTTTCCTGCAATGCGGCGAGGTTAACGCCCCGCCCCCTTGCTTATTGCGTCACGAACACCGTCACAATGGGCTTTTTGCCCCAGGCAGCGTTGGCCGAATTGCGCACCGCGCGGCGCACGGATTCCGACACGAGATCGAGATTCTTGCGTCGATTGCGCGGAATGCTACGCACCGCCCCGATTGCGGCGTCGAGCATGACGTCTTCAAGCGGCTCGCCGCGAGCGTCCATCTCGGCCACGCCGAGCGCGACGATGTCGGGATCGCCATCGAGGTCGAGCCGTTCATCGAGCACAATATTGACGGCAACATGACCGGCATAAGAGAGCTTACGCCGTTCGCGAATGCCCATCTCCTCGTCGTCGCCGATCAGGTGGCCGTCCTTGTAGATGCGACCATACTGCACCTCGCCAATGATCTCGGCCTGTCCAGGCGCGAGGCGCAGCATATCGCCATTGCGCACCTGCGCCACTTCCGGAATGCCTTCCATGGAGCCGAGCGAGCCTTGCGCCACCAGATGTGCCGCTTCGCCATGCACCGGTACGAGAATCTGCGGGCGTACCCAGGAATACATACGCTTCAATTCGCTGCGACGCGGGTGACCCGAGACATGCACCAGTGCGTCGTCATCCTCGATAATGTGGATTCCCTGCTCGATCAGGAGGTTCTTGATTTCCAGAACCGCCTTCTCATTGCCGGGGATGAGACGCGACGAGTAGACCACCGTATCTCCGGCGGTGAGCGAGACATTGCGCATTTCGTCGCGTGCGAGCTTGGCAAGCGCGGCGCGATTTTCTCCCTGGCTGCCGGTACACAGAATGACGATCTTTTCGCGCGGAATGTGCTGAAATTCGTCCTCGTCCAGATATTCGGGCAGACCGTCGAGATATCCCTGTTCGGTCGCCACATCGATGACCCGCTTCAGCGAACGGCCGAGCACAAGAAGCTCGCGTCCGGCATCGCGTGCAGCTTCGGCGATGGAGCGTATGCGTCCGACATTGGAAGAGAAAGTGGTGACGGCGACGCGGCCCGATGCCGCTTCGATCACTTCTTTCAGACCTTCGCCAACAGCCTGTTCGGTGGGCGATTCCCCTTCGCGCATCGCGTTGGTCGAATCGCAGACCAGCGCCAACACGCCAGCATCGCCGATGGCACGGAAACGCGTCTCGTCGGTCTTGGGTCCGATGGCGGGCGCGGGGTCGATTTTCCAATCGCCCGTATGAACCACGGTTCCAAGCGGCGTGGTAATGGCAAGCGACACAGGCTCCGGGATCGAATGCGCCACGGCCACGGCTTCAATCGAAAACGGCCCGACCGTGAAGGTTTCTCCGGCTTTGAAGATTTTCACCGGAACGTCGGGAGCGCCTGACTCGGATTGGCGCTTGGCCTCCAAAAGCCCGGCCGCGAAGGGTGTCATCCAAACATCGGTCTTGAGAAGCGGCCAAAGATCGAGCACGGCACCATAATGGTCTTCATGCGCGTGGGTAATGACCATGCCGTGCAGCCGATCGACCTCCCCCTGGATGAAGCTGATATCGGGCAGAACCAGATCGACGCCGGGCAACTCCGGTCCGGGAAAGGTTACGCCGCAATCGACGACGATCCATTCGCGTTTGCCGGCAGGCCCGAAGCCGTAGAGCCCGAAGTTCATGCCGATCTCGCCGACACCGCCCAGCGGACAGAAGACCAGTTCCGCATTCTTCAGATCGCCGCTCTTGGCTGTCTTCTTAGCATTGGAACGCGCCATTGGGTTCCTTTCCTTCAATCTGTTCTTTCCGAGGCGACCGCGCCGAAATGCACGTCGCCGGCGGCAATTCTCAACAATGAGCCGTCCGCCTCGCGGATCACGAAGCGGCAGGCTTCGTCGATGGTTTCGAATGTCCCGCGCGCCACGCGCCCATCGACGCGGATGGACACCTGCGACCCAAGGCCGGCAGCGCGCGTGAGCCATCTCTCGCGGATGGCCTTAAGCCCGTGCCCGGCGTTCCAAAGGCGACTGTTATCGACCCAGGCGTCCGAAAGCGCAAGAAAGAGGTCGTCCGCATTTCCCTTGAACCCCAGCTCCCTAAGCGATGTCGCGGGGTAAGGCACCTCCTCCGGATAAGACACCACGTTCACGCCGATGCCCACCGCGATGGCAAAGCGCCCGTCGGGCAACAGAGCCGATTCAAGCAATATGCCCGAAAGCTTCGCACCTTCCGCCAGAACGTCGTTGGGCCATTTGAGTTCGAAGCGTCCGCGCGGCAGGTCGCCACCATCGGCGGCAACGGCAATGCGCTTGTCGGGAACGACCGCGAAAAGCGCGTCGGAAAGCGCAAGTCCCGCAACGAAACCGAGCGTGGCAGCCGTCCCCGGCTCGAAACGGCCGACAGAAAGGAGCGTCGCAGCGAGATTTCCCGGCGGCGTTGTCCATTCCCGGCCACGCCGGCCACGCCCGCTCACCTGTTGCGAGGAGACCACCCAGAGATCGCCGTCATCGCCGGCGCGTGCGTGTTCGAGCGCCAGCGCATTGGTCGAACCGACGCTTTCATGGGCCTCCAGCCGATAACCGGCCATCGCGGCCGAAGGCGCCAGACGAAAGGCCATGGCCTAAAAGAAAGTCTTTGCGGCGGCCTCAGCGAAACGCCCGACGGGACCACCGATCAGGACGTAAAGCAGCACGAACGCACCCGACAGGAGCATGACGAAGCGAAGCTCGCCCGCCATGGGTTGGAAGCCGCCGGCCGATTCGTCAAACCACATTACCTTAATAACACGCAGATAGTAGAAAGCACCGACCACCGACGCGACAACGCCAATCACAGCGAGTGCATAGAGCTCAGCGTCGATGGCGGCCAGAAACACGTACCACTTTCCCCAAAAACCGGCGAGCGGCGGAATGCCGGCAAGCGAAAACATGAGGATGGTCATAACGGTGGCCATCATGGGATTCGTCGAAGACAGGCCCGCCAGATCGTCGATCTGCTCGACATTGCCGTCATTGCGACGCATGGCGAGAATAACGGCGAAGGTACCGAGCGTCATGGCCAGATAGATCAGCATGTAGATCGCCACGCCCTTGACGCCCGCCTCAGAATTGGCGGCAAGACCGACCAGCGCATAACCGACATGGCCGATGGACGAATAGGCCATCAGGCGCTTGATGTTGCGCTGGCCGATGGCGGCGAAGGCACCCAGCACCATGGAGGCGATCGAAACGAAGACCACGATCTGCTGCCAGTCGCTTGCTATGGGCTCGAACGCGCCCATCGTCACACGGACCAGAAGTGCCATCGCGGCCATCTTGGGTGCGGCAGCGAAGAAAGCTGTGACCGGCGTCGGCGCGCCTTCATAGACGTCGGGCGTCCACATGTGAAACGGCACGGCGGAGATCTTGAAGGCGAGCCCCGCAAGCACGAAAACGAGACCGAAGACGAGACCGAGCTGACGCTCCGCACCCGTGAGCGTTGCAGCGATGACGTCGAAGCCGGTGTTGCCGGTGTAGCCGTAGACCAGCGAAATGCCGTAAAGCATCATGCCCGAAGAGAGCGCGCCCAGAACAAAGTATTTCAGGCCCGCCTCGGTAGAGCGCGCGCTGTCGCGGTTGATGGCGGCAACGACATAGAGTGCGAGCGACTGCAGCTCGAGGCCCAGATAGAGCGCGATCATGTCATTGGCCGAGATCATCAGCATCATGCCGAGTGTGGCCAGCATGATGAGAACCGGGAACTCGAACTTGTCGAACTTCTCCGCCTTGGCAAAACCGACCGACATGACGAGCGTCACAACGGAGCCGACCAGCGTCAGGATCTTCATGAAGCGGGCGAACGCATCGCTTACGAAGGCGCCGCCGAAGGCGCGGCCATCGGCCGGGAAGATCACCATCAGCGCAATCACGGCGACCAGAAGCGCGACCGCAAGACCGGTGACGGTGGAATTGGCACGGGGGCCGGAAAAGACACCGACCATCAGGAGCGCCATAGCGCCCACCGCCAAGATCAGCTCCGGCGTTGCAAGGATCAGGCTTATCGTCAGATCAGGCGTCATTCGCTTTCAATCCGTTTACTGCGCGGCAGCCGTTGCCGCTTCCCGTGCCATGTCGGCCGACAGGGAGACATTGTTCACAAGTGCTTCGACCGAAACCGCCGTCGCATCGAGGATCGGTGCCGGGTAGACACCGAAGAAGATAACCAGCACCACCAGCGGGTAGAGAATGAGCTTCTCGCGTGCGGAGAGGTCGAGCATGCCCTTCAGGCTTTCCTTGGTGAGCGAGCCGAAGATCACCCGGCGATAGAGCCAGAGCGCATAACCCGCCGACAGGATGACGCCGGTGGTGGCAAAAAGCGCGACCCAGGTGTTGACCTTGAACACCGACAGAAGTGTCAGGAATTCGCCAACGAAGCCGCTGGTGCCCGGCAGGCCAACATTCGCCATGGTGAAGATCATGAACACGGTGGCGTATTTGGGCATGTTGTTGACGAGGCCGCCATAGGCCGCGATCTCGCGTGTGTGCATGCGGTCATAGATGACGCCGACACACAGGAAGAGCGCGCCCGAGACGAGGCCGTGCGAGAGCATCTGGAAGATCGCGCCCTGCACGCCCTGCTCGTTGATGGCGAAAATGCCCATGGTGACGAAGCCCATATGGGCGACCGAGGAATAGGCGATGAGCTTCTTGATATCCTCCTGCATCAGCGCCACCAGCGAGGTGTAGATGATGGCGATCACCGAAAGGGTGAAGACCAACGGCGCCAGATCGATGGAGGCGACCGGGAACATGGGCAGCGAGAAGC
>ENA-ORCW01000697-ORCW01000697.1-marine-metagenome-genome-assembly--contig:-NODE-697-length-13839-cov-2.672940_pt1 | contig 13839 bp, 8 predicted proteins | sample MGYA00237784_ERZ508517 | MGnify/ENA primary metagenome ERZ508517 (study PRJEB26187, sample SAMN06268979) | marine metagenome | isolation source: Tt ae E1 feedstock associated aerobic enrichment on... | reverse complement strand
GTGGTGAAGATCAGCCGGACCGGGTCTTCCTTGCCGCCGATGGCGAGTGGGTGAATGGCCAAGCGCGGCTTGTCGGCGGCAATGGTCGGGAAGATTTCGAGCATATGCGAACCGAGCACGCACATGCCGGTCTCGTCGAGATGGTAGGTGTAATCCTCCATGAAGGAGGTGCCGCCCTCGAGACCGATCGCCATCATCTTCATGGTGCGCACCAGCACCGCCGTCTTCCAGTCGCCTTCCGCGCCGAAGCCATAGCCGTCGGCCATGATCCGCTGGGCGCCGATGCCGGGCAGCTGTTTCAGCCCGTGCAGGATCTCGAAGGTAGTGGTGAAGCCGTGATAGCCATTGTCATCGAGGAAATCGCGAATACCGAGCTCGATCTGCAAGGCATCGATGAGGGACTGGTGACGCTCACCGCCGGCAGCGAGTTCGGCCGGCACCGTATAAAGATCCCCTACCCGCTCGATCTCTTCGTGGATGCGGTTGTCGCCAACGGCATCAACGCGCTCGGCAACATCGCCGAGGCCGTATCCGTCGATGGTCGCACCGAGTTTGAGATGGGCCTCGACCTTGTCGCCTTCGGTTACCGCGACCTGGCGCATATTGTCGCCGAAGCGGGCGATGCGGGTATTGCGCATGGTGTGATACCCGACGGCAACGCGGGTCCAGTCGGCGATTTCAGCATGGACCCCGGGGTCCTTCCAGTGGCCACAGACGACGCGACGGTTGATCCGCATGCGGGCGCAGATATAGCCGAATTCCCGGTCGCCATGGGCCGACTGGTTCAGGTTCATGAAATCCATGTCGATGTCGGTCCACGGAATATCGCGGTTGAACTGGGTGTTCAGATGCAGGAACGGCTTGTTCAGCTCCTGCAGGCCGGCGATCCACATCTTGGCCGGCGAGAAGGTATGCATCCAGCACACCAAACCGATGCAGTCCTTGGCGTTATTGGCTTCCAGGCAGATGCTGCGGATCTGGTCCGGGGTGGTCACCACCGGCTTGAAGACCACCTTGACGGGGATGTTCTCATCCGCGTCAAGGGCCTTGGCGATGGCCTCGGAATGGAGGTCGACCTGCTTGAGGGCCTCCGGTCCGTATAAATGCTGGCTGCCGGTGACAAACCAGACTTCTCTGTTTTTCAGGTTGGACATTTGGGTAGGGTTGTTGGGTTGTTGAATTCTTGTCCGTCGGGGGAAGATCAGGCCTTGGCCTGGCGCTCCTTGATGGTCAGCAGGCTCTTCATGACCTGGCCCAGGTCGGCCGAGCGGTTGACCCCGCCGAAGGCGTCGTGGACCTGCTTGTAGAGGGCGAAGATCTCGTTGTAGATGGCGTGGTTTTCCGGGATCGGCTTGTAGACGATATCCTTGACGCTGGTCATCGCCTTCTGGGCGCTGTGGAAGTCCGGGTAGGCCCCGGCCACAACGGCGGCCCCGATGGCCGAACCGAGGGCGCAGGCCTGCGATGATGAGGAGACCAGCATCTCGCTGTTGGTCACGTCGGCGTAAATCTGCATCAGCATGGCGTTCTTCTCGGCGATCCCCCCGGCGCAGACGATCCTCTTGACCGGCACGCCGTACTCGGCGATGCGGTCGAGAATCATCCGGGCCCCGAAGGCGCTGGCCTCGATGATGGCCCGGTAGATCTCCGCGGCGGTGGTGTGCAGGGTCTGCCCCAGGACCAGCCCGGTCAGGCGCTGGTCGACAAGGATGGTCCGGTTGCCGTTGTTCCAGTCGAGGGCCAGGAGGCCGCTCTGGCCCGGTTTCTGCCGCGAGACGGCGTCGGTATATTCCTTGTGGGTGGCATCATCGCCCTGGCAGACGACTTCCACCCACCACTTGAAGAGGTCCCCGACGGCGCTCTGGCCGGCCTCGATCCCGTAGTAGCCGGGAAGGATGGCGCCCTTGACGATCCCGCAGATGCCGGGAATGTCGGCCACCGTCTTGTCGGCCGAGACGACACCGCAGTCGCAGGTGGAGGTGCCGATGACCTTGACCAGGGTCCCTTCGTCGACGCCGCAGCCGATGGCGCCGTAATGGACATCCATCTCGCCCATGGCGATGGGGATGCCGGCGGGGAGGCCCAGCTTTTCGGCCCAGGCGGCGCAGAGGGTGCCGGCCTGCTCGGAGGCGTCGTAGGCCTTGTCGTAGAGACGGTCGCGCAGCCCGGCCAGCTTGGGATCGAGCATGGAGAGGAATTCCTTGTCCGGCAGTCCGCCCCAGTCATCGGCGTAGAGCGCCTTGTGGCCGGCCATGCAGACGCCCCGCTTGATGGCGGTGGGATCCGCGATCCCGGCCAGCTGGGCGGTCACCCAGTCGGCCAGCTCGACCCAGCTGTAGGCGGCCTCGAAGACCTCCGGGTCGATTTTCAGGCAGTGCCAGATCTTGCTCCACCACCATTCCGAGGAGTAGGTGTTGCCGCACTTGGCCACGTACTGCGGGCGCTCCCGGCGGGCGATGTTGGTAATGGTCTCCGCCTCGACATAGCTGGTGTGGTCCTTCCAGAGCCAGCACTGGGCGTTCAAATTGTCCTTGAAGGCGGGCTGCATGCCCAGGGCCTCGTTCTTTTTGTTGACCGGAATGGGGCTGGAACCGGTGGTGTCGACGCCGAGGCCGATGACCTTGGCGGGGCTGAAATCCTCATCCTCGGAGGCGTGTTCCATGGCCTTGTTGACGGCCGATTCCAGGCCGGCCAGGTAGTCCCCGGGGTGCTGGCGGGCGACATTGTGGTCGGAGGCATCGAGGAGGATTCCCTGTTTGCCGCTGGGGTAGTTGTAGACGTGGGCCCCAAGCTCCTTGCCGTCCGCGCAGCGCACCACAAGGGCGCGGACGGAGTTGGTCCCGTAATCCAATCCAATGGTGTAGCTCATGATCGTTCAGGTTAAGGTTTTTAATCGGTTTTCGTAAATAGCAGAATGTTTCCGCATCTTCAAACGGTGGGAAATTACCCCGTTTGGGGGAGGGGAGCAGGCCGCTTGGTGGGCCATTCTTTCAAAAAGGAAAGCTTTCCCGGTCCGGTTACTCTTCCACCGGTTCCCAGACCTGGGTCCGCCCGATCAGGGAAAAGCCGATAAAGCCGCGGACCTCCAGCTTGCCGTCCTCTCGGAGGCGCAATTTGGCCCGGTAGATCTTGCCCTTCTTGGGATCGAGGATCTCGCCGCCTTTCCAGGTGTCATCTCCCGCATCCGTGAGCCCCCAGAGGATGACCATGCCCTTGATGGGCTTTCCCTTGCGGTCGCCCGGGCACTCCTTGCAGATCGGGTCGGGACCCTGTTCGCTGTGCAGGATCTCGACAACCTTGCCCTCCAGTTCCCCGTCGGGGTTCTGGCTGATCCGGACGATGGACTTGGTGACCCCGGTTTCGTCGTCGATGGTTTTCCAGTCCCCGGTAACCGTCCCGGCCTGCAAAAAGGTGCCTGCCAGCATCATCGCCAGACCGGCACCCTTGAAAATGTTTTGGGATTTCATGACCCGATTGAATCGGGCCGGCGGGATGGGGTCAATCTTGCAGGATCAGTACTGCTCCTTGTGCCGGTAATCGCCCCAGCGGTACTTCATGGTCCGCTTGAGGGGGATGCGCATGCCGCCGGTGGCCTCAAGCCAGTCATAGAGCTCGTTGCCAAGCCGCAAGACCAGCTCCTGCCTGTCGGGATCCTCGATCAGGTTGACCATCTCGTTGGGATCGGTCTCGAGGTCATAGAGCTCATTGCGGTCCCAGATCCCGTGGTAGCGGATATACTTGTAGCGGCCCTGGCGGATGCCGAAGACGGTCGGGGTCATCGGGAAATCGTATTCCCAGTAGTACTCGTAGTAGATGGTATCGCGCCAGCCGGTGGCGGTGCCTTCCAGCAGGGGAATGATGGACTCGCCGACCATCTGCTCCGGCTTCTCCACGCCGGCCGCGGCCAGGAAGGTCGGGGCCACGTCGACGTTGGAGACCAGCGAGTTGATTGTCTGTCCCCCCTCGAGATGGCCCGGCCAGCGGACCAGGAAGGGAACCTTGGCCGATTCCTCGTAGAAGTGGCGCTTGTCGATCAGGCCGTGTTCGCCCCAGCTGAAGCCATTATCCCCCATGTAGACCACGATCGTGTTTTCAGCCAGGCCGGCCTCGTCAAGGTAGTCGAGGATGGCGGCCACACTGTCGTCGACCGCGAGGAGGGTCTCGCAATAATCGGTGACCAGCTCCTGCATATCCTGGTTGCCGTGGTACATGTAGTCCACCCCGTGCCAGCTGATCCGCTGGTCCTTGACCCACTGCGGCCATTTCAGGTCCCGCCATTTTCCATTCTTGGTCTGCTCGTAGGTCGGGGGAAGCTCGATTGTCTTCCCGGCGTACCTGCCCTCGTGGCGGGGGGCCGGCTTGAAGGCGGCATGGACCGCCTTGTGGGAAAGGTAGACGAAATACGGCTGGTCGGGATCCCGGGCCTTCATCCAATCCAAGGCATGCCCGGTGAGGAGGTCGGTGGTATAGACGTCTTCGCCGTATTGCACGTGATCTCCGTTGATGTTGAGATTAACGCCGAAGTACTTCCCCTGGCCCTTGAAGCTTTCCCAGTGGTCGAAGCCCGGCTGGGGCTCGTCGGTGTCGTCTCCCATGTGCCACTTGCCAAAAAAGGCGGTGGCGTAGCCGGCCTTCTGCAGGTATTCGGGAAAGTAGACGAGGTTGCCCGGGTTGGGGGCGTAGTTGTCGACCACCGTGTGCTGGTGTGAGTAGAGTCCGGTCAGGATGCTGGCCCGGCTGGGCGAGCAGAGGGAGGTGGTGACGTAGGCGTTGTTGAAGCAGGCACCCTCGCGGACCAGCCGGTCCATGGCCGGCGTCTCCAGCCAGGGAACCTTGCCGGTGAAACCCATGTAGTCGTACCGGTGGTCGTCGGTCAGGATGAAGATGATGCGCGGGGGACCAGCCGCTGGTCCGCCGGCCGCCTGGAGGGGAGTGGCGATCAATATAAGAAGGATAACGGCGAGGAACCGTCGGATGGATTGGATCAACATCGGGAGAATATCATTATGAATGTGAAACGTAAGGGCCCGCGTGGGCGGTCCAGATGAGCCGCCGGATTAAAGCCCTTCTGTGAATGGCTTTTACCGGCACCAGTTTTAGCGGCGCCTAATTAACGTTCAAGCAGGATCCGGGCTGCCAAGGGTCACCTCGACGATATGCTCCGAACCTTCCACCTGGATCGGGAGGACATTCGTGTCGAGGGATTGGCCGTTGAGCAGAACCGCGGCCACGCCCCTGTTCGCATGGCCGGGGTTGTCGACCGTTATCCTGTAGGTGGCTCCGCGAAAGCGGCGGGTCACGCTGAAGCCGTCCCATTCCGCCGGGATGCAGGGATCGATTTTCAGGCCCTGATGGGTCGGCTGAATGCCGAGGATGTACTGGGTGGCTGCCTGGTAGGTCCATGAAGCGGTTCCGGAGAGCCAGCTGTTGCGGCCCAGTCCGAACTGCGGGTGCTCGTCGCCTAGGATGTTCTGGGCATAGACGTAGGGCTCGATCTCGTAGGTTTCGATGGAATCATTCCTGGCCGCGGGATTGATCTGAAGGTAGTACCTGAAGGCCCGGTCTCCGTTGCCGAGCAGGGTTTCAGCGATGATGACCCACGGATTGGAATGCAGGAAAATGCCGCCGTTTTCCTTGGCTCCCGGCGGATACGTGGACACCCCGCCTATCTTCGGATCAAACCGGGTGTATCCGGGCCAGCTGAGCTTGATTCCATGGGCTGTGTTGAGGTGGCGTTCCACCGAGTCGAGAGCTGATTCCGCCCGCTCCGGCGTGGCGAAACCGGAGAGACCCGGCCAGGACTGGCCTTTGGTGTAGATTTTACCTTCGGCATTCGTATGGGAGCCGACGGGAGTTCCGTCCTCCTCGAAATAGCGGATGTACCACTCGCCGTCCCAGGCGTGACGGTTCACCCGTTGTTTCATATCCTCATGGTCCGCCCGCATGGCTCCGGCCCCGGCGGGATCCCCGAGGAATTCCAGCAGGTCGATCATTTCCAGCAGGCCACGGCCGTACAGGTTGGCATTGAAGAGGCTTTCCGCATCGCCGGGCAGGTTCACCGTGTCGTTCCAGTCGGCGAAGCCCAGCAACGGCAGCCCGTGGCGGCCAACACGGGTTTTGCTGTAGTTCAGGGCCCGCCTGAGGTGCTCGAGGACGGAGGCTCTCTCGCGTTCCTCCGGGTGCAGCTTGTGGCTGTAGAAGGAAATTTCCTCCTCCAGGAAAGCGTAGTCTCCGGTCTCCTTGAGATAGGCGCAGACGGCCAGTATGGCCCACAGGTGGTCGTCTCCATAGATCAGTTTCTTGCCCGTCTCCAGGGAGTCCCCTGCGGAAGCCTCCATGGATAGCGGATAGAACAAATGCATGGCCGAGCCGTCGGGATTCTGGATGCTGAGTATCTTCCGAAGGAGATTCCGGACTTCATCCGGGGCGCTCATGACGGCTCCCATGCTGTCCTGGCTGCTGTCGCGGAACCCGAGGCCGCGTGAACCCAGGCCAAGCTGGTAGAGGGAAAGGTACCGGGACCAGTTGAGGGTGGTATGGCACTGGCGCGGATTATGGACGTTGACCGTGGTGTTGAAGGCCGCGCTGGGAGTCTGGCAGGAGAATCCTGAGAGGTATTCCTTCCACCAGTCGGCCAGCTCGTTGAATGCCTTGTCGACCCTGGCCGGATCGCGGTATTCGCCCACCACCGCGGAGACTTTCTCCCGGGGAGCCTGTCCCAGCTGGGTGATGACGCGCCGGCTTTCCCCGGGCTGGAGGGTTCCCAGCTTGTGGAGCAGGGCGCCGATGTTGTCGCCCCGCAGGGCGGCGTAGCTGGAGAATGATTCCCGCTGGAGGGCGCCGGGATTTTGCCAGGTGGCATACTCGTTCCGGCCCAGGAAACGGGCCCGGTCGCTCTCGAAGGAATCGACCGGAAAATTGGAGGTGAAGAAGTTGTGGCTCGTCTCCTTCCGCATAAAGGCATATTGCCTCAGGACCAGCCGTCCCTCCTCGTCCCATTCCGGTTCCGAAACCATGGTCTGCGGAACCCAGTCCGCGTTGGTGAACTGCATCAGGGCCTGGAAGTGCGTGTATTCCACCATGGGCACCAGGTCGATCTCAACGGTTTCCCGGCCCTCGTTGGTGACCCGGATGTCCCGGATCTCCACGCAGGCCTGATGGGGGACAAAAATCCGCACCTCCGTACGAATGCCGTCGATCACGGACTCGATGCGCTGGTAGCCGAGGCCGACATGGCAGGCGTAGGATTCAAAGGCATTGAGGGTGGGGGTGTAAAAAGGGGACAAGATCCGGTAACCGCCATTTTTCCGGATCCGCAGGTAGAGGGTCTCTCCCTTCGGGTCGCAGGCCGGCAATTGTGGAATGTACTTCAGGATCCGGTTCAGGGCCGGATCCCCGGCGCACAGGAGGGCGCCTCCGGTCTGATCCACGAAGCCCCCGAATTCCAGGGTGCCGATGTAGTTGATCCACTTTGCCGGCGTGCGTGGATCGGTGATAACGTATTCTCCTGAGGGATCGTCGAAGTGGCCAAATCGCATTTTGTGGGGATGGTATGAATTGAGATAACGGGTTAAGCTTGGAGGCACGATTCTGAACCAGGGCCGGACGTTCAACAAGGCATACTTTCATTGAAAAACGCCGCCTTTTTATTGAATAAATGAACAGAAACGTGTAGCACAGGGGTTTGGTTTTCCTCATTCCTCTCTCTGCCCATGACCCATTCCGAGAAGCCCTTCATCTTTCCTTCCAAACGGGCCCGTATCGAACAGCCAACCATTATCGTGGCCTTTGACTGGTTTGACGAGAGGATCTACCGGGGGATTTTCAATTATGCCAAGGAGCATGGATGGCACATGTCTCCCTATCTGCTTTCGGACCGGATTGTGCCCAACGGCTGGCCTGCGGACGGGGCTATCACCTGCTACGGGGCCAGCCTGGCGGAATTCATCGATCACCTCGACATGCCCGTGGTGGATGTGACCATCCACCAGATTTCCCGGAAGATTCCACGCGTGGTGGTCGACAACCACAAGATCGGGGAGATGGCCGCGGATCATTTCCATTCCCGCGGCTACATGAATTACGCCTACTATTCATGGGCCGATGTCACGGTGAATGATGCTCGCCGGAAGGCCTTTTTCGAGAGCCTGATCCGGCTTGGGGTATCCCGGGAAAACCTTTTCGAGATCCAGCAGAGCCCGGTCGAATTGATGCGGGACTGGCACCTTCACCAGATGGATATCTTCCAGAAGCTGAGTGACCTGCCGCGTCCGCTGGCCGTTTTTGCCGGCCAGGACAACCTGGGGGCGACCCTGATTGAGATTTGTGTCCGGAACGGCATTCACGTGCCCGAGGAAGTGGCGGTCCTGGGCGTGGACAACATCGAGTTGCTTTGTGAGAGCGCCGTGGTCCCCCTATCCAGTATCCGGACCAACCTGACGGAAGTCGGCTACCGGGCGGCCGAACAGCTGGATCGCCTCATGCAGGGGGAAATTACCAATGAGGAACCGGTCAGGCTGGTCGCCCCGTATGGTATCATCCGGCGGCAAAGCACGGATGTGCTGGCCGTGACCCATCCGGCAGTGATCAGCGCCATCCGGTTCATCCGGGAGAATTTCGGGCAGCCGATCACCATCGGGGACATCTGCGACTATACCGGGCTGTCCAAGCGGGGGTTGGAAAAGGCCTTTCACAGGCACCTGAATCGTTCACCGGCGGCGGAATTGCGTCGCCTGCGGATCCAGAATGCCAAGCGGATGCTGACCGAGAGCAACGACAAGGTCGAATACATTGCCCAGTGCTGCGGCTACAGCAACAGCTCCAACCTGAGCTGCGCCTTCAAGAAGGATACCGGGCTGTCCCCGCGAGGATACCGGACCAAGTACCGCCGCCAGGAGCGGAAGCGCTGAGAACCCGCAGCCCGCGGATCAGGGCAGGTAGTCGTCGATCACTTCCTGGACCAGGGTCGGCTGTCCGGTTTCGTAGTCCCGGACGGCAAAGCCGCCCTTGTAGTCCCAGACCGCCCAGCCGATTCCGTACGTCCGGCACTGGTCAAGGACAGTGTGGTACCAGGTGCGCATGGACTCCTCGTCGGCCGTCTTGTAGACACCGAATTCTCCGAGGTGCAGCTCGACATTCTTTTCCCTTGCCCACTGGACCAGGGTGGCGAATTCCTCCTCAACCCGGGCGATGGTCAACTTGTCGCCGATTTGCCCCTGTCCGTAGAAATCGTCCCGGGCGTATTCGCTGATATCGGGGACAATCCCGGGGAAGTGGATCCGGGGAAAGTCGGAACGGGTCCAGCCGACCCAGGAAGCCCCCTGGTGGGTGAAGATATGCGGATCGTAGTAATGGACTGCCACCACCACATTGGGGTCGTCCAGCAGCGGGCTCAGGGCGTCAACGGTCTCGAAGCGGCCCCAGCGGTTGGAACAGACCAGCACCACCCGGTCCGGGGATACCGCGCGAATGACCTCCAGGGCCCTGGCGTAGAAGGCGGTGACCAGGCTGGCGTCCTCGGCCACAGGCTCGTTGAGGATCTCAAAGCGCAGTTCCGGGCCGATGCCCTGGAAGCGATCAGCAAGAACCCGCCATAGGTCCAGGGCTACCCTCTGCAGCTCCGGATTGGTGAAAAGGCTGGCGTCCAGGTCGCCCGCGAAGGCGGTCCCCGGGAGCTGGTGCATGTCCAGGATGACGCAGATTCCTTCCTGGCGCGCCCACCTGAGGACCTTGTCGATCTCGGCCAACCGCTCCTCCCGGACAGAGCCGTCCCCGTTCAGGAAGTTGGGTCCGTCGATGGGCAGTCGGATGTGATCGTACCCGCGGTCGGCAATCCAGGCCATGTCCTCCCTGGAAAACCGGCTCGGATCAGCAAACCGGTTCTCGGCTACCTGCGACAGGTAATGGCTGATATTCACCCCATGCTGGTAGGACGCGGCAGGCGGCGGAGGAAGGTCGGTGGACTCGGGGGTTGCCTCCGGACTGGAGCTGCAACCGGCGTTGGAGACAAGCAGGGCGGCGAATCCCGCAAGCAGGGTAGCCGCTTTGCAGAAGGGCGTGTTTTTGGGGAACATGTCGGATGGGGATTAAGGCTGAATAATATCCCGGACCTCCGCCTAGCGCAGCTTGACCGGCAGGACCACCGCCTGGTCGACCCGCTTGCCGTCCTTGATGCGCGGCAGGAAGAGCCATTCGCCGAGTCGCTTGGTCAAGAAGACCTGGAGCTCGGGGCTGACATCGTCGGGGAACATGAAATTGTCGACCGTGCCGTTGGCCAGGATCTCCATCCTGACCTTGATCAGGACCGGGCCGTCACCTTCCGGCAGGAGGGACGGATCCGGCATCGGAATGGGCATGAAGAAGGGGGCCGGATTGGCATTTCCGGAGCCGGCACCGGCCATATGCCGGGTCAGGGCCAGGGTGAAAGCCTGCCGGGGGGAGGCCTCCTTCAGTTCGGGGTTACCGGTGTCGTAAAGTTCCATTCCCGATTGGAAGAAGTGCAAAGACCATCCGGAATCGGGAAGGTTCCTGGCTTTGAAACGCAGTGTGAGGTCCCTTGGATCGCCGGTCAGGGTGCCCACCCTGGTATACCTGCAGGCCGGTTTCTCCTTGCCTTCCGGAGTATAGACCAGGACGGCATAGACGTCCTCGATTTCCTGGCTGCAGCTCACTTCGGTTTCCAGCACCAGACCGTTGTCCGTCCGGTCCTCCTTGACCGGGCCCACTGTCACGCTGACGTTGTTGATGGAATCAGTGGGCCTGACCTTAACATTGTTCTTGGGGCTTTGCTGAATCTCGCGGTTCATCACGATCAAGGGGATGCCATTTTCAGCGACACCGACTACGGGATGTAACTGGTCCTCGCTGTCGTAGGCTTCCAGCACGTAGCTCGGGAAGGTCTTGAAATCGGCCGCGGTGGCCAGTTGAAGGCCCGCCAGAAGGGCCGTGCAGAGCAGTATAGGGTTTTTCATGATAATTTTCCTCTAAGGTAGGACGACTTTCTTCCGCGGGCGTTGGCCCGCGTTAATGACTCTCTTAACAATAGCATGGTCTGTTGGCAGCGCCAGTCGGATTCCGGACTCATGCCCCGAGGACGGCCTCGACGGAGACCTGTTCCCCGGCCTCGGAAACCGGGATCCGGTTCCCCTCGACGGGGACCCCGTTGACCGTGAGCCGCTTGATGCCGCGGCAGAGCCCGGACGGATTCCTGACCGTGATTTCGTAGCGGGCTCCCCGATACTCGCGGCTGACCTTGAATTCCGGCCAGTCTGAGGGAATGCAGGGATCGACCACCAGTCCGTCGTAGCCGGGCTTGATGCCGGCGATGCCCTGCATGATGGAAAGGAGGGTCCAGGCCGCCGTGCCGGTCAGCCAGGCGTTCTTGGCCTCCCCGTGGTTGGCGGCGGCCTTGCCGGCGATCATCTGGGAATAGACGTAGGGCTCCGACTTGTAGCGCTCCTGGTCCGGTTGGGCGGCCGGGCAGATGCTCTTGTAGTAATGATAGGCGCGGTCGCCGAGGCCCTCCTGCATCAGCGCCAGGTGGATCCAGGGATTGTTGTGGCAGAAGATGCCCCCGTTCTCCTTGTAGCCCGGCGGATAGCTGGAGACTTCGCCCAGCTCCTCGTGGTATTCGGCGTAGGGAGGATCGAGGATGACGCAGCCGTGGTCGGTCATGAGGTGCTTGTCGACGCTGTCGAGAGCCTGCCGGGCCCGGCCGTTTTCCCGGCCGGCGCCGCCAAGCAGGAGCCAGCCCTGGCTCTCGATGAAGATCTTGCCGTCCTTGTTCTGCGAGGAGCCGACCGGATTGCCGTTGGCATCGAAGGCGCGCAGGTACCATTCCCCGTCCCAGCCTTTATCCTCGACGGTCCGGAGCATCTTTTCGCGGGCGGCGTCGACCTTGGCCGCGCGGGGATCCCCGGTCTCCCGGTAGAGGGCCGTCAGTTCGCGCGAGGCGACCAGGAAGAGGCCGGCGATCATGAGCGACTCTGCCACCTTGCCGTCGGTGCGGTGGGGGGCCGTCTGGAAGGATTCGTTGGGCTCGGTGGAAAAGCAGTTCAGGTTCAGGCAGTCGTTCCAGTCGGCGTGGCCGATCAGCGGAAGCTCGTGCGGCCCGAGGTTGTCGAGGGTGTACTCAAAGCTGGTCCAGAGGTGGTCGCCGAGGGTGCCCTGCTTCTCCTCCTGGTCGGCGTAGCCGATGTTCTCGTCCAGGATACCGAAGTCGCCGGTCTCCTTGATATAAGCGGTGGTGGAGAGCATCAGCCAGAGATGGTCGTCCATGAACTCCCCGCCGATGTCGGCGTTGCCCTTCTTGGTCAGCGGCTGGTACTGGTGGTAGCAGAGTCCGGAGGAAAGCTGGGTGGCGGCGATGTCGAGGATGCGCTGGCGGGCCTTGTCGGGGACCATGTGGACGAAGCCGAGCAGGTCCTGGTTGCTGTCCCGGTAGCCCATGCCGCGTCCGATCCCTGTCTCGAAGAGGCTGGCCGAACGGCTCAGGTTGAAGGTGGCCATGCACTGGATCTGGTTCCAGACGTTGCCCATCCGGTTGACCACCGGGCAGGGGGTTTCCAGCTGGAAGTGGGAAAGGAGCTCGGTCCAGTCGTCATTAAGGCGGCTGAAGGCCTGCTCGATCTTGTCCTCCGTGCCGTACCTGGCGATCAGCGCCTCGGCCGGTTTCCGGTTGATGGATCCGTCCGGATTCCACTTCTGGTCCTCCGGGACCTCGACATAGGCCAGCATGAAGGACAGCTTCTTCGATTCGCCGGGGGCCAGGGTCACCTTCAGGTTGTGCGAGCCGATCGGGTTCCAGCCGGAGGCCATGCTGTTGCCGGCCCGGCCGTTCCCGATGACCACCGGGTTCTGCAGTCCCCGGGTGTTGCCGAGAAAGCTGAACTGGTCGGTGTCGAAGCCGGCGATGTCCTCCGTGGAGTGGAAAAGGGTGTAGTGGCTGCGCCGCTCGCGGTACTCGGTCTTGTGGTAGATGGTGTTGCCGTGGACCTCGACCTCGCCGATGGACCAGGTGCGCTGGTAGTTGGTGGCATCGTTGTTGGCCTCGTAGAAGCAGAATTCCACATAGGAGGTGAGGGTGAGTTCCTTCGCCTCGCCGGAGTTGTTGGTCAGCTCCAGCGACCACAGCTCGACGGTGTCCTCGCGGGGAATGAAGAAGCGCAGGTCGGCCCGGACCCCGTTCTTTTCCGAGCGGAACTTCGTGTACCCGGCCCCGTGGCGGCACTCGTAGGCGTCGAGGTCGGCCTTGGCCGGCTTCCAGGTGGGGCTCCAGACGGTGTCCCCGTCCTTGATGTACAGGTAGCGCCCGCTTTCATCCAGGGGAACGGTGTTGTAGCGGTAGCGGGTGATCCGCCGCAGCTTGGCGTCGCGGAAGAAGTGGTAGCCGCCCCCGGTGTTGGTGCAGAGCCCGAAAAAGGTGTCCTGGCCGAGGTAGTTGAGCCAGGGCAGGGGGGTGTCCGGGCGCGTGATCACGAATTCGCGCCGCTTGTCGTCGAAGTGTCCGTATTCCACAGGTAATCAGGGTTTAGGTTTATTAATGGGGGGATATTGAGGCGGTAGAAACTGGCAGAAACATACCATTCTTTTCAACCGGATTTACCGGTGATTAAATTATTTCTTAGGATGCTTTTTGGTACTTTTCGGCAATAAGGGCCCAGTATTCAGCGGCTCGTATCTCCTGCAACAGGGAATCCCGGGGACAGGGATTATATTGGCGTTGCGACGAGATTGCCTGCGGGAGTGAATTTCATTGTTGGGCAAAAGGGGCTTGCCAAGGATGGATGAAAGACCCCATAACCTTACCGAACCGCCTAACCAAGGAGACTGGATGCTGAA
>ENA-ORCW01000696-ORCW01000696.1-marine-metagenome-genome-assembly--contig:-NODE-696-length-13840-cov-3.053186_pt1 | contig 13840 bp, 23 predicted proteins | sample MGYA00237784_ERZ508517 | MGnify/ENA primary metagenome ERZ508517 (study PRJEB26187, sample SAMN06268979) | marine metagenome | isolation source: Tt ae E1 feedstock associated aerobic enrichment on... | reverse complement strand
GAAGCGCTTCCGTGGCAAGGTTGGCGTTCGCAATGACGTCAAGAAGGCCGTCGTGACCCTGGTCGATGGCCAGTCGATCGATATTTCGACCGGCCTCTAAGGGACGAGAGACAGAAAAATGGCTCTAAAGACTTACAATCCCACCTCCGAAGGCCGTCGCACCCTGGTGACGACCGACCGCTCGGAACTGTGGAAGGGTGCTCCGGTCAAGACCTTGACCGAGGGCCTCACCAAATCCGGTGGTCGTAACAACCGTGGTCGCATCACTGCGTTCCACCGTGGTGGCGGTCACAAGCGCAGCTATCGCATGATCGACTTCAAGCGCGTGAAGTTCGACGCAGTCGGGACCGTTGAACGTCTCGAGTACGATCCGAACCGCACCGCATGGATTGCGCTGATCAAGTACGAAGACGGTGAGCTTGCCTATATCGTGGCTCCGCAGCGTCTGGGTGCCGGCGACAAGGTGATCTCCTCGCTGAATGGCGCGGACGTCAAGCCTGGCAACACCATGCCGCTCGAACGCATGCCGGTGGGTACCATCGTGCACAATATCGAGCTCAAGCCCCGCAAGGGCGGCCAGGTGGCCCGTTCGGCTGGTGCTTATGCCCAGTATGTGGGTCGCGACCAGGGTTGGGCCATTCTGCGCCTGAACTCGGGTGAGCAGCGTCGTGTGCATGGTTCTTGCCTGGCAACGGTTGGTGCCGTCAGCAATCAGGACCATTCGAACACCTCGATGGGCAAGGCTGGTCGCAATCGCTGGCTGGGCCGCAAGCCCGTCAATCGTGGCGTGACCATGAACCCGGTCGATCACCCGCATGGTGGTGGTGAAGGCCGCACCTCCGGCGGTCGTCACCCGGTGTCGCCCTGGGGTAAGCCCACCAAGGGTATGAAGACCCGGTCGAACAAGTCGACCGACAAGTTCATCATGCGCTCGCGCCATAAGCGCAAGAGCTAAGGAAAGGTAGCGGCAAGTGTCCCGTTCAGTCTGGAAAGGCCCCTTCGTCGACGGCTATCTCCTGAAGAAGGCCGAGAAGGTGCGCGAGAGCGGCCGTAACGAGGTTATCAAGATGTGGAGCCGCCGCTCCACCATCCTGCCCCAGTTCGTGGGTTTGACCTTCGGTGTTTACAACGGCCAGAAGCACATTCCCGTTTCCGTCTCCGAGGAGATGGTCGGTCACAAGTTTGGTGAGTTTGCTCCGTCCCGCACCTATTACGGCCATGGGGCGGACAAGAAGGCAAAGAGGAAATAACGATGGGCAAGGCCAAAGCGCCGCGCAGGCTTGCTGACAACGAGGCCCGTGCCGTACTGCGCACGATCCGAGTCAGCCCGCAGAAGCTGAACCTCGTTGCCGCGATGATCCGCGGCAAGAAGGTGGCGACCGCGCTCGCCGACCTGGAGTTCTCGCGCAAGCGGATCGCCGACACCGTCAAAAAGACGCTGGAATCGGCAATCGCGAATGCGGAGAACAATCACGACCTGGACGTGGATGCGCTGGTCGTGGCCGAAGCCCATGTCGGCAAGTCGATCGTGATGAAGCGGTTCCATGCGCGTGGCCGTGGCCGCGCCAGCCGTATCGAGAAGCCTTTCTCGCACCTGACGATCGTCGTGCGCGAAGTGGAAGAGAAAGTGGAGGCCGCCTGATGGGTCAGAAAATTAATCCGATCGGGTTCCGTCTCGGTATCAACCGCACGTGGGACTCCCGCTGGTACGCCAATGACGGCGAGTATGGCGAACTTCTGCATGAGGATTTCAAGATCCGCAACTATATCGAGAAGGAGCTGAAGCAGGCTGCCATCTCAAAGGTTGTGATCGAGCGTCCCCACAAGAAGTGCCGCGTTACGATTCACTCGGCACGTCCGGGGCTGATCATCGGCAAAAAGGGCGCCGACATCGAGAAGCTGCGTCGCAAGGTCTCGCAGATGACCAATGCGGAGACGCATCTCAATATTGTCGAGGTTCGCAAGCCGGAGATCGATGCTGCTTTGATCGCTCAGTCGATCGCCCAGCAGCTCGAGCGCCGCGTCGCATTCCGCCGCGCCATGAAGCGTGCCGTTCAGTCGGCTATGCGTCTCGGTGCTGAGGGCATCCGCATCAACTGTTCGGGTCGCCTGGGCGGTGCGGAAATCGCCCGCATGGAATGGTACCGTGAGGGCCGTGTTCCGCTGCACACGCTGCGTGCCGACGTTGACTACGGCACCGCCGAGGCAAAAACCGCCTATGGCATTTGCGGCGTCAAGGTCTGGGTATTCAAGGGCGAGATCCTCGAGCACGATCCCATGGCTTCCGAGCGCCGCGCCACCGAGGGCGACCAGGGCGGCAGCAGCAACCGGCGTCGCGAGAACGCTTAGGAATTTTGGAGTAGAGAACGATGCTGCAACCAAAGCGCACAAAGTTCCGCAAGCAGTTCAAGGGCCGTATTCACGGCGCTGCCAAGGGCGGCACGGAACTCAACTTTGGATCCTTCGGTCTGAAGGCTCTTGAGCCGGAGCGCGTGACCGCGCGCCAGATCGAGGCGGCCCGCCGCGCGATCACCCGCTACATGAAGCGTCAGGGCCGCGTTTGGATCCGTATTTTCCCCGATGTTCCGGTCACCTCGAAGCCGACCGAAGTCCGCATGGGTAAGGGCAAGGGTTCGGTCGATTATTGGGCCTGCCGTGTTAAACCCGGCCGCGTGATGTTCGAGATCGACGGTGTGGGCCCGGATATCGCTCGCGAAGCTCTGCGTCTCGGTGCTGCCAAGCTGCCGGTCAAGACGCGTTTCGTGCAGCGTATTGCAGAGTAGGAAAGGCGGACGCTATGAAGGCTGTTGATGTCAGGGCGATGACGCCGGACCAGCTTAACGACGAGCTGGTGAAGCTCAAGAAAGAGCAGTTCAACCTTCGCTTCCAGAAAGCGACGGGTCAGCTCGAAAAAACCGCGCACGTGAAAGAAATCCGTAGGGATATCGCGCGCATCAAGACAATCGCAGCCGAGAAGTCGGCTGCCAGCAAGGCCTGAGGACAGCGAATATGCCGAAGCGCGTTTTGCAGGGCACCGTGGTGAGCGACAAGAACGACAAGACCGTTGTCGTCCGTGTCGAGCGTCGCTTTACCCATCCGATGATGAAGAAGACGGTGCGTATGTCCAAGAAGTACAAGGCGCATGACGAAGAAAATGCGTGCAAGGTCGGCGACCTGGTCATGATCCAGGAGACCGCGCCGATTTCGAAGGACAAGAATTGGGTCGTCCTCAAGGACGCCCAGGTACAGTAAGTATTGAAATTGCCGGAAAGCGGAGTATCTGAACCGCTTTCCATTGAACGAGAAGGCGGCCAGTCATGATTCAGATGCAAACAAACCTCGATGTGGCGGACAATTCCGGCGCCCGTCGTGTCATGTGCATCAAGGTGCTTGGCGGTTCGAAGCGGAAGTATGCCTCCGTGGGCGACATTATCGTCGTCTCCGTGAAAGAGGCCATCCCGCGCGGCCGCGTGAAGAAGGGCGACGTGATGAAGGCGGTTGTTGTGCGTACGGCGAAGGATATTCGCCGCGCCGATGGCAGCGTCATCCGCTTCGACAAGAACGCAGCCGTTCTGGTCGACAACAAGAAAGAGCCCGTCGGAACGCGTATCTTCGGACCGGTCCCGCGCGAGCTTCGCGCCAAGAACCATATGAAGATCATTTCGCTCGCGCCGGAAGTGCTCTAGGAGGCCGGGGATATGCAGAAGATAAAAAAAGGCGACAACGTCGTCGTTCTGGCCGGCAAGGACAAGGGTCGTACCGGCGAAGTGGTGAAGGTGATGCCGAAGGATGACAAGGCGCTCGTGCGCGGTGTCAATCTGGTTCGCCGTCATCAGAAGCAGTCCGCCCAGGCAGAAGGCGGCATCATTACCAAGGAAGCGCCGATTCATCTTTCGAATCTCGCGCTGGCCGATCCGAAAGACGGTAAGCCGACCCGCGTCGGCTTCAAGATTCAGGAAGACGGCAAGAAGGTGCGCGTGGCGAAGCGCTCTGGAGAATTGATCGATGGCTAATGCTCAGTACCAGCCGCGCTGGAAGAAAAAGTATGAGGAGGTGATCCGCAAGGAGCTTCTCGATACTTTCAAGTACGAAAACGAGATGCAGGTGCCGCGCATCGACAAGATCGTCATCAACATGGGTGTTGGCGAAGCGACGGGCGATTCCAAGAAGCCGGCCTCTGCGGCTGAGGATCTTGCGAAGATTTCGGGTCAGAAGCCCGTCATTACCCGCGCTTCCAAGTCGATCGCTGGCTTCAAGGTGCGCGAGGGCATGCCGCTCGGCACCAAAGTCACGCTGCGCAAGGATCGTATGTATGAGTTCCTGGACCGCCTCGTGACGATTGCGCTTCCGCGCGTCCGCGATTTTCGCGGCCTGAACCCGAAGAGCTTTGACGGTCATGGCAACTTCGCTATGGGCCTCAAGGAGCACATCGTGTTCCCCGAGATCAATTACGACCAGGTCGATCAGATTTGGGGAATGGACATCATCGTCTGTACGACTGCCAAAACCGACGACGAAGCGCGGGCCTTGCTCAAGGCCTTCAACTTCCCGTTCCGGCAGTAACGGCAGGCGAGAAGAAGGACAACTTAAATGGCAAAAGTCAGCGCAGTCGAAAAGAACAAGCGTCGGCGCAAGATGGTGGACCGTTACGCGGCGAAGCGTGCGGCTCTCAAGGCGATCATCAAGGATCAGTCCAAGCCGATCGAGGAGCGCTTTCAGGCGCAGCTCAAGCTTGCTGCTCTCCCGCGCAACTCGTCCAAGACGCGTATCCGCAACCGTTGCGATGTCACCGGGCGCCCGCGCGCATATTACCGCAAGCTGAAGATGTCGCGTGTGGCGCTGCGTGAACTGGGCAATAACGGGCTCATTCCGGGCCTGGTCAAGTCGAGCTGGTAAGGGGTAAGAACGATGTCCGTGAATGATCCGCTCGGCGATATGCTGACCCGCATCCGCAATGCCATCGGCCGGAACAAGCCGAAGGTTTCGACGCCGGCTTCCCGTCTTCGCGCCCGTGTGCTCGATGTCCTTAAGTCGGAAGGCTATATCCGCGATTATAGCCAGATCGACTACGATAACGGCAAGTCCGAGATCGAGATCGAGCTGAAATACGCCGAAGGCGGCTCCGTGATCCGCGAGATCGCCCGTGTTTCGAAGCCCGGTCGTCGCGTTTATGTGTCGGTGAAATCCATCCCACAGGTCGCAAACGGGCTTGGCATCGCCATCCTTTCGACGCCCAAGGGCGTGATGGCCGATCACGAAGCGCGCGAACAGAATGTGGGCGGCGAGGTGCTCTGCCAGATCTTCTGATCGGGCAGGGACACACGCAAACAACGAGGACAGACAAATGTCTCGCATTGGCAAAAAGCCGGTCCCGGTGCCGCAGGGTGTAACCGCGCAGGTCGAGGGCCAGACCGTTACGGCCAAAGGGCCGAAGGGCGAACTGAAATTCGTCGTCAACGACGAGGTTCTGGTAAAGCTCGAAGACGACGCTGTCGTTGTCGATCCGCGCGACCAGTCAAAGGACGCGCGCTCCAAATGGGGTATGTCGCGTACCCAGATCGCCAACATCCTCAATGGCGTGAAGGACGGTTTCGAAAAGCGTCTTGAAATCAACGGCGTCGGTTATCGCGCTGCGATGCAGGGCAAGAATCTGCAGCTTTCGCTTGGCTATAGCCACGAAGTGATTTACGAGGCTCCGGAAGGAATCAGCATTACCGTGCCGAAGCCGACCGAGATCGTGATCGCCGGCATCGATAAGCAGGTGGTCGGCCAGGTTGCGGCTGAGATTCGCAAGAAGCGCGGCCCCGAGCCTTATAAGGGCAAGGGCGTCAAATATGCGGACGAGACGATCGTTCGCAAAGAAGGCAAGAAGAAGTAGGAACTCGAACCATGGTCTCGAAAGTCTCCGTCAAGCGGCGTGCGGGACGTGTTCGCCGGAAGCTCAAGGCGGTCTCCAACGATCAGCCCCGTCTTTCGGTCTACCGTTCCTCAAAGAACATTTATGTCCAGGTTATCGACGACGCCAAAGGGCACACGCTCGCCGCGGCTTCGACCCTCGACAAGGATCTCAAGGGCCAGATCAAGACCGGTGCCGATTCGGCTGCTGCCGCAGCGGTTGGCAAGCTGGTCGCCGAACGGGCCAAGAAGGCTGGCGTTGAGGAAGTGGTCTTCGACCGCGGCCCATATCTCTTTCACGGCCGCGTGAAAGCGCTGGCAGATGCTGCCCGCGAGGGTGGCCTGAAGTTCTAAACCGTTCGGGCGTTGTTTCGCAGCGCCCGGACTTTCGTATATCAACCCGTGCTTCCGGAAAAGAACAAGGAAAAGGGCAATGGCACAAGGACGTAGGGACGATCGCCGAGAGCGTGAAGAGCGCGACAGCGAATTCGTCGACAAGCTTGTTCATATCAATCGTGTCGCCAAGGTGGTGAAAGGCGGTCGTCGTTTCGGCTTTGCCGCACTCGTCGTGGTCGGCGACCAGAAGGGCCGCGTCGGCTTTGGTCACGGCAAGGCACGTGAAGTGCCTGAGGCGATCCGTAAGGCGACCGAGAGCGCCAAGCGCGACATGGTTTTCGTTCCGCTGCGTGGCGGTCGTACGCTTCATCACGACGTTGCCGGTCGCCACGGAGCCGGTCGCGTTCTCCTGCGTGCCGCCAAGCCCGGTACCGGCATCATCGCCGGCGGTCCGATGCGTGCCGTTTTCGAGACGCTCGGCGTTCAGGATGTGGTCGCCAAGTCTCTCGGTTCCTCGAACCCTTACAACATGGTTCGTGCGACCTTCGATGCCTTGAAGCATCAGTTGCATCCCAAGGACGTTGCTGCGCAGCGCGGTATTAAGTATTCCACGCTTCAGGCACGCCGCGGGGCTGCTGCGGGCGGCGAGGAATAAGGATCAGGGCTGATCAGTCCGCCTGGGAGCGGGCTTTGATCGCCAGGTTTGCAAGGATTGATGACAATGGCAGAGAAGAAGAAGGGCAAGACGATCACCGTTGAGCAGATCGGTAGCCCCATTCGCCGCCCGGCCAGTCAGCGTCAGACGCTGATCGGTCTTGGTTTGAACAAGATGCATCGTCGCTCCACACTCGAGGACACACCGTCCGTTCGTGGTATGATCGCGGCTGTGCAGCATCTCGTCCGTGTTGTGGACGAGGCCTGAGGATCCCAGGAGCAGAATGATGAAACTGAACGAACTCAGGGACAATGAAGGCGCCACCAAGTCGCGCAAGCGCGTCGGCCGTGGTATCGGCTCGGGCACCGGCAAGACCGGCGGTCGTGGCGTCAAAGGCCAGAAGTCGCGTTCCGGCGTTTCGATCAACGGCTTCGAGGGCGGTCAGATGCCGCTCTACCGTCGTTTGCCAAAACGGGGCTTCAAGAACCTGTTTGGCAGCGACTTTAACGAAGTATCGCTCGGTCGTATCCAGGCCGCGATCGACGCCAAGAAACTTGATGGCAAGGCCGTTATCGATGTGGCGGCTCTGGTGGCTGCGGGCGTTGTGCGTCGGGCCAAGGATGGCGTACGCGTTCTCAGCGATGGCGAGCTTAAGGCAAAGGTGACGCTCGAAGTGGCCGGCGCTTCCAAGGCGGCCGTCGAGAAGATCGAGAAATCCGGCGGTACGGTTAAACTGCTGGAGGCAGCGGCGAAAGCCGAGTAATCCGATCGACAAGCGGCGGGCCACAACCCGCCGCTTGCATCTATGCTTGTGAGAACCTATTTCGGGTTTTCGGCAACGTGCGCCCGTACTGCATTCACAATCTGCGGGGGCATGACGAAGCGGAGAATTCTTCATGGCATCGGCAGCGGAACAGCTTGCGTCTAATCTCAATTTCGCGGCCTTTGCCAAGGCCGAGGACCTCAAGAAGCGCATCTGGTTCACGCTTGGCGCGTTGCTCGTCTACCGGCTCGGCACGTATATTCCGATGCCCGGCATCAATCCCGAAGCTTTCGCGCAGGCCTTCCAGCAGCAATCCGGCGGTGTGCTCGGCATGTTCAACATGTTCGCCGGCGGTGCGGTCGAGCGCATGGCGATCTTCGCCCTCGGCATTATGCCGTATATTTCTGCCTCCATCATCATGCAGCTCATGACGTCGGTTGTACCGTCGCTTGAGCAGTTGAAGAAGGAAGGCGAGCAGGGCCGTAAGGTCATCAATCAGTACACCCGCTATGGAACGGTCATTCTCGCGACGGTTCAGGCCTATGGTATTGCCGTGGGACTGGAAGGCGGCGCGAACATCGTTGCTGACCCGGGCTGGTTCTTCCGGATTTCGGCCGTCATCACACTTGTTGGCGGCACCATGTTCCTGATGTGGCTTGGCGAGCAGATTACCGCCCGCGGCATCGGTAACGGAATCTCGCTGATCATCTTCTCCGGCATTGTCGCCGGCCTGCCGTCGGCAATCGGCGGAACGCTCGAGCTTGGCCGAACCGGCGCCTTGTCTACGGGCTTGATTCTGGCCATCATCGTGCTGGTGATCGCGGTCATCGGTGTGATCGTCTTTTTCGAACGGGCTCAACGTCGTCTTCTGATCCAGTATCCGAAACGCCAGGTGGGCAACCGTATGTTTCAGGGCGATACGTCCCACCTGCCGTTGAAGCTCAACACTGCCGGTGTCATTCCGCCGATTTTTGCCTCTTCGCTTCTGCTTTTGCCGGCCACGGTCGCAGGGTTTTCCGACACGACGCAGCTTCCCGGTTGGGCGTCAACAATGCTTGCCTCGCTCGGCCATGGGCAGCCACTCTTCATGCTTCTTTATGCCGGGCTGATTGCATTCTTCGCCTTCTTTTATACGGCCATCGTATTCAATCCGAAGGACACGGCCGATCAGCTCAAGAAGCATTCGGGTTTCATTCCGGGCTATCGCCCCGGCGAACGGACGGCTGAGTACATTGATTATGTGCTGACGCGCATCACTGTGATCGGCGCGATCTACCTCGTCTTGATCTGTCTTCTGCCCGAGTTCCTGATCTCGGCGACCGGCGTCCCCTTCTATCTCGGTGGTACGTCGCTGCTCATCGTGGTGAGTGTCACGCTCGACACGGTCGCGCAGATGCAAGGCCATCTTATTGCCCATCAATATGAAGGGCTGATCAAGAAATCCAAATTGCGTGGGGGAAAGAGGGGACGATGAGGCTTATACTTCTTGGACCGCCGGGAGCGGGAAAGGGCACGCAAGCCCAGCGGCTGGTCGAGAAGCACGGTGTGCCGCAATTGTCCACGGGGGACATGTTGCGGGCGGCGGTTGCGGCCGGTACCGAAGTCGGCAAGCGCGCCAAGGCCGTTATGGACGCAGGCGAGCTGGTTTCCGACGAGATTGTGAATGCGATCGTTGCCGAACGGATCGGACAGTCGGATTGCGCCAACGGTTTTATCCTCGACGGTTATCCGAGGACGCTCGCTCAGGCCGACGCTGTCGAGGCAATGCTTTCAGAACGTGACCTGAAGTTAGACGCGACCATCGAACTCGTCGTGGACGACGCGGCTCTGGTGGGACGCATCGAAAAGCGCGCTCAGGAGGCGATTGCGGCTGGCCAGACGCCGCGCAAGGACGACAATGCAGATGTGTTCGATGAGCGTTTGCGCGAATACTATAAAAAGACCGCCGCTCTCATCGGCTATTATCACGCCAAAGGCTCGTTGCTGCGTGTCGATGGTATGAAAACCATCGATGAAGTAACCGCCGAGATCGAACAGGTTCTCGCATCGCTCTGATCGGAATTTGGCATTGCTGGCCGCTTGACTATCTTGTGGTTATCCATTAATGCCAGCCAGTCTCCTGATCGAATGAGTCGTTGGTCGGGCCGTTTGGCTCGGCCTCGTCGTTTATAGGAACGTGAATCTCCCGCAAGGGCCGGCCTCCACCGGACGCGGGCAAACGCAGCGCCGGAGTGTCCGGCCCAAATGGAGAAGAAGATGGCCCGTATTGCAGGCGTCAATATTCCGACCAACAAGCGCGTCGTGATTGCGCTTCAGTATATCCACGGCATTGGTCCCAAGACCGCTGCGGATATCGTCAAGCTCGTGAACATTCCGGTCGAGCGTCGCGTCAACGAACTCACGGACGCCGAGATTCTCGCCATCCGTGAGACGATCGATCGTGACCTGCGCGTTGAAGGCGATCTTCGTCGCGAAGTTTCGATGAACATCAAGCGTCTGATGGACCTGGGCTGCTATCGTGGTCTGCGTCACCGTCGTTCGCTCCCGGTTCGCGGTCAGCGCACTCACACCAATGCGCGCACCCGCAAGGGTCCTGCCAAGGCGATTGCCGGCAAGAAGAAGTAAATTGGGTTGGCCGCGCTTTCAGGGAGCGCGGCTTTTCTCAGGTGGAGCCGCTGGTGCTACGGCGGTGTAGAGATCGACTGAAAGGAAAAGTATGGCCAAGGAAGCCGCACGCGTTCGTCGTCGCGAACGTAAGAATATCTCGTCGGGTGTCGCTCACGTCAATTCGAGCTTCAACAACACGATGATCACCATCACCGACGCGCAGGGCAACGCGATTGCCTGGTCGTCAGCTGGCGCGCAGGGCTTCAAGGGCTCGCGTAAGTCCACGCCATTTGCCGCGCAGGTTGCTGCTGAAGATTGCGCCCGCAAGGCTTCTGAGCACGGCATGCGTACGCTTGAGGTCGAGGTTTCCGGTCCCGGTTCGGGGCGTGAATCCGCGCTTCGCGCGCTGCAGGCTGCTGGTTTCACCATTACTTCGATTCGTGATGTGACGCCGATCCCGCACAATGGTTGCCGCCCGCGCAAGAAGCGCCGCGTCTAACAAGAGTTTTGCCGCAAGAGCGTGACGCGCTCCTCTGCGGTTTCCAGAGCGCCCGCCACGAATGGATGGTGGTGGGGTAACGGAAGGAACCCGGAATGATCCAGAAGAATTGGCAAGAACTTATCAAGCCGAACAAGGTCGAGTTTTCGTCCAAGGGCCGCACCGTCACCACCCTGGTGGCCGAGCCGCTCGAGCGTGGCTTCGGTCTGACGCTCGGCAATGCACTGCGTCGTGTGCTTCTGTCGTCGCTTCGCGGCGCGGCCGTGACCGCTGTGCAGATCGACGGCGTGCTGCACGAATTCTCGTCGATCCCCGGCGTGCGTGAAGATGTCACGGACATTGTCCTGAACATCAAGGAAATCGCGCTCTCCATGGAAGGCGAAGGCCCCAAGCGCATGGTTGTGCGCAAGCAGGGACCGGGCGCCGTGACGGCTGGCGACATCCAGACTGTGGGCGATGTGGAAGTTCTCAACCCCGACCATGTGCTTTGCACGCTGGACGAGGGCGCGGAAATCCGCATGGAGTTCACCGTCGACAATGGCAAGGGCTATGTCCCGGCCGACCGCAACCGTGCGGAAGATGCACCGATCGGTCTTATCCCGGTCGACAGCCTCTACTCGCCGGTCAAGAAGGTCTCCTACAAGGTTGAGAACACCCGCGAGGGCCAGGTTCTTGATTACGACAAGCTGACCATGACCCTTGAGACCAACGGTTCGGTTACGGGCGAGGACGCGGTGGCGTTTGCTGCACGCATCCTGCAGGACCAGCTTGCGCTGTTCGTCAATTTCGAGGAGCCGCAGAAGGAGCAGCCCACCGAGCAGGTGGCCGAGCTCGCTTTCAACCCGGCGCTTTTGAAGAAGGTGGACGAGCTGGAGCTTTCGGTTCGCTCTGCAAACTGCCTGAAGAACGACAACATCGTCTATATCGGCGACCTGATCCAGAAGACGGAAGGCGAGATGCTGCGCACGCCGAACTTCGGCCGCAAGTCGCTGAACGAAATCAAGGAAGTGCTGGCGTCCATGGGCCTCCATCTCGGAATGGAAGTCCCGGCATGGCCGCCGGAGAACATCGAAGACCTCGCAAAGCGTTACGAGGATCACTACTGATCGCCGGGCGACCGGCTAACTTTCAAGGAGAAGGCTCATGCGCCACGGAAAATCGGGCCGCAAGCTGAACCGCACTGCCAGCCACCGCAAGGCGATGTTTGCCAACATGGCAGCCTCGCTGATCGAGCATGAGCAGATCGTGACGACGCTGCCCAAGGCCAAGGAAATTCGCCCCATCGTCGAAAAGCTGGTCACGCTCGGGAAGCGCGGCGACCTGCACGCACGCCGCCAGGCGATCGCCGCCATCCGCGACGAGAACCAGGTGCGCAAGCTGTTCGACACGCTGGCCACGCGCTATGCGGACCGCAATGGCGGCTATATCCGTATCATGAAGGCGGGCTTCCGCCATGGTGACAGCGCGCCGATGGCCGTTGTCGAGTTCGTCGACCGCGATGTCGACGCAAAAGGCGCCGCCGACCGTGCGCGCGTCGAAGCCGAGGAGCAAGCTGCCGAAGAAGCAGCTTAAGTCAGGTCCGTACGGACGACCTGAAAAGGGGCCTTTTAAGGCCCCTTTTTTTCGTTATGGTGACGGCGATTCCAAACGATATCGGGGGTGCGCCCATGGCATTCTTCAAGGCTTGCCGAGTGGTTTTGTCGACGCTGCTTATACTTGGAACGGCAGCGCCTCCGGTCTTCGCACAGGATGCCGACCAGTCGGCGGGCGGCATGTTGCGCGACCTGTTCGGCCGCAGCGGCAACCGCGGCGATGAAGCAGGGTCGGGCCGGCGCATACCGCTCTCGCGCAATGAAATGCAGCTTTCCTTTGCTCCGCTGGTCAAGCAAACCGCGCCGGCGGTCGTCAACGTCTATGCAGCGCGCATGGTGCAGCAGCGGCAGTCGCCATTCGCGGGCGATCCGTTCTTCGATTTCTTTTTCGGTCCCGGCTACAACGGTCCCTCGCGGCCGCGCATGGAGCAGTCGCTCGGTTCGGGGGTGATCGTCGATCCGTCAGGCCTGATCGTCACGAACAATCACGTCATTGGAGACGCCGACGAGATCAAGGTCGCACTGGCCGACGGCGAGGAATTCGAGAGCGAGGTGGTGCTGCGCGACGAACGGGTGGATCTCGCTGTCTTGAGGATCAAGGTCGAACGCGAGTTGGACTATCTCGACCTTGCCGACTCCGACGCTGTCGAGACCGGCGACCTCGTGCTCGCCATCGGCAATCCGTTCGGCGTTGGGCAGACGGTGACCTCGGGCATCGTCTCGGCCCTGGCGCGTACGCGGATAGGCGTCTCGGATTTCGGCTTCTTCATCCAGACCGACGCCGCGATCAATCCGGGCAATTCGGGCGGTGCGCTGATCTCCATGTCGGGCAGGCTGATCGGGATCAATACGGCGATCTATTCGCGCTCGGGCGGATCGATCGGCATCGGCTTCGCTATCCCGTCGAACATGGTGCGCGCGGTGATCGATCAGGCGAAAGGCGGCGCCGAGGCATTCGAACGCCCTTATCTCGGTGCGACATTCGAAACGGTGACGCCGCAGATCGCCGAGGGTCTCGGTATGCGCCGTCCCGCCGGCGCGATCGTCACCGAGGTGGTCCGCGGCAGCCCCGCGGACAAGGCGGGCATGCGGCCGGGAGATGTCGTGCTCAGCATCGACGGTCATTCGATCGAACATCCCGATGCGCTTGGATACCGTCTCGAAACCGCCGGTCCGGGTAAAACCGTGACACTCGCGATGCTATCGCGGGGACAACGCGTGGCGCTCGATATCAAACTGGAACGTGCGCCGGAGACCGTGCCGTCGGATGAAAGCCAGATCAGCGGAACCAGCCCGCTGTCCGGCGCGACGGTCGCGAATATTTCGCCACGCATACTCAACCGCCTGAATGTGCGGTTCCGGGGCGAGGGCGTAATCGTGACCGACATCGAGCGGGGATCGACGGCGAACAGGATCGGTTTCCTGCCGGGCGACGTTCTCGTCGCGATCAACGGCCAGCAAATCGGCGACGTCGACGATGTCAAGGCGATCGC
>ENA-ORCW01000694-ORCW01000694.1-marine-metagenome-genome-assembly--contig:-NODE-694-length-13897-cov-3.506874_pt1 | contig 13897 bp, 12 predicted proteins | sample MGYA00237784_ERZ508517 | MGnify/ENA primary metagenome ERZ508517 (study PRJEB26187, sample SAMN06268979) | marine metagenome | isolation source: Tt ae E1 feedstock associated aerobic enrichment on... | reverse complement strand
TCGCTTTCTTGACTTTCTTTATCATATTTTATAGCCACCGCAATACCGGACTGAAATTATCAAGATAAATTTCTTAGCCGGATAATAATCGGCAAGCCAGCGCCAGTCGATACATTTGTCTATCTGATTGCGGGAGAATCGCGGGGATGCGAAAATATGCGCGGCGCACAAACCTTGGTTTGCTTTGTGGAACTTCAATTGCGGCATTGGTTCTGTCGATAAACGCCATGGCACAGGAAGCGCCGATCCTTGTGTCTGAAGTTTCAGGCAATGTGACGCTTCTCGATCGCATCACGGTGGTGAGCCGGACAGGCGAAAGCGCACTCGATACGCTGGCCTCCGTGAGCCAGATCAGCGGCGAAGAACTTGAACGCCGCATGGCGACCAATGCCAACGACATTTTCTTCGGCGTTCCTGGAATCAAGGTTTATTCGGACGGGCGCCCGGCGGTCAGCAACATCAATATCCGTGGTCTTCAGGATGCCGGTCGCGTGTCGGTCATTGTCGATGGCGCGCGTCAGAATTTTCACAAGGCCGGTCATGAGGTGTCGCGTATGTTCTGGCTCGATCCACAACTGGTAGAGCAAGTGGATGTCATCCGCGGCCCAAGCGCCAACACGTTCGGCTCCGGTGCGATCGGTGGCGTGGTCTATTTCGAAACCAAGAAGCCCGATGATTTTCTCCGCGAGGATGAAAATTACGCGCTGTCGCTTACCGGCCGCTACGAATCGAATGGTTCCGGCTGGACCACAAGCGCCATCGGCGCATTTCGGTTCAATGAGGCCGCTTCCATTCTCGGCAACGTCGTTTGGCGGGACTATGGGGACTACAAAGACGGCGGCGGCACACGCGTAGAGAATTCCGGTTTCGACGTTCTGAGCGGCCATATCAAGGGCACGTTCAAGCCGACCGAACACAGCGAATTGACACTCGGTTGGACAGGTTCTCGCGACGAATGGTCGTCAACGGCCACGCGAGACTATCGGCTCGACAGCGACACGTTCACCGGCGAGTTCAAGATTTCTGACGCAGAAGAAAAATGGATCAACCTCAACATCAAGGGTGCGGTGAACGAGCTTGATTTGAGTCAGTGGGATTCCGGCGTCGGGTCCGGTTACGATTTGCGCACGAGCAGCTTCGACATCTGGAACTCCTCTTATTTCGAAACCGGCATGATCGCCCATGAACTGACGGTCGGCGGCGATTGGGTCTATGACGATTTCACATCGAGGGCGGCATCCGGGGGTGCAGACACATACAATCCGGTCGGAACGCGCCAGGTCTGGGGTGCATACGTTCAGGACAAGCTCACTTATGACTGGCTCGAGATCGTTGCCGGGCTGCGCTACGATTCCTACGAGTTGGAAGCGACCAGCAAAAACTCGGGAGACCGCTTCTCTCCGCGGCTGAGCGTCGGTGTCTCTCCGTTCAAGGAAGGTGTTCTCTCCGGTCTCCAGGTCTACGGTTCCTATTCGGAGGGCTATCGCGCGCCGAACACGTCCGAAGCCTACATCACCGGCGGGCATTCCTTCCCCGGATTCAGCTTTGCCTTCCTGCCAAATCCGGATCTCAAGCCGGAAACCGGCAAGACTTGGGAGGCTGGTGTCAACTATACCGCCGATGGACTTTTCAATCCGGAGGACACGCTGCGGCTCAAAGCGGCTTACTTTCACAACGACATCAAGGATTACATTACGATTCCGACTTTCCCTGCATTCCCGGGAAGCGAATGCGCGAGCCTCGGCCACACCATGTGCGCCCAATACCAAAACCTCTACGCCGCGGAAATCCAGGGTTTCGAACTTGAAAGCCGCTATGATGCGGGCCGTTATTTCGCCGGACTCGGCGTTTCCATCATTGACGGCCACCAGACAGACCGGGACGGCGTTACGTCGGATCTGACAACCATTCCCGCGGCAAGCGTCACGCTGGACGGCGGCATGCGTTTTCTCGAGCGTCGCCTGACACTCGGTGGCGAGGTGCAGTTCAACAAGGCTCCCAGCGGATCGGCCTTCGCCGAAGACTATACGTTGGTGAATCTTTATGCGAACTATCAGCCCAATGAAAATCTTCGGTTTGATCTCCGCGTCGACAATCTGTTCGACAAGCGATACGTCCTGCCGATTGTCGACGTCTCCGATGGCGTCCATGCACAACCCGGACTAACCGTAAAACTCGGCGCAACCATGCGCTTTGGAGGATAAGATGCCGTCACAATTACCTTCCCTTTCTCGCACGGCGATTGCTGGCCGTGTTGCGCTGGCGCTGGCGGGCATCATTGCGATGACGCTGCCGGGCGCGGCCCAAGACGCGGAGACCGGCGGCACCATCAAGCTTGAACTCAACGCGCTTCAGAAGAGCGAGAACGGCTGCCGCATCGCCTTCGTGGTCGAAAATGCACTCGGCAAGGATGTTGCCAAAGCCGCTTACGAGATTGCGCTCTTCGATAAGGAAGGTCTCGTCGACCGGCTTTTGGTGCTCGATTTTCAGGAACTGCCGAACGAGAAAACCAAGGTGCGCCGTTTCGACCTTGCGGATGCGGATTGCGATGCGATCGGTCGCGTCCTGATCAACGATGCCTCCGCCTGCGAGGGGGATGGTATTGAACCGGGCGATTGCATTGCCCGCCTTGAGGCGACGAGTCGCGGCTCAGTCACCTTCGGCAAATAACCTCCAGAAACGAAGAACCCCACAGGAATACCCACAATGTTCGACGGCGTCATCACTTCCATAGGCTCATTTCTCAGGCTCGGCGGTCCGGTCGTTGCGATACTGCTGGTTCTTTCGGTCTTCGCACTGGCGCTGATCCTGCTGAAATTTTTCCAGTTTCAGCGCGAGCGCGTCGGCCGGCACGGGCGCTCCAACCGGGCGCTCCATGCGTGGTTTCATCGCAATCAGAGCGACGCCCGGTCGATACTCGCCAACGGGCGGTCGCCGCTGGAGGAAACGCTCGCGACCACAATGCGGCTTTCCGCCGCGAAAGCCGACAAAGGTGCCGTGGAGGATGAAGTCAGCCGCGTTGCGCTTGGCCGTCTGCACGATTTGCAGCGCGGCTTTCGCGCGCTCGACGCCATCGCCCAGGTCGCGCCGTTGCTCGGCCTGTTCGGCACGGTCCTCGGCATGATCGAAGCTTTCCAGAGACTTCAGGAAGCCGGAAACTCCGTGGATCCGTCCATTCTCGCCGGCGGCATCTGGGTGGCCCTTCTGACCACCGCCTGTGGCCTCGCCGTTGCCATGCCGGTTTCTCTTCTTCTCACTTGGTTCGAGACGCGCATCGAGAACGAGCGCGTTGCCATCGAGACCATGACCGCAACCGTTCTTTCGCATGCCGCGCTGGAAACGGCGGAGGAACAGGCGGCACCGGCCGACAACGGAACGCCCCGGCTCGTAACGGGTGACAGCTATGCGCATTGATGCGGTTGCAGTCAGGAAAAGGAAGCCTCTTTCGCTCACATCGTTGATCGATGTGATCTTCCTGCTGCTGCTCTTCTTCATGCTTTCCTCGACCTTCACACGCTTCGCCCGGGTCGAGATTTCGGGCGGACCCGCGTCTGCATCCGCCGGCGGTGCGCCACCGGACGTGCTTATCCGCGTGGACGATCCGGCGGGCTGGCGCATAAACGGTCAGACACTTGCTGAGGATGCCGCCATTGCAGAGCTCGCTCGCTTGCGGGAAACGGGTGCCCAGACCGCTGTTCTTCTGGTGCGTGGTGAGCTCACGTCCCAACAATTGGTTGCCGCGGTGGAACGCATTCGCCGCACCACTCAACTCAACCTTTCCGTCGCGAGGTAATTTCAATGTTGCGCCTTGCCCGTCCCACACAGACACGTCAGCGAGAAAGCACGATCGCGCTGATCAACATCGTCTTCCTGATGCTGATCTTCTTTCTCGTTGCCGGCACGCTGACACCACCGCTCGACAACGACGTCAGCCTGATATCCACCGTCGAGGCCAATCCGTCCGAGCCTCCAAACGCATTGTTTGTTACCGAGGAAGGCGAATTGCGGCTTCGGGGAGCGACCACGGATGCGCGGAATTTTATGATTGCCCGTACCGAAACGCTCGGAGAAACCGCTGCAAAAGAGCTTGAGGTCAAGGTCGCAGCGGACCGCGACCTGCCTGCGGCAAAACTGGTCGACATCGTGGGCGCCCTCAAGGCGGCCGGCGCCAGCAAAATCAGCATCATCACGGAACGTGCGGCAGAATGAGGATACGAGCCTGGAAATGGTCGGCCGCGCTGGCCGTCTCTTTAAGTATACACGCGGGCGCGGCGGCGTTCGTGATGAGCCGCCCTGCCCCGGTGGAAATCGCCGGTGGCGGAGCCACGGAGATCGCCATCGCGGGCAACGCCTTTGCCGACATGGTGGCGGCTGGCGAAACGACAGAGGAAATTGAGCCGCAAACCGAACCGGTTCAGCCCGAGGCCGTGAGCGAGGTGACACCCGATACCCAGGTCGATACGGCAACCGCCACACCGATCGAAACGGTCACGGAGAATGTTCCTGCGCCGGTGGTCGAAGCCGAGCAACCCGTGGTCGAAAATGCCGAAACGGAAACTGCGGAAGAAGCTGTCGAACCGGTCGAGAACGCACAGGTGGTAACGGCACTCGCGGATGTACCGGTTCCCACGCCCCGTCCTGCCTACACGCCGCCGCCCAAACCGAAAGTTCAGAAGAAAAAGCCCGCCCGGACGGCCAAGGCCGCTCCACCGAAGAAACGGAATGCGGGTTCAAAGGGCCGGGACAGGCAGGACGCGCGCCGTGGGACCGCAGGCCAACGCAACGACGGCAAGGCATCCAAGGGACGTCAGGTTGCCCGCGCCTCGAAAAGTGGAAATGCACGCGTTTCCAACTATCCCGGCAAGGTGGTTTCCAAGCTGCGGCGCTCGCTGCGTTATCCAAGCGCGGCAAAGCGTCAACGGTTGAAAGGCGAGGTTCGCGTGCGTTTCACGATCGCCCGAAACGGATCGGTGAGCGGCATTCGTATCGTCCGCAGTTCCGGGTCGAACGTCTTGGACAAGGCCGCCCTCGACACTGTGCGGCGCGCAGCCCCCTTCCCCAGAATCCCTGATGGCGCGGGTCGGTCGAGCTGGGGCTTCACTGTCCCTCTTGCCTTTAGGCGCTGAGGCTGGTTCCGCAAAGAATGTGCAGGCGCGAACGCAAGAACAACAGCGGCTACCGCCTGCACTTCGTCCTGTTCTAGACCGAAGCGAGCAGGCTCGCATTGCCGCCCGCAGCCGTGGTGTCGACACAGATGGCGCGTTCGTGCACGAAGGCCGCCGGATAAATCGGCTCGCAGACCAGCGGCACGATTGCGCCTTCACGCTGTGCCAGCGCGCTGCGCAGCTCTTTCAGCCATTCCCGCGCACCGCAGGCCGCAACGACATCCATTTTCAAAGCGCCAAGCGCCTGCACCGCCACCGCGCCATCGGCCGCCTCCAGCGGCAGCCCCTGCCCGAGAAGCGGTTTCACGATTCGCCGTGCATCGGGATGAACGGCCAGAACCGCGTTACCGGTGGCGAGCGCCTGCACCACCTGCGCGATGAGCGTCTCTTCATCCGCACCGAGGCACAGGGCCCGACCACGCGGTATCAGCATCAAACTGTTCGCCTCCCCCGTTGGTCCCGGCAGATCGACCGGTCCCTGATCGAGCGCAGCCGCTGCGGCAATGGCCTCTCCTGCTCTTCCGCGCAAAAGCTTGCGTAGCGCCGAAAGCCGGTCGCCCCGTGCCAGCCATTTCTTGTCCACCGCCGGCATCATCACCGCCAATGCATCCGCTGAATGCATCGTGCCCGACGGTGTTCCCCCGGTGTCCGCCCGACTGCGCCGAAACCGCCGCAGATAGTGCGGCCCACCGGCCTTGGGACCGGTGCCCGAAAGCCCTTCACCGCCAAAAGGCTGCGACCCCACCACGGCCCCGATCTGGTTGCGGTTCACATAGATATTGCCGGCATGAGCGCGGTCCACCACGTGCTGGGCGCGTGCATCGATGCGCGTGTGAAGCCCGAAGGTCAGGCCGTAACCTTTTGCGTTCACATCGGAAATGACCTCATCGATCGTCTCCGCGTCGAACGTCGCCACATGCAGGATCGGCCCAAAGATTTCGCGCTCGAGTTCGCTGATGCCCGAAACCTTGAAGGCCGCGGGCGCCACGTAACGTCCGCCATTCGGCACATCGAGCGCTGCGATCTGCCGGCCTTTGCCCGACATTTTCTGCGTGTAGGCGCTGATCGTCTCGAACGCCTCGTCATCGATGACGGGACCGACATCCGTGGAAACGTCCCATGGATCGCCGATGCTGAGCGCCTGCATCGCCCCCTTGAGCATCTTCAGGATGCGATCTTCCACATCGCTCTGCACATAGAGCATGCGCAAGGCCGAGCAGCGCTGGCCGGCGCTTTGAAAGGCGGAGGCCACGATGTCGCGCACGGCCTGCTCGGGCAACGCCGTGGAATCGACGATCATCGCATTGAGCCCGCCGGTTTCGGCGATCAGCATCGCATCGGGACCGGCATTGTCGGCAAGTTGCCGTTCGATAAGACGCGCCACCTCGGTGGAACCGGTAAAACACACGCCCGCGATTCTCGGATCGGCGGTCAGGGGGCCGCCCACTGTCGGGCCGTCGCCGATCAAAAGCTGCAACGCGTCGGCAGGAACGCCGGCCTCGTGCATCATCGCCACCGCGCGTGCCGCAATCAGCGACGTCTGTTCGGCTGGCTTGGCGATCACGGCATTGCCTGTCACCAGCCCGGCGGCAATCTGGCCGGTAAAGATGGCCAGCGGAAAGTTCCAGGGCGAAATGCACACGATGACGCCGCGCGCATCCGTATCCTTTTCCACTTGCCGCGCCTCGCGGGCGTAGTAGCGCAGGAAATCGACCGCCTCGCGCACTTCGGCAATGCCATCGGCAAGCGATTTCCCGGCTTCGCGGGTGGCCAGCGCGAAGAGCTCGGCCGCATGCGTCTCGTAGAGATCGGCAATGCGGCGCAAAATCTCGCCGCGTTCCGCAACCGGCGTGCCCGCCCAGGCAGGCTGTGCTTCGAGCGCAACGCCCACCGCCTCCTGAGCCTGTTTCTGCGATGCGTCGCGCACCGTGCCCACTGTCTCGGAAAGCCGCGCCGGATTGACCACCGTCCGCGCCTGGCCATTCCCCTTGGCGCGGGTGATCGATTGCGCGCTCCATTGATGTGGTTGCACGAAGGGTTCGCGCGCCTCGTCAAGCGCCGTCAGGGTCACGGGATCGGTGACATCCCATCCCTTCGCGTTCTCCCTGCTGGCGCCGAAAATCTCGGACGGGCGAGCGATGGCCGGGTTGGCCGCCTGAGCTTCAGCCTCGATCGCGGCGAACGGGTCGGCCGCGATTTCCTCGGCACTCACCTCGGTGTCGACGATCTGATGTACGAAAGAGGAGTTCGCGCCGTTCTCCAGAAGCCGTCGAACCAGATAGGCCAGCAGATCCTGATGCGCACCGACCGGCGCATAAATGCGGCAACGCGTACCCTCGCGCTTGCGCACGGTCTCATGCAGCGCTTCCCCCATGCCATGCAGGCGCTGAAACTCGAACGCGTCCCTGTCGGCCGCCATGGACAGGATCGCCGCCGCCGTATGGGCGTTGTGGGTGGCGAATTGCGGATAGATGCGGTCGGTCATATCGAGCAATTTGCGCGCGCAGGCGATATAGCTCGCATCCGTGTTCACCTTGCGGGTGTAGACCGGAAAACCGTCGAGCCCCATCACTTGTGCCCGTTTGATCTCCGTATCCCAATAAGCGCCTTTCACCAGACGCACCATAATGCGCCGGTCGAGGCGTTCGGCGAGATCGTGGAGCCAGTCAAGAACGAAGGGCGCGCGTGGCCCATAGGCCTGCACCACCACACCGAACCCGTCCCAGCCGGCCAGCTCCGGTTCAGCCAGCACCGCCTCGATCACATCGAGCGACAGATCCAGTCTGTCAGCCTCCTCGGCGTCGATATTGAGCCCCATGCGCGCATCGCGCGCCGCCGATGCGAGGCTTTTCAGTCGCTCGATCATGACCGGCAGCATATGGGCCTTCTGCGTCGCCTCATAACGGGGATGAAGTGCGGACAGTTTTACCGAAATGCCGGGATTGGCGCGAATGTCATCCTGGTTGGAATGCCGCTTCAAAGCGGAGATGGCATCGGCGTAAGCCTTATGATAGCGCAATGCGTCGGCTTCCGTACGGGCCGCCTCGCCCAGCATGTCGTAGGAATAGGTGTAGCCCTTCTCCTGCATCGCCTTGCCGCGCTTCATCGCTTCGTCGATGGTGCGCCCCAGCACGAATTGTTCACCCATCTCGCGCATGGCCCGCGACACGGCCCTGCGGATCACCGGCTCGCCCATGCGGCGCACCAACCCCCGCAAAGTCGCCTCAACCCCGTCGCCCTCATCGTCGAGCACCCGGCCGGTCAGCATCAGCGCCCAGGTAGAGGCGTTGACGAAGATCGACGCGGATTCGCCCGAATGGGCCGACCAGTCATGGGGCGCGATCTTGTCGCGGATCAGGTCGTCCATCGTCTCCGCATCGGGCACGCGCAACAAAGCCTCGGCGAGACACATCAACGCCACGCCCTCCTGCGTGGACAATCCATATTCGGAAAGAAACGCCTCCATCAGGTGCATATCGCTCGACGAGCGCACCGCGCGAACGAGATCGGCTGCTTCGTCCGAGATTTTCCGCCGCTCCTCCGGCGATATGTCCGCCAGCTTGATCAGGCGCTGCACGGCCTCCGCCTCGTCGGCCAGATAGTTCGCCCGCATTTCCTCTCGCAAGGTTTCCGGCGCTTTGTTCTGCATATCGTCCTCGAACACTGGTATGAATTTCGCAGCGCTCCCAACACCGCAATTGAACCGATCATAGCACAGCGCAAACAGCCAATCGGGCTGATTGCTTGCGCATCACAGTCCAGATCGACTAACTTTCTTTTGCAAATCAACCTCACGGGGACTATTTCAGCATGCAGACAGAACGTGTGGACCGCATAGACCGGAATATCCTGGACGCGTTGACCAAGGATGGCCGCCTCTCCATAGCCGAGCTTGCGCGCCGCGTCGGCCTTTCCAAGACACCGGTTCAGGCGCGGCTGCGGCGGCTGGAGAAAGAGGGCTATATACGCGGCTATTCCGCGATCATCGACCGTGCGCGTATCGGCGAGGGTCACATCGCTTTCGTACAGGTCGAACTCGAGGACACACGTTCATCCGCATTGGCCGCCTTCAACAAAGCGGTTCTGGCCGTTCCGGAGATCGAGCAGTGTCACATGACGGCGGCCGGTTTCGACTATCTCCTCAAGGTTCGCACGCGCGATATTTCCAGCTACCGGAAGGTTTTGGGAGAGCGAATCTCCGCCCTGCCCCATGTGGCGCGCACGTCGACATTCGTGACGATGGAAACCGTCAAGGATCGTTAGGGCCTTCCGCATCGAGAGTCTTCAGGAATGCGATCAGCGCCTTGCGCCCACGATCGGTGAAGATCACGCCCCGAATTTCAGACTGGCCCGCGACAGCGTCCGGCGCAGTGCTATAGTGATCGATCACATCGTCCAGCGAAGCGATTTGCCCGGCATGCATGTAAGGTGAACGTTGCGCCACGCCGCGCAACGAAGGCGTTTTGTAGGCGCGCTCCATCACCGCCGTGTCACGCTTCATGAAGCGCAACGCCGTGCACGCTCCCGGTTGCGCATCGCTGTAGGTTTCCAGACAATTGAAAGGGTCGGCCAGCACCTCGCCAATACCAACGGCGCGTCCTCGGTCCAATTCATCTGCGGCCATGGGCGGCACGCCGGTGTTATGGAAATGATCGTCGGTGAAACGCGGTCCGTTGTGACATTCCAGACAGTTGGCCTTGCCGATAAAGAGCCTGAGCCCCTCCAGTTCCAAATCGCTAAAGGCCGCATCGCCCGTCGGCGCCTCGCCGGCCGCAATCGCCCGCGCAAATCGGTCGAAACGGGTTTCGCCTGGCTCAAGCGTTCGCTCGAAAGCGGCGATCGCCTTACCGATATTGGCAAAGACCCGGTTCACCGCATCCCGCTCGGCCACGGACATCGTCGTCCATGCCGCGCGCTCCGCAGCACCACCCAACGGGCTGGCATCGCTCGGCATTCGCTCAAGCTCAGGCAATGGGCCGAAAACCGCTTCATAGGCCTTGGAATGGTTGGCGGAGATAAAGTGAGCGTAGGCGGTGCGATTGCCGGCATGCTCGCGGCGGTCTTCGAGCGGTACGAGCGCTTGCGCCCAGAGACTGTCGCGTCGTCCGTCCCAGAACTGCCAGACATTCCATCCGACGCCGGCAAGCGGCATGGTGCGCCGGTCTGTTTGCGCCACCCCGACGCCACGCGGCAAACCGTCCTGAAATTGCCGGTCGGGCATATGGCAAGTGGCGCAGGATATATGTCCATCGCCGCTTAGGCCCTGATCGAAGAAAAGAAGCTTGCCGAAGGCGACTGCCTGCGGATTGTCCGCATAAAGATTGGCAGGTGCCGCCGGTAGGGCCGCGAGCTCGTCGATCACCAGGGAGGCGATCTTGGCCTTTTCATCCGCGCTCAGCGGCGCGGGATCGCAAGCGGACAGCGCCAGAAACCCCGCCAGCGCGCCAATTGCGAGAAAAGGGCGCGCCACCGGCATGTTTAAAGATCCAGATTGAAGACCGCTTCGTCCAGACCGGGTTCGGCATCGATGCCGATGCGGATTTCCCAATGCCCGCCCATATTGAAGCGCATGCCTTCTACACGGTAGCGCCCTTCGCCAAGGTTCTCGGTCGTTCGCGGTTCCGTGGGCAGGCCATGCCCGTGATCCGGCATACCGCCATCGATCGAGATTTCTGCATCGGTGACCGGCGCGCCGTCGGGGGTGGTTACGGTCAACACCCATTCATGCGTTTCGTTCACCGGGACGGGCTGTGCCTCGGTCTCGAACATAACCTGGTAAAACCCCTCGCCGCTCACCGTGTTGTAGGCGACATCGACCTCCGAGGGCGGCGGTGAAAACAGTTGGAAAGCCGCATAGACCGCAATGGCGGCCACCAGCAATCCCAGGCCCGCAAGCATGATGCGACTGTTCCCGTTTGCGCGCTGTGGCGGCATTTCGTCCCTCCGACTCTTCAGATGCCTTACTTAACCCACTGCCCCCCTCCGGTTCCATAGCAACTCTGTCGCAGTCGAAGGGGCCAAAGAAAAACCGGCGCCATGACGCCGGTTTCCAGTGTCGTTTCAGTGTGCTGGATTAGAGGCCAAGTCCACCGATACAAACATATTTGGTATCGAGGTAATCTTCGATGCCCTGATGGCCGCCTTCCTTCCCCATGCCTGATTCCTTCAGGCCGCCGAACGGCGCTTCGACCGTCGTGATGATGCCTTCGTTGACGCCGATGAGACCGTATTTCAGCCCCTCCATCACGCGGAAGGCACGGCCCAGTTCGCCGGTGTAGAAATAGCACGCCAGGCCGAACGCCGTGTCGTTTGCAAGCTTTACCGCTTCCTCTTCCGTGTCGAAGCGGAAGACCGGCGCGACGGGACCGAAAATCTCTTCCTGCATGAAGCGCATGTCCGGCGTGGCATTGGAGATCACGGTTGGCTGGAAGAACGAACCGCCCAGCGCGTGTCGGGCGCCGCCGGCCGTCACCTTGCCGCCTTTTTCCGTGGCGTCGGAAATAAGTTCCTCCACCTTCTCGACCGCTTTCTCGTCGATCAACGGACCCTGCTGAGTTCCTTCTTCAAGGCCGGAGCCCACCTTCAGTTTTTCGGCTGCGGCCGAGAGCTTCTCCACGAATTTGTCGTAGATGCCCGCCTGCACGAAAAAGCGATTGGTGCAAACGCAGGTTTGTCCGGAGTTGCGGTATTTCGCCGCCATGGCCCCTTCCACTGCCCGGTCCAGGTCCGCATCGTCGAAAACGAGGAACGGCGCATTGCCCCCCAACTCCATCGACACCTTCTTCACCGTTCCCGCCGTCTTCTGGATCAGGAGTTTGCCGATCTCGGTGGAGCCGGTGAACGTGATCTTGCGCACGAGCGGATTTTCGCAAAGCGCGTCGACGATCTCGGAAGCAGACCCCGTGACGATGTTCACCACACCCTTTGGAAAACCGGCTTCCTCGCACAAAACACCCCAGGCAAGACCGGAATACGGTGTCTGCGACGCCGGTTTGGCCACTGCCGTGCAACCCGAGGCCAACGCGGGGCCGATCTTGCGCGCCAGCATCGAGGATGGGAAATTCCACGGTGTGATCGCGCCGATGACGCCGACAGGCTCTTTTGTCACGAGAATGCGACGATCCGCCCAGGGCGACGGCACCACGTCGCCATAGACCCGTCGACCCTCTTCCGCATACCACAGAATATAGGCTGCCGACATGCCGACCTCGCCCTTGGCTTCGGCGAACGACTTGCCCTGCTCCATCACCAGGAGTTCGGCGAGCGCATCCTGATTGTCCATGATTGCATCGTGGAGCTTGCGCAGAAGCTTGGCCCGGTGATCGGCGGATGTCTTCTTCCAGGACTGGAAGGCGGTTTCGGCGGCTTCGATGGCACGGCGGGTTTCGGCTGCGCCGGAGCGTGGCACGGTGCCGATTTTCTGGCCGTTGGCGGGATTGACGACATCCACGGTCTGCCCCGAATCCGCGTCGACCCAGGCTCCATCTATGAAATTGGCCTGGCGCATGAAGTGACTGGTCTTCTGAAGCATCTGCGTCTTCTCCTCTGTTTTCGCGGCACCGTAGTGTTTCGCAACACATCGGCTAGGGGCTATCTGGCCCTATTGATAGGTCCAGTGAAGCACGGACAGCCAGAACGCGGTCGAAAACACCGCCAACAGCGTCGCAATCGTCATCGCGTTGGAAGCGAGCGCCTGTCCGGTGCCGAAGCGCGACGCGATCAGATAGGGATTGACGCCGGAGGGCAATCCTGCTGCGGCAACCGCGATCTGCGCGCTGAAGACCGGAAGTCCGATAGCCAGCGCGACACCAAGGGCAACGGCGGGCATCAGGAAAAGTTTCAGCCCCGCGATGACGATTGCCGGACGCACGTCTCCCGATATGCCGAACTTGCGCAGACCAAGTCCCATGGCAAACAGCGCGACCGGGCCGGCGACATTGGCCAGCGCATCCACGAAACGCGTGCCGAGCGCCGGCATTTCAAGCCCTGAAAAACGCCACACAAGACCGGCGACGATGCCGACGATCAATGGATTGGAAAAAAGCTTGCTCAGGAACTCGCGTATGATCGCGATCGCGCTTCCGCCCTTGCGCCCCACCAGCGCGAACAGAAGGATCGACATCCCCATCATGATCGGCAAATGGATCGATACGATCAGCGACAGGACCTCGAAACCCTGTTGTCCGTAGACACCGAGCATGAACGGGATGCCGAGCAGCACCAGGTTGGAGAAGCTGGTCGACAGGCCGGCCACCACACCGGCGCGCGCATCGCGCCCGAACAGATGAACAATGACGAAATGTCCCACCCCCCACGCCACGGCGACGGCGCTGAAATAGGTGATCCAAAGCGCCCATGGCAGGCTTTCGCCGAAAGCCGCGCCCGCCATGGTCCGGAAAAGCAGGAGCGGGACCGCCACGGTCACCGCGAATTCGCTCAACGCATCGCCCGTCTGCGGTTTCAACAAACCGCTCCAGCCGGCCACATAACCGAACGCGACAAGACCAAAAACGAAGGAGACGGTTTCGACAAGCGGCGACATGGGGCCTGTTTAGCCGCAAACGGTTGCCGAGGGAAACCATCAAGCGTGTGAATGCACAGACGGTTGCAACATCGTCTTTCAAGGAGCGCATCCTTGCCTATATGCTAGGAAGAATAATTTGAGGATTGCCGTATGCTTCGCGTGCTCGTTGCCATCACATTTCTTTTCAACATCTTTCCGGCGCAGGCAA
>ENA-ORCW01000692-ORCW01000692.1-marine-metagenome-genome-assembly--contig:-NODE-692-length-13979-cov-3.148396_pt1 | contig 13979 bp, 14 predicted proteins | sample MGYA00237784_ERZ508517 | MGnify/ENA primary metagenome ERZ508517 (study PRJEB26187, sample SAMN06268979) | marine metagenome | isolation source: Tt ae E1 feedstock associated aerobic enrichment on... | reverse complement strand
CATCACGGCGGGAGCATGGTCCCCTTCGGACTCGATCGGTGCAAAACGCCCCTCATAAACCCGGTCCTCGCCGTCCACCGAGATCGCGTAGCGGAGAATGGACAGGTCCCGGGTCCGAACCACCTCCTCGATGGTGTCCCGGAACTTGCGCGCCAGGTCGGGCGGATAAATGGATTCCAGCGGCTTGTTGCGGAAGGCGGTGATGCGATTCCGGAACTCGCTTCCGACGGGAGCGAAGATCTCGGAACAGACGCCGTTCTCCTGGAAAACCAGGGCCAGGTCGGGCATGGCATGGACAAAGGCCCGCAGCCGTTCCTCGTTGGTCCGCAGCTCGTCCTCGCGGTTGCGCAGCTCGGTCCAGGTCGCGGCCAGGTAGAGGGCGGTGGCGGAAACCACCCCGACATAGACCCAGAGGTAACCCGGGTGCTGGGAGATGGTCCGGGTGGCCCCGGGCCCGATGACTTCCGCCAGTTCCCAGACCGCCACGATGGCCACCAGCAGGTTGCCGACGGTGACGCCGCGCTGCCCGAAGCGGATGGCGGCCCAGGCCATGATCGGGAAGACGGCCAGTTCCAGCGGGTAATGCAGGGTGTCCACCGGGGCCCAGTTGCGGAAAATAAGGGCGCCCAGGAACAGTAGTGCGGCCAGCCAGACCAGCACCTCGACGGCCTGGTCGTTGCGCCAGTTGATATCAGTCCGCGAATACCAGACCAGAAGGAAAGGGGCCAGGATGAGGGTCCCGAGGGCGTCTCCGAGCCAGCGGAAATAGAGCAGGGACGCGAAATCGATACCCGGATCCGGGCCGAACAGGGTAATCGCCCCGGCGGTGATCAACCCGCTGAGCAGCGGCAGGGCCAGGACCGCGACAAAAAGAAAGGCGGTGACATCGCGGATGCGCTCCAGACTGTTGGAAAAGCGCAGGAAACGGCGCAGGACGGTCGCCGCAAGGTAAGCCAGCAGCCCGTAGGCGAGCCCGAAAAGCAGGGCGTTGGGGATGCCCCCGCCGATCCACAGGCGGGACAGGAAGGCACCGATGACGATTACCGGAAGCAGGTACCGGCGCCCCGAAAGCAGGAAGACCAGGCCCAGTCCGGCCGGGGGCCAGATCAGCGCGGCTTGATCATGCCGGGGGATCATTTCCAGGCCGATTCCCGCCGCTCCCAGATATAGAAGAATGGCCACCACATGGTTGACCAGGAGGGGATAGCGCTTGGGCCCTGCTTGCTCGCTTGCTCGCATCACGATTCCTTATCAGTGTGGGGGGGAATCCTCAATGCTTCAAGCCCCGACTCGGAGGGGGCCTATCTTTGACAAAGGATTTGCATCTTCGGACTGGTAATGGGACCCGGCATGCGTACGGTGGCCACATGCCCATTTACGTCTACGAAATCATCCATGAGGATGGCTCCGCCGGCGAGCGTTTCGAGATCCAGCAGTCGATGAAGGATCCCGCCCTGGAACGGCACCCGGAAACCGGGGAAATGGTCCGGCGGGTGTTTCTGCCGCCCAACCTGTCCAGCCGCTACACTCCCGGACAGACGAAGAGCAAGCTGGAGAACAAGCGCCTGGAAAAGGCGGGATTCACCAAGTACGAAAAGGACAAGGTTTCCGGCAAGTACCACCGGGTGGCCGGCAACGCCGGTCCGGCCGAGATCAAGCGCCCGGCCGACCTGCAGTAGGCCCTAGGGCTTGCGGAACCAGCTTCCGTCGGGTTTCTGGAGCCAGACTCCGGAACGGGCCCGGGCGGCAATCTGGAGGGCGCGCTGCTGGCCCACTTCCGCCACCGTCTGGCCGGTACGCTGGGCCACCGACTGGTAGAGGATGCGGCGGTCGGCGTTTTCCGCCTCGACAATGGAGGCCTGGCGGGGGCCGAGGTCGCCCCGGACGGAGAGGAAGCCCTTGACGTCCTCGCCGACCTGGCCGGCGGCCTTCATGTCATCGATCTGGCTGAGCCGGTCCTTGATACGGGCCGCGGCGTCGGAAGCGGGATCAGCGGCGAGCGGCTGCAGGAGCAGGCCCCCGAAAAAGAGGGCCAGGAGGAAACGGGAAAACGGGATGGTCTTCATGGTCATGAACTCCACGGGAGGGGTTTATTCTTCGATAGGCTTGTAATCCGCCGTTTCGGACGCGCGGTCGATGTCGGCGAAGAGGTCGTCCAGTTCCTTCTGGACCCGGTGGTTGATGGTGATCTCGATATAGATCGGCTCGATCTTGATGGGCTCCGTCTTGACCTGCACGCAGCCGGCCAGGATCCCCATGACTACCACCATGCCGAGGCTGCCGCAACGGCGGGTGAATCCGGAAAGGTGACAACTCAACATAGGGAAACGGATAAGGCCGGGCGGGCGGGTGGTCAACAACGCGTCCGGCAATTTTACAGGTCAGGGGGCGGCCCGGATTTTCAGGGTCCCGAAGACGCCGATCAACTCGGCCAGGTCCTCGGCGGAAATGAGGTTGTTGATGACCAGTTCCCTGATGGGCACCTGGAGCCGGTCGGTTCGGGATTCCCCGGATATGGAGAGGCGCAGCAGGATCATGTTCTCGTCCCCGGAGGAACCGAGGTCGGCGACCAGCCGGTCAATGACGATACCGTCCTGGAGAAGGGCTTCCAGGAACCGCTCCCGAAGCTCCGCCGGGACCCCGGTGAAGGCGGCAAATTTTTCCCGCAGGAAAGCCGGATCGCTGAAAATAAAGCGGTTGGTTCCCGTCGAGGCATCCATGGTCAGGCTGCCCTTGCTGATGACCAGGGCGTCGTCAGCCCAGCCCAGGTCCATGTGCCCCGAGACCGTTCCCTGGATGGTAAAGCGGTCCTCACCGAGCAGCTCCATGAGGAGATTCCCGTCCACCGACTCGAAATTGAGCACCGTCTGGAATCCGGGCTTCATCGGGTCGATGGTGAAGGGATCCAGCCAAAGGCGGCCGCTCTCGAGGTTCCCGCTCAATTCGAGCACCTGCAGGCTCCTGATGTGCGGCAGGTCCCACTTGAAGGAAACGTCCTCCAGGACTATGGCGCCGCTTCGCAGCTTGCCGATGCGGGTTACCTGGGGACCATCGGACCTGGGCAGGGTGCTGACCAGCAGGCGGACATCACTCTCGATATCCTCGAGAAGGAGACCGTTATCCATTTCCAGCCCGGTTCCGGAGAAGTCGATGCGGGCGGACCCGTGCAGGAAAGGAAAAAGCCCCCCGAGCTGCAATTCCAGCTCCGGGGCGGTCCCCTTCATTTTTCCGGGGAGCACCTTCCACCACTGGTTGAGGGCGTTGATCCATGAGGGCAGCAGCTGGCCCCCGGCGGAGAGGTTGACCCGCTTGCCGTCGTCAAGAAAGGTTCCCTTCAGGAAAGTCCGGCCCTCGGGATCAACCAGTTCGTAGGCGGCATCGGTACGATCGGGCTGAGCCTGCCGAAGGCTGCCCCGGACCTTACCCATGGGTTTGCCCGCGAGGTTGAACCAGTCCAGGGAACCCTTTCCGGATCTGGTCTCGAAGTTCCAATTCAGGACCAGTTGCTCGACCCAGAGCGTGGCGTCCCGAACCAGGGCAATGGCACTGGAGCTGAGGCGGAGGTCGGGACCCTTGCTCTCGCCGAGGATCGAAAAGGGATCCACCTGCAGGTCCTTCAGGTCGAGCCGGGCCAGGGAGGCTTCCAGCCGAAATTCCGGCTCGGTCCCGTCGGTCAGGGAGCTGGTGGTGCCGCGCAGGGCACCATTGCCGGAGATATCCCCCAGGACCCAGTCGATAGCCTCGGTTTCCACACTGAGGATGCCTTCCGGATTGAGGGAAAAACGCATGCCGAAGGTCTGGCTGCTGAAATCATCCACCTTCAGGGGCAGGACCTCGGCCCCGCCCTGGAGGTCGAGCCGCTGGTCGCGGAGGGTACCGGCGACCATGAACCGGTCCAGGACAAGGTCGGCCTGCAGGAATGAAAAGCGCAGGGCGAGGGACTCGGCGGAGGCCTCTCCGCTGCCGTAGGGAGCTCCCGAAGAAGGGAATTCAGCCAGGAAATCAAGGGTGAAGGGCCCCGATGAAACAACCTGGGGCATGGACTCCAGTCCTGGGAAAAACCGGGTCAGCTTGTTTTCCAGGATCCCCAGCGCTCCAGGAGCCATGACCGCGTCCGCCTGCAGGGTGAGGAGCTGCTGGTTGGCCGGGACGCGGAGGGCCACCTGGGCGCCCATCCAGTCGTTGTCCAGGATCAGCTCCACGGTGGTCCCGAACGGCTTGCGTTGGAGCTGGCCGTTGAGGGTCCACTCCAGGAACGGCTCCTGGTCGAGCATGAGATCCAGCCGCCCGTTGCTGGCGGTGGCCAGGTTCAGCGGCAGCCCCAGCAACTGGTCCCGCAGGGTCGGCGGAGCCGGTGCAGGTTTTGCCGGAGGCACTTCCGGGGAGGGTTTCTCCACGTCCGGCCGGGTCGGCGGAGCACCTTCCCCGCCGGCAACGGGCCCGGGCGGGGTCGGTTCCGGGGCCGGAGCGCTTTCCGGCGGCGCCGGCTCGACCGGCAAGGCGGCCTCGCTTGCCGGCAACGGCAGGGGCTGGAGGTAGAAACTGACCACCGGCCGGTCGAGGAACAGCTCCTCCACCTGTCCGGAGAGCATATCCCTGACGTTGTAACGGACATCGAGGTTCTCCCATTGCAGGGTATTCGAGTCCAAAAGCAACGTCCCGGGACCAACGGAGAGCCCCCGCAGGCCGACTTGCCGGACCGGAAAATCCGAAGCCACGATCCCGTCCTCCAACAGGGTGGACTGGACTTTCCTCTCCACCATGAGCGGGATGAAACGCCACAGCTGCCAGACCAGGACCACCACCACGCCAACGATGATCGGCACCTTGATCCAGGTGGTTACACGGCTCCAGCTGTTGACCCGGTCTGGCAAGTGAATCCTTTCTAAAAACAAGGAAACCGCATCCGCATGGATCAGCTTTCGGGCATGTCAAAGGCCCGGTCCAGCAGGCCGGGATTGACGTCGACCTTTTCCACGGTGACGGTTTCCGTCTGGCCGCCGGGGAGGTGTCGTTCGGAACGCATGGCGATCCAAATGCTTCCGAAGCGCGCGTAATCGTGGTAATAAGTCGTCGTTTCCGATACTTCCCCGGATGACAGGGTCCGCTTCTGGATCAGCTTCATTTCCCGGAAAGTGCGCGAATCCACGTAATGGTGGGAGACGATATTGGGTTTCGTCACCTCAATGATAAAATAATCCACCCGGTCGATACGCTCAATGTCGTAAAGGGTGCGCGTGACGTTCTCCCCCGCCGGACCCACCAGGGGGCCGTCGAAGTCGGCCTCCAGCTCGAGTTCATCGAGGTCGTCACCGGTGATGGACACGACTTTCTGGCTGTCCCCCTCGGAATGGCGGCGCCATCCGGTAAACCCGTTGAAGCCCACCTCGACGGCGCGTCCCTTGAAGGACAACCGCAGCCGCATCATGGACGGGCGCTTCTTCAGGAGCAGGAACTCAACCGTGTTGTCCTGTCCGACGATATTGCCCCGGATCCGCACATTGGTGACCGACTCGAGGGCATCCTTGCCGCCGTTGGCGTCGGCGACTTTATCAAGGACTTGTTCAAGGGACCAATCCTCCAGGCCGGCAGCCGGTGCCAGGAGCGGCGCGGACAACAGCAGGAGACAACAAAGGGCGAATCGTAAATTCAACGGAAAGTGACTCATGACTACGGCCCAAATGTCCATAAGATGCGGGGAATTGGCAACGCTGTTCTTGCTTGAAAGGCAACATGGGGCTTCCATGTTACCAGTATGGGAAGCACTTACGGCACCTTGTTCCGCATTTCCACCTGGGGAGAAAGCCACGGCGGCAGTGTGGGCGTGGTCATTGACGGTTGTCCCCCCGGTCTGCCCCTGACCGAAGCCGACATCCAGCAGGAGCTGGACCGGCGCCGCCCCGGGCAGAGCGACATCACGACCCCGCGCAAGGAACCGGACACGGTGGAGATCCTCTCCGGGCTCCACGAGGGCCGCACCCTCGGGACGCCGATCGCCATGAACGTCCGCAACAAGGACGCCCGTCCATCCGCCTATGCGGATATGAAAAGCGCCTACCGGCCCTCCCATGCCGATTTCACCTACGACGCCAAGTACGGGCGCCGCATGGCGGAAGGCGGCGGCCGCAGCTCCGCGCGGGAGACCATTGGCCGCGTAGCCGCCGGAGCGGTTGCCCGCAAGGTCCTTGACCTGGCCGGGGGAGTCGAGATCCTGGCCTTTGTCGAGTCGATCCGGGACATCCGCCTGCCGGCCAATTTCAGCGCCATTTCCCGCGCCTCGGTCGAGGCCACTCCGGTCCGTTGTCCGGATCCGGAAACCGCCGAAAGGATGATCGAGCTGATCAAGCAGGTCCGCAGCGAAGGCGACAGCGTGGGGGGCACCATCACCTGCGTGTGCACGGGCCTCCCCCCGGGGCTCGGGGAACCGGTCTTCGATCGGCTGGAGGCCGACCTGGCCAAGGCCATGCTCTCCATTCCGGCCACCAAGGGCTTCGAGGTGGGCAGCGGCTTTGCCGGGACGACCCTTCTGGGCAGCGAGCATAATGATCCCTTCGAGTACCATGGCGGCCGGATCCGCACCCGCACCAACCACGCGGGCGGCGTCCTGGGGGGAATCTCCAGCGGCGAACCACTGGTTTTCCGCACCGCCTTCAAGCCCACGGCGACGATCCTCCGGGAGCAGGCCACCGTCACCCAGGGAGGCGAGGCCACGACCCTCATGGGCAAGGGACGCCACGATGCCTGCGTGCTGCCCCGGGCGGTCCCGATCATCGAGGCCATGACGGCCCTGGTGCTGGTCGAGCACTGGATGCGCCACCGGGCCCAGAACCACTCGTTTACCTTCAGCCAGTCTTCCCTCCAGAAATGAACGTTTATCTCTTCATGGGAACCCACTTGCCGGAGATCCGGCAGTGCCTCCGGTTCCTGGCAGGAGCCGAGGAGCAGGACCGCCTCATCGAGTTGCAGGTGCCGGCCGGTCTGGGCTGGCCCCTGGACGATCCCGGATTTTCCCGCAGCTCGGAGTACAATGCCGGGGAGGCCCGGTGGGTCCTGGACCCGGATGCCGACGAAACGGTCTTTATCGTCCTCGATCCGCGCCGGTCGCCGGTCGGGCAACTGGTCCGCCTGGCCGAGGACCTGGGCAAATGCCTGATCGAGCCGGTCAAGGTCGTGACCTGCGTCGACTGTGCCGCCGCCGAGCAGAGCGCGCCCCTGCGCGCCTGGTACGAGGCCTGCATCTACTATTCCGACATCGTGCTTCTGGGCAACCGGGGGAGCGCCTCCAAGCCGTTTGTCCGGGACTACCAGAAACATTTCGAAAAGGAATGTTTCCCCTGCCTGTTCCTGTTCCTCAAGGGACCGGGCAACCCCGACCAGCCGCTGGAAATCCTGGCCCCCGACACCCGCCGCCTGTCCCAGCTCTTCGACCTCAAGGACGCGGAGCCGGATCAGGCCAGCCTGCCCGGCCTGATCATCGATGCCTCCTGCGACCTCGACATGGAGGAAGAGGAGATCGATCCCTACCGCCAGGGGCCCGGGCAGGAAGCTCCCCAGGCCCACGTCCCCGACGCCTCCCCCTTCATCGTCCCCCTCCCAGACCCGGAACCAATAACCAGTAACCAGTAACCAGTAACCCGTAACCCCTGAAAATTCTTGACGCGGCGATTTTGCCCTGTTGTTTTCATCGGTTTTCCATAATTTAACCTTCATCAACCGCTTTCATCATGGCACAGCCGAAACGCAAACAGTCCAAGCAACGCTCCCGCAAGCGCCGTGGAGCCAATCAGTTTTCCGCGCCCCAGTTGGCCAAGGACCCGACCGACGGGACCCTCTACCGCCCGCACCGGGTCAATCCCGCCAACGGCATGTACCGCGGACGTCAAGTAATTGATGTTGAAGCATAAAGACGGTCCCGACTGTCTGACGCTTTTCCTCTTGCGCGGCCTCTTGCAGGCCGTTTTTTTTTGCTATGATGAGTAACGGGGCAACTTCACACGCTATCGCCGTAGATGCCATGGGTTCCGACATGGGCCCGGCGGAGGTTGTGGCCGGGGTGGCACTGGCCCTGAAGAGCGGCTGGGTGCACGACCAGATTATTGTCGTCGGGCAGGAAGAGGTCCTCCGGGAGCAGCTGTCCGCCCAGGGCCTGGCCGATAATCCGCAGGTCGAGGAATTTTACACCACGGAGGTGATCGGCATGCACGAAAAGCCGATCCAGAGCCTCCGTTCGAAAAAGGACGCATCGCTGGTGCGGGCCGTCGAACTGGTCAAGCAGGGGCGCTGCGGCGCCGCCGTCAGCTGCGGCAACACGGGGAGCCTGATGGCTTGCAGCACTCTCAAGCTTCGGCCCATCGAGGGGGTCTCCAAGCCGGCCCTGGCCTCGGTCTGGCCCAGCGTGGAGAACAAGTTTGTCGTCCTCGATGTCGGGGCCAACCCGCAATGCCGCCCCGAAAACCTGCTCCACTACGCCATTCTCGGCAACCAGTACGCCCGGGACGCCCTGGGCATCGGCAAGCCGCGGGTCGGCCTGCTCTCGATCGGCACCGAGGAGGGCAAGGGAACCGACCTGACCAACCAGGCCCACAGCCTCCTGAAGGGGCTCGGGGAGCAGATCAATTATGTCGGCCTGGTGGAAGGCTTCCAGCTTTTCAACAACGAGGTCGATGTGGTGGTCACCGACGGATTCACGGGGAATGTCATCCTCAAGACCTGTGAATCGCTCTGGAAGATGCTTAAGACCCTGATCACCGAGGAGGTGAAGAAGAATCCCGTCCGCCTGACGGGCGCCCTGCTCCTGAAAGGCGGATTGACCAGTGCCCGTAACCGCCTGGACCCCAAGAAGTACGGCGGCGCCCCCCTGCTGGGCTTGCGGGGAACGGTCCTCAAGGCGCATGGCTCCAGCAACCGGGAGGCCATCGCCAACGCCATCCGGATCGCCGGGACCGCCATTGAACATGAATTGGCCTCGCATACCGTTTCCGCCATCGCCGCGGCCAATGAAACCCTCGGAGAGGAGCTGGCGGCCACCGGCGACATCGAGCCGACGGTGTGAAATTCCACCACTCCCCTGCCTTGACAGGTGGATGCCATTCGGGACACTCCATCCCGACAGTGTCTGTACGAAGTTATGAGCGACCTTAAAGGGAAATCAGTGATCATTTCGGGGACCGGTTCCTACACCCCTCCGAAAATCCTAACCAACGACGATCTTTCCGCCATTGTTGACACCTCTGACGAATGGATCCGGACCCGGACCGGAATCCGTGAGCGCCGTATCGCGGCCGAGGAAGAAACCACTTCCGACATGGCCGCCAACGCGGCCCGCGAGGCCATCCGCAATTCCGGCCTGAAAATCGAGGATATCGGCCTGATCGTGGTCGGGACGGTGACTCCGGACATGCCTTTCCCCAACACCGCCTGCTTCGTGCAGAAGAAACTGGGCCTGGGCAAGGTTCCCGCCTTCGACATCGAGGCGGCCTGTTCCGGATTCATTTACGCCATGAACGTGGCCCGCGGCCTGATGCTGGTGAACAACATCCAGCATGCCCTGGTCATCGGGGCCGAGAAGCTGTCCAGCATCACCAACTGGGAGGACCGCACCACCTGCGTCCTGTTCGGGGACGGTGCCGGGGCGGTCGTCCTCAGCCTCGACGAACGCGAGGACATCGGCATCCTCAACGTCCAGCTGGGCGCGGATGGCACCGAGACGGATATCCTCTGCGTTCCCGGCGGCGGCAGCGCCAGCCCGTACACGGTGGAGACCATCGAGCGCTCCCTGCACAAGATCCACATGCAGGGCAACCAGGTCTTCAAGCATGCCGTACGGGTCATGTGCCAGAGCGCCACGGAAGTGGTCGAGGGGGCCGGCCTGAGGACGGAAGACGTGGACCTGGTCGTGCCGCACCAGGCCAATACCCGGATCATCGAGGCCCTGGCGACACGACTCAACATCGGCATGGAACGCTTCAAGATCAATCTCGACCGTTACGGGAACACCTCCGCCGCCTCCATCCCGATCGCCCTCGACGAGGCCTGGCGCAACGGCCGTATCGGGTCCGGGGACAACGTCCTGATGGTGGCCTTCGGCGGTGGACTGACCTGGGCCGGGGCACTGGTCCGCTGGCCCTGAGGGCGGCCTCCGGAGATGTTCCGGGAAATGAATTGCCCTCACCAAGAATTCATCTGCAATTAGATCCTTATGACCCGTTTTTTCCTGACGCTCTTCGGTTTGGCCGTCTTCCTGACGCCGGCCCAGGCATTCCTCTGGTTCGGCGAAGACCCGATAGACATCAGCCCCACCGTCCAAACCGAGCGCTCTCGTCCCTATTTTGAGAAAGCCATTGAGGCGCAACAGGAGGGCCACACCTGGACGGCCCTGCGCAACTACAAGAAGGTCTGGGAAGACTATCCCGCATCCCAGTATTCGGCCCAGGCCCTCTACAATACCGGGGTCATCCAGTTTGAACGGAAGAAGTGGAAAAAATCCTACGGCGCCTTCCAGGCCATTCTCATTCGCCACCCGGACTATCCCCGCTTCAACGAGCTGATCGAGTACCAGTTCCGGATCGCCCTGGCCCAGGCCGAGGGGGACGGCGTGCGACTCTTCTGGGTGATTCCCACCCGCGCCTACAACAAGGCCATCGGCTACTTTGAGATTGTCATCAACAACGCGCCCTACTCCGACCTGGCCCCGCTGGCCCTCATGAACGTGGCCCTGATCCACCAGTACAAGGGCAATACCGCGGAAGCCATCGACGCCCTGGACCGGCTCATCAACAGCTATCCGCAGAGCCTCCTGGCCGACGACGCCTACCTTTCCCTGGCGGAAACCTTCGCCACCCTGGTCCAGGGGCCCGATTACGACCAGGGCGCCACCCGCGAGGCCATTTCCTATTTCGAGGACTTCCTGATCCTCTTCTCCAGGAACGAGGATGTGGCCCGGGCGGAGAGCGGCCTGGCCGAGATGGAGGACGTCTACGCCCGGAGCAAGCTGGTCATCGGGCAGTACTACTACAAGTACCGCAAGTGGTACCAGGCGGCGGAGATCTTCTTCAACGAGGCCATCACCATTGCCCCCAACTCGCCGGCCGCGGAAACCGCCCGCGAATACCTGGCCCGGATCGAGAAAATGAAGGAGGACTACCAGAACGCCTCGACCAATCCGCAGGAACAAGCCAAGGAAAAGTCCTTCATCAGCCGCCTGTGGGGAAAGATCATTTCCTGAGCCAGCCATGCGGAGCCCTTTCCTTAGAATTTCCCTCCTCATTCCGGTCCTCCTGCTTCTTGGCGGCTGCGCCGGCTACGAGGCCCTGGAACCTTCGGGAGCACCTGTCCGGCTGACTGTCCAGCCCGTCCTGAACGAGACGGAGCTGCCGCAGATCATCGCCCCCCTGTCCCGCAACCTGCGGGAAAAGTTGGCCCACTCGCCCAACTGGAAACTGGTCGATGAGGCTGATGCCGAGGCCGCCCTGCAGGTCACCGTTTCCGGGTTTACCCGCTCGTCTCTGGCCCGGGATCCGGGAGACACCGGGCGCCCCCTCTCCTACATGGAAGAGATCGAGCTCACGGTGGAATGGATCAGCGACCTGCCACCTCCCTGGGGACCCGAACCGACGGTGACGGTGCGCACGGACCAATTGCTTTACTCACAGCCCAGCCTGACCAGCGCCGAATCCGTGGCCATGGCGGAAATCGCCGACCGGCTGGCCGAAAAGATCCTGCAACAGCTGGACTGGACCGGCGCCGGCCGGTAGGATTTGCCTCCATGACAAGTTCCAGCCCCAATCCGCTTCGCCTGGCCCCCTCCATCCTCGCGGCGGATCACGCCCACCTCGCGGCCGGGCTGGAAATCGTCCGGCAACTGCCGGTCAAGTGGCTCCACCTGGACATCATGGACGGGCATTTCGTGCCCAATTTCAGCTTCGGCCCGCAGACCGTGGCCGATTTGCGAAAGCGCGACCACGAACTCTTCTTCGACACCCACCTCATGCTGGATAATCCGGATGAGCACGTGGACGCCTTCATCAAGGCCGGAGCCAACCTGGTCTCGATCCATGTGGAACCGGACTACGACGTCGAGGCCACCCTGGAGCGGATAAAGGCCGCCGGATGCCAATGCGGCATCGTCCTCAACCCGGGAACCCCCGCCGAGGCCGCCCTGCCCTTCATCAGGAAGGTGGACCTGATCCTGGTCATGACCGTCTGGCCCGGCTTTGGCGGCCAGTCCTTCATCGAGGACACCCTTCCCAAGATGGGCCTCCTGCACGACTGGCGCATGGCCCGGAACCTCAACTTCCGCCTCGAAGTGGACGGAGGAATCGACCTTGAGACCGCGCCGCTGTGCCGGGAACAGGGGGTCGACACCTACGTGGCCGGCACCGCCTTCTTCAAGGCGGAGGACCGCGCCGCCTTCCTGAAGGGGATTGAGGGGGCCTAGCAGTGCCGCAGGCCTCAAAGAGGCCACATGTGAAAGCGAAGGGCGGTTCCGCGCAGCGGACCCGCCCTGGAAACCGGGGCCATTCAGAATCCATAGCCCCAACGGGGCGACATGTCGCCCTTACAGGGCTTTTATTTGTTTTTCTCCACTATTCCCCTGGGCTATACCATGTCGCCTCTTCGAGGCGGCCTACCCCTCCGCCGGCACCACAAAGCTGTACGGATCGAAGGATTTGCATCCGCGTTGGCCGGGCTCGACCTCGAAGATCACGCCCCGCAGCTGGACATTGGCCTCGGCGACCGTGAAGCGCCGGGGCATGCCGTCGATAAAGCGCCGCACGATGGGGGCGATGTCGCGGCCCAGCACGCTGTCGTAGGGCCCGCTCATGCCGGCATCGCAGATAAAGCCGGTCCCGCGCGGGAGAATGCGGGCGTCGGCGGTCGGGATATGGGTGTGGGTCCCGATGACGGTGGCCACGCGGCCATCGAGGTACCAGCCCATGGCCACCTTCTCGGAGGTGGTCTCGGCGTGGGTCTCGACCAGCCAGGTATCGCAGGCCTCGCGGTGCTCGTCGAGGTAGTTGGAAATCATGGGAAACCCGGCATCCGACTGGATCTTCATCAGGACCTGGCCGAGCACGGTGACCACGCCCAGGCGAAGCCCCTCCGTCTCCAGCACCAGGTGCCGCAGGCCGGGGCTGCCGGCAAAGAGGTTGAAAGGCCGGCAGACATAGGGCAGGCTGCCGATGTCCTTGTCGAAGCCGCGCTGATCCCAGCAGTGATCCCCCAGGGTGATTCCGTCGACCCCGGAGCCGTGCAGCTCCTCGGCGATTTCCCTGGTAATGCCGGCTCCGCCGGCGGCGTTCTCCCCGTTGGCGACGACCAGGTCGAGCCGCTCCGCCTCACGGATGGCCGGAAGGTGCTGCCGGACCGCCTGACGGCCGGCCCGGCCGACAATATCGCCCAGGAATAGTATGCGAGCCATGGGCGGTATCATTGAAGGATGCCGGCCCCAGCTGCAATGCCGGATTCCCGGCAGGGGGATTTTTTGGGAAATGCGCTTGCATTTTTCAGGCTGCCATTTTTTCTCACCCCTGTTTTTAGCGACGAACCTTGAATTGATATTACTGTGAAAACTTGGACGCCATACGCTCTGCCCCAACTCGTAGTCGAGCTGGTCGTCCTTGTAGTCGTCGCCTGAGGCGGGCTATTAACTGTTGCTGCCCGCTGACCCACCGCTTTCAATGAAACCGGATTAATTAATCGTGCAAAAATGAAAACACCAACCGACTCCCAACCGGATACCACCCAGAAGAAATCCACCGCAGCCAGCCAACGCCCGGCCGTACGGGGCGCGGACCTGCTGGTCCAGAGCCTGGAGCGCGAGGGAGTCGACGTCATTTTTGCCTATCCGGGCGGTGCTTCCATGGAAATCCACCAGGGCCTGGTGCGCAGCGGCAAGATCCGCACCATTCTCCCCCGCCACGAGCAGGGCTGCGGTTTCATGGCCCACGGCTACGCCCGCACGACCGGCAAGGCCGGCG
>ENA-ORCW01000688-ORCW01000688.1-marine-metagenome-genome-assembly--contig:-NODE-688-length-14185-cov-2.654168_pt1 | contig 14185 bp, 11 predicted proteins | sample MGYA00237784_ERZ508517 | MGnify/ENA primary metagenome ERZ508517 (study PRJEB26187, sample SAMN06268979) | marine metagenome | isolation source: Tt ae E1 feedstock associated aerobic enrichment on... | reverse complement strand
GGTCGGCGCAGATTCCGACCAGCATCTCCTGTCGCACCTGGTGGGCCTCCAGCGAGGCCTCCACGTGTTGCTGTACGGAGTTGGCGAATTCCTCCTCGGAGGCCGCGGAGAGATGGCGCTGGGCCAGGGCGGCCCCGATGATGGCCAGCAGGCCGACGACAAGGACAATGATCAGGAACAGTCGTCCCCGGAATCCCGATACATTGCCTCCTGGCTTCGGCATGACGAACAATCAATCGCCCGTGAAGGTTACCTGCAGCGTCTTGCCCGATTCCAGGCGAACGGGGATTTCCAGGGTTTCACGGCTGTTGATCCAGGCCTTGAGGATATAGTCACCGGCGGGAAGCTCCTCCATGCGGAAGCGGCCCCGGGTGTCCGTGGTGACAAAGTACGGCGAATCGATAACGAGAATGATGGCCCGCATGTGTTCGTGAATGTCGCAACGCAGGGTCACCATGCCGGCCTGGTCGAAGACCTGGGATGGAATGGGACGTTCCTCCGGCATGTACCGTCCGAGGTCAAAGCGCTTGGCCGGCGAGTAGGAAAACACATTGTGATATTCGTCATCCTCATTGGGGAACTCGATGACGGTTCCCACCCGGACCGGCAGAAGGGCCGGATCGAAGACAAAGTCCTTCTGGACGATCTGCAGGACCGGAGGATTCCCCTCTTCGGGAAAGTTCCCTTCCAGCCAGACCACCCCGACGGGCGGGATGGTGGACAGGATGCCGCCCTTGGAGACGATCTCATAGCGCTTGGCCATAACCGCGGGAGCCGGTGACGGCGGCAGGGGGACGGTTCCTTCGATTGTCGCGCCGGTCGTGCTTCCGCGGTCCGCCAGCAGGCCCATGAAGGACAACTGCAAGGCCGCCCAAACGGCGAACCGAAGCATTTTCAAGTTGGTGGGTCCGGGAAACATATACGAACTGAGGTTATCCCCAGTAAAGGTACTTGTCGCCCCAAGGGCAAGAACGACCCAGCCGGCTTGGTAACAGGCCTGTTACCCGGTTTCTGCGCAGCGTTCCGGCAGGCCGCGGAGGCATTTCTGTTTGCCAGCCGGCCGGAACCGGAAAAATATTCCTCCCCACCCGTACCGGGAATGAGCCCTACCCGCATTTTTCTCACCTCTCTCCTGGCCATGGTCGCCTTTGCGGGCAATTCCATCCTTTGCCGGATGGCCCTGGCCGGCCTGTCGATTGATCCGGCCACTTTCACCCTGATCCGTCTGGGCTCCGGTGCCTTCATGCTTTCCCTGCTGGTCTTTGCCCGCAGGCGCACGGCCAGGCCCGGCGGCAACTGGTTGTCCGCGGCGGCCCTTTTCGCCTACGCGGCTGGATTTTCCTTCGCCTATGTCAGCCTGGCTACCGGGACCGGCGCCCTGCTCCTGTTTGCCGCGGTCCAGATCACCATGATGGGCTGGGCCCTGTTCCGGGGGGAAAGGCTGGCTGCCCGCCAGGCCACGGGCCTGGTACTGGCCGTAGCCGGATTCATGGTTCTCCTGGCGCCGGGAATTGAAGCCCCCTCTCCGAAGGGGGCCGTGCTGATGGTGATTGCCGGGTCTGCCTGGGGCCTCTACTCCCTCCGTGGTGCCGGTGCCCGGGATGCCGTCGGGGATACGGCGGGTAACTTTCTCCGGGCCGGCGCATTGGCCATGGGGGTCAGCCTGGTGCTCTGGTCCCGGGCCTCGGCCGAACCCCTGGGAATCGCCTGTGCCGTGGTATCCGGAGCGCTGGCTTCGGGAATCGGATACGCCCTCTGGTATGCGGTCCTGCCGCATATCAAGGCCAGTACCGCCGCCACCGTGCAGCTCAGTGTCCCCGCCCTGGCCGCCCTTGGCGGGGTGCTCCTGCTGGGGGAACGCCTGACCGCCAGGCTGGTCCTGGCGGCGGCCGCGACCTTTGCCGGAGTCATCCTCTTCAGTGCCGGAAACCGGAAAGGCCGGGGCGCGTTAAACGCCCCGGCCGAGCAATGAACGTGACCTTAAAGGGAGTCTCCTCAGCCCTGGGCGGCCAGAGCCGGTTCCGGGTCCGGGCGGATCACCACGGTGTCGGCCACCTCGGTGATTTCATCGGCCGGCATTCCGACGCAGCTGGCGTGCTCGCGGATGGCTTCGGGGCTGATCGCCTGGTAGATGCAGACCGTGCCCAAGGTGCCGTCCGACTCGTGGACCACGTAGGAGCGGATCCAGCGGACCTTGTCCGGCATGTCCTCGTTCCCCACGCGGGCGGAGATCTCAGCGGTGCACTGCAGTTCTTCTGCATTCTTCCAGGCATTGCGGCGACGTATTGTATATAGTTTCATGATTGATTTGGTGTTTGTGGTTTCTGTTGCTTGTGGGGCGGTGGCCCCGGTTATTGATCGTGTCCATGATATCCGGATCCTTTCGGCATGTCCTTTCGGTACCCTTACCAAAGCCTTATCATTTGGTTTGCCTTGCCCCAGGGATATCCGGAACATGATCCCATGGGCGAAGCGGAAAGGTTCGGGGATTTCCGGCTCGATACCCGGGCCAGCATCCTCTTCCACCAGGATAAGGAAGTACCGGTCCAGCCCCGCGTGTTCACCCTGCTGGTCTATCTGTACAGGAACCGGGACCGGATCATTCCCAAGGATGAGCTGCTGGATGCGATCTGGCCCGAGGTGGTCGTGACCGACGCGTCCCTCCAGCGGGCTGTGAGCCTGATCCGGGGCATCCTGAGGACCGGTGGTCTGGAAGGTGTCGTCCGCAATTATGCCCGCCGGGGATACCGGTTCTGCGAGGAGGCGGTGATGGACCGCGAGGAAAAGGACCACATCCTCGGAACGGCCGGATCAGCTGGATTGGCCCACGAGTATCTTGAGGCAGGAGAATGGGAGAAAGCCGAAAACGCATTCCGGGAGGCTGATCTGGAGAATGACCTTTCCGCCCTGGACCTGGAATGCTGGGGGCACGCCCTGCAATGCCAGGGCAAACTGGTTGAATCCAGACTGCCCCTCGAACGTGCGGCGGAAGCCTGGAACAGCGAGGGAGACCCTGAATCGGTGGCCCGGATCAGCATTTGCCTGGCCCGCATAGAACTGGAAGCGACCCGGGTCAGCCTGGCCGCCGGCTGGCTGCGTCAGGCACACGAGATTCTGAAGACAAGGCCGATGTGTGAACAGCATGGACACCTGGCCTGGATGCGCGCCCGGCTGGCTGCCTTCAACGGCGATTTCGACGCGACCCGTTGCCACGCCGAAAAGGCGATCAAGATCGGGCGGGACCTCGAATTGCCGGAACTGTGTTCCCTGGGCCTGTTGTACAAGGGAATCGCCTGCCAGGCCGCCGGTCAGGCGACAAAAGGAATCCAGCTCCAGGACCAGGCCGCGGCGATGGTCATCTCCGGACAAATCCCGCCCCTTCTCGGCGGAATGGTCTATTGCGGCCTGGTGGCCAGTTGTGCCAATACCGCCGACTGGCCGCGCGCCGCCCAGTGGACCGAAAGCTTCACCCGCTGGTGCCATCGGCAGCAAATCCACACCTTTGTCGGTTCCTGTGTCCTCAACCGGGCCCAGGTGATGTATGTGAAGGGTGAATTCGAACAGGCCTTGGAGGAACTCTCCGTCAACCGGGAAAGCCTTGCCTCAAGCGCCCCCTGGGCGGAGGGGGATGCCCGCCGGATCCTGGGCGACATCTTCCTGCTCAGGGGCGAGCTCGACCGGGCCGAAACGGCCTACCGGGAGGCGCACGACCATGGCTGGGATCCCAATCCGGGTTACGCCCGGTTACTTGAGGCCCGGGGACAGGCTGATGCGGCGGTCCGGTCGTTGCAGGCCGCCATCGAGACGGAGAACTGGGTGGCTGGCGAACGGCGTATGATCTACCGGGCCGCCTTGGTGGAAATTGCCGCCCGGAATGCCCGGCTCGACCTTGCCCGGACGTCGATGGAGAAGCTCCAGTCTGAACTGGAGTCCAGCAATACCGGAGGCATTCCAGGAATCCTGTTCATCTCCCGGGCTGAACTCTGCCTTGCGGAATCCCGGTATGCGCAGGCGGTCTCCGCCTTCCGGGAGGCCCTGGCGGTCTGGCAAAAACTGGATGCACCGGTGGAAATCGCCCGGACCCGGGTCCGGCTGGCCGGGGCCTTGATTAATAACGGAGACCCCCTCGGTGCCGGGCTTGAGCTGTCCGCCGCCGAGGCGGTATTCCGGAAGACGGAGGCCAATCTCTATCTGGCGAAGATTGGGGAGCTGAAGCGGGCCATTCCCGATCCGTCCTGATAGCGAGTGTGGATTTGACTCGGTCCCCCGGTCGTTTCAAGATTCCCGCCTCTCTCCTCACCTTTTCTCTCCCTGCCAGGAACTCCCTGGAGCACCCTCAGCAGCCGGCTGCAGGATACATTTCCAGCGCGACTGCACCAATTGCTTCGCGGCAGGATACCGCCGCGGGCCTGGTAGTGAATGTTCATTACGAAAACAACGAATACAGCCATGAAAAAAAGTTCAGACGTTTGGCCGCGGGGCGTTCCCCGCCTGGGACAAAAAGCCTCCCGCTCACGAGGTGTCAGTGCCCGGGATATTGAATTGTTCACGGAGATCAGCGGGGACCGGAATCCGATCCACTATGACGAGGATTTCGCCAGGCGGACCCGTTTCGGCGGGATCGTCGTCCAGGGCGGGGTGACGACGGCGATCCTCAACGCAGTCGTGGCTGAGGACCTGCCCGGCCCGGGGACGGTTTTTCTCAGCACCAACTGGAAATTCCTGGCCCCGGTGCGTCCGGGGAACACCATTACCGGGGAAGTCGAGCTGACCAAGGTGCGCGAGGACAAGCCCATTACCGAGTTGGTCACCCGCGTCCTGATCGAGGACGGCACGGTAGTCCTGGAGGGAACCGCCGTTTGCTACACAATGCCGGCCTGAGCATACCGGATACTGGCATGGCAGCCGGTCAAACAGGGGAATCCCCTTGAAGACAGGGCTCCCCGGCTGTAGATTATGGTTCTCTTTCTTCTCTAAATCTCTCTCAACGAGGTTCAGGATATGCATGATCCGAATTCCCAGGAATCCGGGGCTCAGGCCCCGGAAAACAGCGCTGATGTCGTTGATTCTCCCGCCAGTCGCAGCGAATGGCAGGAGCGCCTGCTCCCTCTGATGATTCGGATGGTGGTTGGGCTGACCCTCTTCTTCTTCATCGCCAGCTTCGCCCAGCTGGCCTACCTGCATGTCACCATCAAGAAGGCGCCGGAGGTCCGGGTTGAACAGTACTTTCCCCCGGAGGAACCGGGCCCGGCCAATCCCCGGATGCAGGAATTCAAGGTTCTGGCCCATCTGGATGCCAGCACCCTCTCCCACCGCTATCATCAGGCCAATGTGCTTCTCATGTCCCGCGTCTGGGCCCGTTACCTGGGTTTCGTCACGGGCATGATCCTGGCCCTGGTCGGCGCGGTCTTTATCCTTGGGAAAATGCGCGAGGCTCCCTCCGAGTTCAGTGGAACGGGTGCTGGGGCATCGGTCAACCTGCGCAGCAGCTCGCCCGGCCTGGTCCTGGCGGTTCTGGGAGTTATACTGATGATCACCACGATTGTCACCCATCATGAGATCCAGACCGCTGATTCGCCGGTTTACCTGCGGCTGGCCTTCAACAAGCCGGCGCTTCCGGCAACCGCCGAGCCGGATTTCTTCGAGGATGAATCCGATGACGCCGGCGATCCAGGGGAATTGACCCCTCCACCCGACTTCCCATGATTCCCATGCCAAGAGCTGCCCATCCATTTACGGGGACAAGATCCCCCCTGACCCTCTTCATTCTGCTGGTCTTTGCCCTGCCCTTCGGCCTGGCTGAAGCCAAATCCGGTACACGGCAACTGCGGATTGATGGCATGAATGCCTACGCGGCCCTGCCCTCGGTCCCCGGCCTTCAGGACGCTCCCCTTTACAGTGACGCCATGCGTAACCTCTATGCCTACGAGCAGCGGTGTTATCGCAATAATGACGGCGTCGGGGATGAGCAGATGAGAGCCCTGGTCTGGCTGGCGGACAACCTGAAAGATTTCAAGACCGGCAAGGGAGACAGCGTGAATGCACGCCTCCGAAGTGACGGTGACCTCCTGGATAAAGGCATGGCGGGTTACCGGCAGGTCCTGGACTCGCGGAGCGGCAACCGCATTTGGGATATCGAGGCCTACATGCGGGCCTCAGCCAACCTTTTCGCCTACCTGCAATGCGCCGGCTCTCCGCGTGCGGAGGCTGTCGGTGCCTATAATTGGCTGCAGGAAAACCGTGGTCGCCTGGTTACGGCTGGATCCAAGGGCGACAATCCCAACCAGCCCGAACCGACGGCTTGGATTCCATCTTCCCCCAAGCCTGGAACCGCCCAAGTTAAGCCTCTCGTGATGCAAAATCTCCAATTTGAAATAGCCACCCCGAAGGTCGACCTGCCTCCGCAGGAAAAGGTGGACTGGGAAAGCAAGTACGAGCAGCTCCGGCAGGAGAATGCCCTCCTCCAACGACAGTACCGGCAGCTCAAGGCGGCATACCAGGGCGCGGAGGAGAAATTGAAGGCCCTCTCCCAGGCCGACCCCAGGCCGGCAGGCCCCGATACCCTTGAAGAAGAGCTGATGGAACTGGCGGGCCGCTCCATGAGGAAAGGGCAGCTTGAAGCTTCCCGTGACCTGGCCCGCGCGGTACTCCAATTGGATCCCAGGTCTGCTCCGGCCAACCGCTTGATGGCCAACATCTACTTGAATGCCTTCAGACGGAGTAACAGCAAGGAACCGGAAGCCCGGGCCCTGCTCTGGCTGGTTTCGGATTACATGGATCGGGCCTACCGGCTGGATCCGGACCTGAAGTCCAGGACCGGCGAAAGACTGCAGCGCATCTTGTCCATGGTTCCCACCGAGGAGGAAAAAGCAGCCATGGGCTGGCGGGACGGGGCCACTCTGCGCCTTAATTACGAGCCCTTCGAGTGGATCAACGAAACGGTTCGGATCCGCTGAGGATTCCTTCCGGCAACTGAATTGTCCGGATCACGCCCGGCAACGGCCTCCACCCCTCGGCTGGTTCCTTTTCATTGAGTTCCGCCAGCTGCCTTTGCCGGGGAAGCGGCATCCAGCTCGGCAATCAGCTCATCGAGCAGTTCGCGGTAGGACTGCCTCCAGAGGATTGGATTTTCCTCGTAGATGGCCCGCGTCCAGGTCCGCTGATCCGCCAGTCCCTCCTTGAGCTGCATCCGCAAGGCCTGCCAGGCCTCCTCGGAAAGAAAGCCCTGTTGGTACTGGAAATACACGTTGTCGTTCCCCTTCAGGAAGAGGGTCGCGCCGATCGCCCGGAAAGCCAGGTCCTCCAGCGGCTGTCCGGCCGCCCAGGCCTTGAGCTCCGGAGACAGTGCGGGATTCTGCAGCATGTCGTCGAGCAATCCCTGGCCGATGAGCCGCAACCCGGTCTCGCTTTGCAACAGGGAGGTGTAGTGCGAGCTGGCGGCATCCGAGCGGGCCTGGTACTGGGAGGCAATGGCAATGGCGTGCGACTGCTTGAGTTGGAGGCCGACAAAGACCAGGGAGGCGACCACAGCCATCATTCCGATGATCTGGATCCAGTTCTGCAGTTTATGGGAGTTCATGTGCACGCGGAACCGGCCATGTTGTCCAAATCCTGACGGATGATTTTTCTGTAAGCTGGTTCATGGACCGGTGGATTTCGGGGTTTCCGGGGGAAGACTGGGGATGTGAATCCCATGCTGTCTTTACGCCCCGGAATTGACAAGGCTGATATCCGGCATGGTTGCCTGCCAGGCTGCCCGGGACCGGACCCGCTTGCCAAATTGTTTTCCGGCTGTATTATTACCTGCGTTAATTCTATGAAATACCTGACCCAGCTTCTTCTTATAGCCTCCCTGATTTCCGCCGGTTGCTCGACCGGAAACCAGGAAGCCACCAACGCGGCCCACCTCGGCCATCTGCAGTATGCCATGCAGACCGACCCCGGTGCTGAAGCGCGTAACGAGTACCTGGCTGCCCTGGAAAGCGCCATTGGAGCGGCTGAGCTTGAAGGCCGTCGCGTGCCTCCCGGGAGGCACGCCGAACTGGGCTACCTGCTGGCCCGCCAGAGCCGCGCGGAGGAGGCCCGGGCGCAATTTCTCAAGGAACGTGAGCTCTACCCCGAGTCGGCCGTTTACATCGACCGCCTTCTGGGCGAGTCGACCGGTGCTCAACAGCCTGCAGCTCCGGACTGGCCGCGGGTGGTCGTGGTCCTTCCGCCGGTCAATAATTCCCAGACCGCCGAGGCCAAGGGCATCCTGATGGCCAGTTTGGCGGATCCCCTGATCCAGGCCGGATACTATGTGCTTCCGGTCCCGATTGTCATGGATGTCCTTCAGTCCGAGGGGCTGCTGGATACCCGCATGTACATGGATGGGACGATGAAGGGATTCCGCGACGCCTTCGGGGCGGATGCGGTCCTGATTTCCGAAATCCTCGAATGGGAAAAGACCTTCGCCGGGGAGGCCAGCGAGCTGACCATCGACCTCAAGGCCAGCCTCAAATCCACGGTTAATGACGAGATCCTCTGGGGCGGGGAGGGAAAGGTCCGGGCCGACCTGATGACCTCCACCCTGGCCGGCGCCTCCATGGAGGACGTCCTTTACCAGAGCCGTGTCCTGGAACTGAGCACCATCGCCACCGACTACTGGGATTACGTCGGCAAGGCCAATGACCGGATGTTCCGGTCCCTTCCGCCGGGTCCCTATGCCGGGAATCCCTGAAAACGGGGTTGAAGTCGGAAAGCAAATTGGCCTAAGAATTTCCCGTACCGGCCGCGGGCCGGACTCCGTTATCCCCGATGTCAGAGATCACAACCTCAACCCTGAACGGTCAGGAAAATCAGGATAGTGCCGACCAGCTGATCGGCAACATTACCCGCTTCCTTCGCGCCGTGGAACGGGGCGAGCAGCATTCCTCCGAACAGCTCCTGCCCCTGGTCTATGAGGATTTGCGCCGGCATGCCGCCGCGCGGATGGCCCAGGAGGCGCCGGCCCAGACCCTCCAGCCGACCGCCCTCGTGCACGAGGCCTGGCTCCGGATCATCGGCAAGGGGCGGAAGTGGGAAAACCGGGCCCATTTCTTCGGGGCCGCGGCCCAGGCCATGCGGCGGATACTGATTGAGAACGCCAGACGCAAGGCCCGGCAGCGTCACGGGGGCGAGCTGCAACGGGTGGATCTCGACAAGGTCCAGCTGGCCGCCGCCAGCCCGGAGGACAAGGTTCTCCTGATTGACGAGGCGCTGGAAGAACTGGAAAGGACCGACCCGGAAAAAGCCAAGGTGGTGGTCCTGAAGTTCTTCGGCGGCCACACCAACCGCGATGTTGCGGAGATGCTGGGATTGACGGAACGCACCATCGAGCGCCACTGGTCCTACGCCAGGGCCTGGCTTTACCAAACCATCCGCTCCACAAAGGAAACATGAAAGCAGGCCATCACCGGGAAGAAGACCTTTTTGAAGCGGCGCGCCAGATAACCGATCCTGCCGACCGGACCACCTTTCTTGATATTTCCTGCAAGGATGACCCGGGAATGCGGACCCGCCTGGAATCGCTGCTGACCGCCAATGAGGAGGCGGAGTCCTTTTTTGAGGACGGGGCCACCCTCTTCAACCAGGCCGAAACCGTGGGTCTCCTGCAGGAACAGGTGCGCAAGGCCACCAAGGCCAAGGATCCGCACAAGTTTCTCGTCACCGAGACTGTCGGTCAGCGCATCGGACGCTACAAGCTGACCCAGAAAATCGGCGAAGGCGGATGCGGTGTCGTCTACCTCGCCGAGCAGGAAGAGCCGGTCCGTCGCCACGTGGCCCTGAAGATTATCCGCAGCGGCATGGAGACCAAGAGCGTCATTGCCCGTTTCGAGGCCGAGCGGCAGGCCCTGGCCATGATGGATCATCCCAACATTGCCCGGGTCTTCGACGCCGGCGAGACCGAGGACGGACTCCCCTACTTTGTCATGGAACACGTCCGCGGGGTCCGGATCACTGAATATTGTGACGAGCACCGGCTGTCCCTTGAGGACCGGCTCAACCTCTTTATCCAGATCTGCCACGCCATCCAGCACGCCCACCAGAACTGCATCGTCCACGGCGACATCAAGCCTTCCAACATCATGATTGCCCAGCACGACGGCGTGCCCCTTCCCAAGGTGATCGATTTTGGCATTTCCAAGGCCACCGAATCGCGGCGGCCGGAAAGCCATCCCCATGTCTCAGTGGCCCAACTGGTCGGGACGCCCGCCTACATGAGCCCGGAGCAGGTGGAGTTCGGCGGCCTCGAGATCGATACCCGCAGCGACATCTACAGCCTGGGCGTCCTCCTTTATGAATTGCTGACCGGCAAGACGCCGATCGAGGGCAAACTGCTGGCCACCGGCAACCTGGAGGGAATCCGCAGGATCTTCCGGGACCACCGGCCCGTGCATGCCTCCGACCGGCTCCAGGCCCTGGCCCCCGACAGCCTGGACCGGGTTGCCTCGGCCCGGCGGATACCCTCCCGCAAACTGGTCCAGATCCTGCACGGGGACTTGGACTGCATCCTCTCCAAGGCCCTCCAGCCCGACCGGAGACGGCGCTATGAAAGTGCCGACGCCCTGGCCATGGATGTTGTGCGCTACCTTCATCTGGAGCCGGTGACGGCCCATCCGCCCAGCTGGATCTACCGCACCTCCAAACTCTTCAGGCGCAATCGCGGTGTCTTCCTGGCCAGTGCCGCCGTCGCAGCGGCCCTGGTCCTCGGCACCGGAATCTCAACCTGGCTGTTCCTCAAGGAACGCGATGCCCGGCAGCGGGCGGTCGCCGCGGAGCAACAGCAGGCCCGCCTCCGCACCGAAGCCGAGACCCGGGAGCGGATCGCCCAGGCGGCTTTCCTGGTCAGCCAGGAGCGGTACGAGGAGGCGGATGATATTATCCGCACCATTTCCCTCGATGACTCCACCCTCGAGGGAGCGGCCGTTTTCCGCTCCATCGGGGAATGGCATGCCACCAACGGTCGCTGGAAAATGGCCGCCGAGCGCTTTGAAGTCCTCCTCCGGATCAATCACCTGGAAGGCGCGGACGTCTCCAGCCTGGACTATCTGGAACTGGGCCCGGCCCTGATCGAACTGGGGGATATGGTCGGCTTTGACCGATTCCGCCGGGAGGCCATCAGGAGGTTTTCCGGCAAGCAGAACCCGTTTTCGGACCGGATCGTCAAGATCAGCCTGCTGCGGCCCGCCGACCAGCGGCTGCTCAATGCCATTTTCCCCCTGGCCGAGATGAACGCTGCGGCCGCGCGCGACGCCGAACTGCGCGGCGATGCCTTCACCATGGCCTGGCGCTCCATGTCCATGGCGCTCTACGAGTACCGCTGCGGCGGTTACGCGGCCGCCGCCCGCTGGTGCCGGAAGTCGCTGGCGGCCCCGGATAACAACGGACCGCGGACCGCGGCCGTGCGGACCATCCTGGCCATGACCCTGTACCACATGAATCTCCAGGAGGAGGCCGGCCGTGAGCTGGAAGAAGCCTGGGCCCTGACCCGGCCCTACATGGAGGGACCCCTGGAACGCGGCTCCCCGGTCAACGGCTTCTGGTTCGACTGGGCCTTCGCCCGGATCCTCATGCGGGAGGCCGAGACGGTCCTCTCCGGCCAGGAGCTTGCCCTCGCCGGCCCGGATGCCTGAGGGGGCCCGCAAGGGGTTTTGCGGACTTTTTTTCGACTTCCTGTCGGGTTTCGGCCGGAAAGGGCGCATTAGGTTATGACGGGGACGGATTCAGACCCGCTCTCGTCGACTCCAAACTAACCTCAGTCTGTTAACACCCTTACTCCCATGAACCGAAACACATCCTGTGAATATCGGTGCCTGTCCGCAGGGAAATTGCGGCGCCAGGCATTACTCCCCCTCGCCGCTTGTGCGGCTTTGTTTGCCTCTACCGCTGCCCTCAGCGCCCAGGACGATGCGGTCAACGACGATGAAATCATCACCCTTGATGAATTCGTGGTCACGACCGGTATCCGTGACAGCTTGATGGCTGGTATCGAGATCAAGAAGAATTCCTATCAGCTGGTCGACGCCATCATCGCCGAGGACATCGGCAAGTTTCCCGACAATAACGTCGTGGAAGCCTTGCAGCGTGTCTCCGGGGTGCAGGTCACCGACCGGGCCGGTGCCGAGGTCAACCGAGTCTTTATCCGCGGTCTGGAAGACGTCACGACCACCATCAACGGGCGGAACATCTTTATCTCTTCCGGCCGCGCGATGGCCCTGGCCGACATCCCGGCCGCCCTGGTCAACCGTATCGACGTCTACAAGACCCGCTCCGCCGAGCAGATCGAATCCGGCATTGCCGGCGTCATCGACGTCAAGACCCAGCGCCCGTTCTATTTTGGCGGTCCCCGCGTGGTCATTGCCGCCCGCGGAATCTACCTCGAGGAAGCGGACGAGATTAATCCCGTCGGCAGCGTCCTGGTCAGCGATGTCTGGGAAACCGATTCCGGCTCCCGCTTCGGGGCCATGATCAACGTTTCCTACGCCAAGACCAAGTACCGCGACCAGAGCCTGACCGCAGGCGCCATGGTGCCCTTCATGACGGAAAATCCGCCCGAGGGCTGGGTTCCCTACGAACGCATCTTCCCGGATGACGGCCGCGTTGCCGAGCAGCCGGTCTGGACTCCCGGCACCGAAACCGGCCTGCCGGACGAACCGGGATCCACGCTCATGATCAACGGAGTGCCCACCGAGTACTACCTTGGACGTGACGCCCTTTTCGGTACGGATGTCTGGGGTGACCGCGACCGGCCCTCCCTCAATGTGGCCTTGCAGTTTGCCCCCAACGATACCTCTGAGTACACCTTCGAGGCCTTCTACAACGGCTACCGGAACACGATCTTCACCAACCTGCACTTCAACTTCATCGACTGGTGGGGCAATCCTACTGAAAATGTCCTCTATGAGGGAACCAATATCCTGAAGTCCCGCAACATTGCCTTCCCCTACAGCTTCATCAGTGGGGATACCCTGGACCAGAGGACGGACAGCTACATGTACGCCTTCAATGCCAAGTGGGAGATCAATCCGGACTTCACCCTTGTGGCGGATATTGCCTACCAGACCAGCCGGTTCGAGCAGGAATTCTTCGCCATTCGGAGCGACCGGGTGCATCCCTCCATCAAGTTCGACCTCAATCCCGGAAACATGGTTCCGACCTTCGAGATTGGCGACGATCCCAACACCACGACCGACGAGAGCGACCTGACCCAGCCCGGCCTCTGGAATATTGCCCAGATGTGGGACAACGCCAACTGGGACGAGGGTGACGCCGTCACCCTGAGCCTCGATGGCGACTATGAAATGGGCGACGGCCTGCTGGATAAGCTCAGCTTCGGGATCCGCTATGACGACCACTCCGCCTCGGAAGGCGACCGTGGACAGACTGCGGATGGCCTCGGAAGGAACCTGGCTGACTACCCGGAACTGGTTTACACCAATTCCGACTGGTGGGGCGACCGCACGGATGTGCCCCGCTCATGGGCGGTCCCCAACGGCTACTATGCCATTGATCACAAGGACGAGATCCGCAGCCTCTACAACAGCACCATCAACGCCGGCCTGCTGCTGCAGGACGAGTTGACCATTCCGGAAAACTTCAACGTCACGGAAAAGACCTCCAATGCCTACATACAGGCCGATTTCAGCACCGAGCTGTTCGGTCATGTGCTGGACGGCCAGGTTGGTGCCCGTTACGTGAAGGTCAACACCGACATGGAGTTCGCCAATCCGGAAGGGGGAACCAGTTCGGAATCCGTCAGCAAGGAGGACATTCTCCCGAGCGCCACCGTCCGGTTCAACATCCTGGACAACCTGCGCCTGCGTTTCAGTTATGGACAGACCCTGCGTCGTCCGAACTTCGACCAGTTGAATCCTTACATCACCTACAACCAGGACGTGACCGACATTGGTTACGGCACCGCCTCGGGTGGCAATCCCTACCTCGATCCGGTGACCTCCAAGAATTACGACCTCTCCCTGGAGTGGTACTTCGCGCCTGCCAGCGCCTTCTATGTGACGGCCTTCCGGCGTGAGATCGACGGACTGGTGGTGGACTTCGTCCGCCAGATCCAGTACGACCACCCGGATTGGGGGCCTGGCACCTACATCCTGTCCCAGCCGAACAACGCGGTCAACGGTATCCTCGACGGTTATGAGTTCGGGCT
>ENA-ORCW01000687-ORCW01000687.1-marine-metagenome-genome-assembly--contig:-NODE-687-length-14210-cov-2.609425_pt1 | contig 14210 bp, 8 predicted proteins | sample MGYA00237784_ERZ508517 | MGnify/ENA primary metagenome ERZ508517 (study PRJEB26187, sample SAMN06268979) | marine metagenome | isolation source: Tt ae E1 feedstock associated aerobic enrichment on... | reverse complement strand
GTGAGGGTGTTATCATTCAGAAAGGAGGAAAAGGCCTTCAGCGCGGCCTGGCGGTCCATACCGACGAGTTTACGAATGAAGTACGGTAGCGACTTTGCCCCACTCCGCTCCAGCAACCCCTTCAGCAACTCCTCCCCCTCATCCTCGCCGATCTGGACCAGCATGGTCTGCAGTTCCTCCAAGTCAGTCGGGGTCAAAGGCTGGTTCTGGCGCAGCCGCTGGATGGCAATGTGGTCCAGGTGGGTTTGGATGTACTCCCGAACCTTCTTCTCGTACTGGGCACCTGTCATCTTCGGGATGACCAGGATATCCCCCTTTCGGACTTGGGTTATCTCATCCTTGAAGTTGGTGTAGACGATCTTGCGCTTGTTCTTGTCCAGCAACGGCATCAGGCCTCGCAGGCGCAGGCGCATCTCCTCCAGCTGGTCCAAGCCAATCCCCTCCCAGAAGGTCGTCTCCTGCAGGGCAGCAAGGTAGCCCAGCTGTTCATGGACAGCAGGTATGGCGGACTTCTCTTCCAGTAGCGCAGCAATTTCCATGACCCGTTGGCGATTACTCTCAAATGTAGTGACATCCCCATTCACATGTGCCAGCTGCATCCGCAGGGCCGTCAGGTCAAAGATCCGGGATTCGATATCGTCGGTCTCCGTCTGGCTGGGTAAGCCAGCAATCTCAGTTTCCAGCACCACCTGGTCACCTTCGCTGAGGTCGATCCACTTTTCTGGCTTCTGAAACCGCTCCACCGCCTCAAGGTGCATTCGGACGATGAAGTTCTCCCGGTTCATGGAGACGACCTCGCCATGCAGTTGTTCGGCCAGGGATTCCTTCAGGTTGCCACCGCCCTCTTCATTGGTTGCAGCTTGTAGCCGCCTCAGCAACTGGACCCTGGACCGAAACAGCCTGGCTGACAAAGGTGCTCCACCCGATGCCTCGATCCCATCCGGGTTCTCCTGGAAGAAGTCGAAGTTGAAGCAGAAGTCGAAGATGCGGAAGTTCTCTTTGTCATCATCTGGTCCGAACAGGTCCGGGCACAGCCGGGTACCCCGTCCGATCATCTGCCAGAACTTGATCCTGGAGTAGACGGGCTTGAAGAAGACCAGGTTCAGGACCTCCGGGACATCAATGCCAGTGTCCAGCATATCCACCGAGATGGCAATGTGTGGTGCCTTGTCCTTCAGGGAGAAGGTATCGATCAAGCTTTGAGGGTACTTTGCATAGTTGTCGATGATCCTGGCGAACTGACCGGCATACTGTGGATAGTGCTGGTTGAACCGCTCCTCGATGAATTTGGCATGCTCATGGTTACGGGCGAAGATGATGGTCTTACCCAGCCGGTCACCGCCTTCCACCTTGTGCCCATTCTGCATCAGGTGCTTTAGGGCCTTGTCGACCGTATCCTTGTTGAACAACCAGCTGTTGATGGCAGCCGCATTCACCCGGTCAGGAAGAGTCTCAGGGGTAACTTCATCACCCCAGTCCAGGCTTTCCCATTGCTCCTTCTCCTCATCGCTGAGGGAGTCGTAATCGATCCCCTCCCTTGGGAACTTCAGGTCAACCTGCTCCACCTTGGGCGGTACCAGGAAGCCGTCCTTTACTGCGGTCTCCAGCTCGTAGGCATCCGTCGGGACTCCAGGTTCCAGGTCAAACAGCTCGTAGGTGTTCCGGTCCACCTGCTCCCTGGGTGTTGCGGTCAGACCAACCAGGAGGGAGTCGAAGTAGTTGAAGATCTCCTTGTACTTCTGGTACACGGACCGGTGGGCCTCATCGATGATGATCAGGTCAAAGTGACCTACCCCGTATTTGGCGGTGCCACCGTCGTTCTCGTTGATCAGCCCCATCATGGTGGGATACGTACAGACGTAGACTCTGCCCTGCTTGTCCTTCTCAGTAACTAGGTTAACCGGACTGGCATCGGGGAGGTGCGCCTTGAAGGCATTGCAGGCCTGGTTTACCAGGGAGATCCGGTCGGCCAGGAACAATACCCTCTTGGCCCAATTGGCATGTTGCAGAACATCGACCAGGGCGATGGCGGTGCGGGTCTTGCCGGTACCAGTGGCCATCACCAAGAGGGTCTTCCTCTGATGCTGGGCAAAGTGGGTGCAGATGCTTCCGATGGCCCGTTTCTGGTAGTACCGTTCGACGATGCTCAGGTTAACCTTACCAGGGTCAAGTGGCTCACGGGTACTACGGCGTAAGATCAGCCGGGTCAGTTCATCCTTCTTATAGAAGCCAGCCACCTTGCGAGGCGGGTAAAAGGTATCATCCCAGATCCAGGTCTCGTACCCGTTGGTGTAGAAAATGACCGGACGCTGCCCGTGCATCTGTTCCAGGCAATCTGCATACAGCTTGGCCTGCTGCTGGCCCACCTGGGGTTCCACAGTGGTCTTCTTGGCCTCCACCACTGCCAGGGGCTTACCGTCGTCCCCCCAGAGGACGTAATCGGCGTAACCCTTGTTATGGGCGTTGGGCATACCCACCACCTCGTACTCCTGATCCCTGGCCTGGTCCAAGGGCCACCCTGCCTTACGTAGGTCCACATCAATCAGGTATCGGCGGGTCTGGGCCTCGGAGTAATCGTGGGTATCGACCTTCTTCTCATTGGCGACCTTGGCCTGTGCCAGTTGCTCCTGGAGGGCTTTCAACTGGTTATCTAGGTCATCGATTTGCAGCTGCTTCTGGAATGCCTCCTTGTTGCTTGCCTCCAGCTTCTTCTCCAGTTCCTCAAGCTGCTTCTTTGAGACCGGGGAGGCATCTGATGGTGCCGGTGGCACCCGTGAATCGTCCCAGGCTACACCACCCTGCTCGGTAGCACCTTTGCGGGAATAGGTCTTGGCCACCCAGTACAGGACGTGGTGGAGTTCCTTGACCACCTGTAAGGCGTCATACTGTCGGATAGGCTTCTGGCTATGGACCGCCAGGTTCCCCACCTTCTGGATGACCTTGGCCTTCTGGAAGACAGCCTGGGGAAGAAGCTTCTTGAAAGTCGGCTCATGCAGCAAGGCACCCAGGTTCTGGTCATACGGCACCCTCAGACTCCGGTCGAACCGGTACAACCACTGCACTGCAGTCTCCAAGGCGAACCTGGCATGGAAGCAAGCGGCCCGGGCATCTCCCATGATATGCCTCTCAGCCAACTGGGCAGCATCGGCCAAAGGGCGGAATTCGGACTGGAGGAAGGTGAAGTTGGACATCAGTTGTAGGCGTAGGAGAAATCAGGTTTGCGGAAAGAAAAGGCGATGTTCTCAGCGGTCTCCTGATCCCCTGCTTGTTGGAATCGGTAATATGCGCCCCGCACCAGCCTATACGTGCCACGTCCTCCACTGTACATGGTCCCTCGATTGGTCCGGTATCCCAGGTCATTGGTCAGCCTCGCCAGACAGGGAACAGACATAAACGCCCCGCGCTTACCCAGTTCCTGGGCTATCCAGCCGACCAGGTGGTATTTGTCATTGTCGTTGAGTCCTGGTCGAGGGGCGGTCTCGATGATGAAGTCAATCACTGCATCACCCGAATTGGTATCAACGAACTCCGGAAAATCCGGGGCCAGGCCGAGGTTCAACAACGCCGAACGTATCCGATTCAAGAACTCCCAAGGACCACCGGCCCAGCGCATACTGCTCGGGTGGCGAGTACATATGATGTCAACAAGCGGGGATTCGATTCGGTAGTGGTCCAGCCCCTCCGCTTCAGGTTTCATCTTTCGCCACGAAAGGCCGTCAAAGTAATCGTTCAGGTTAAGCCCCTGGTATGTCACTACCACCACCCGTGGTTTCAGCACTTCCAACACATGCCGTAATTTGTTGAGCCCGGCGGAAGCAGTACGCGCAGCCTGCCAAGCATCCTCCGACACCGTGAATCCATTCTTTTGGACTGTCTCTCTAAGGACCACTGAATTGGCATTCCCCCATGCAAAGGAACTGAGGACATCGTCACCACTTCCCCTTTTCAGGACATTCCAATCAGGCATACCATGGGCACTCGCCAGTAAGGCCATCACGAAACCGAAGAATGAATGCGTGCTCTTTCCCCAGTTGCGAAAGTGTAGTCCCTCAACATTAGCGAATCGCTGTTCCATCACACTGCCCGGAGCAGCCAACTCTTCCGCGACAAATGAGGACATGTGCCCCCAGTCTCGCGAGTCTTGACCTACTATCATGAGTTTTAATGCCGACTTCTCATAGCCAGTCCCGAAGAGCGGGAGGAATGGTTCAGGTAGGTCACCAAAGTCGGATACTCCACACTGCTGGAGTTCAGCACAGAATTGCTGAACCAAGGGAATGTAGTACCTGAGGTAGGCCTCCTTCATGGCTCACAACTCCCCTTTGAAGGCCCTCGACTGCAGCGAGGCAAAAAGTGTATCCAGTTCCTCCAGGTGGGCACGCAGACGGGACTTCTGTTCCTCGATCTTGGTGACGATGGAGGCGAATTGATGCTGAAGAGGTAGCGGGGGGCGAGGAATCCGACAGTCACCAACCATAGTACGGTTTAGATTTGGCATAGTGACCCCAAGACACATCCTTTCAAATCTCTCTTTGATTCCCTTGGACCTAAGCATCTTTGCCAAATATACTGCGCTCCATTCCTTCGTACTGGGCCTTAGGAAAAGCGAACCGGTACCGCAGATAAGGCCATTCTCCATTTCTGTTACTACAGCTGACCTTCCCATCTCACCCCTACGGCCCAAAATAACATCCCCAGTTCTAAGCCGATAATTTGAAAGACTCTCAGCCATCTCTATAGTTACGGACTGCTCTGAACTCGTTTTAATGGAACCATTAACAATGTGCATAGGATTTACGAGCGGGACACCTCCAGTAATGTAGTCCTCCTTATGCAGCAGTGATCCGAAAGGACCAATCTGAATTTTTGTTTTAGTTTCGCAGATCCTTGGATACTCCCACCCCTTCGGATTGGTCACCGGGTCCCCAAACATGTCGAGGGAGGTGGACTGGACCAGTTCATCCAGCTTGGCGATCGCAGCCCGACGTTTGGCACGCAAAGCATCGGCGGAATCCAGGATGGCGGCGATGCGCTTCTGCTCGGTGAGGGGCGGGAGGGGGATTTGCAGGTTTTCAACTTCTCCCTTTGTAACATGTTTTAGACCCACCCCTCCGTGGGCTTGGTCTATCAGTCGGTAAAGCTGGCGGTTGATTGTGAATTTTATCCACGATTTCAATGCCCTACTTTCATCAAGATCCACCTTGAATATGTGTTGGTTTAGTACTCCTTCAGGTCCATTCCAAATATGAGCCCCAAATGAGGTCCCGGGAGTGCCTGACCAGGCAATAAGCAAATCCTGAGGTAATACATGCACCTGCTTTTCCAGACCACCATCCCAATGATTAAAAGGCTTAGTTGAGTCATTTAAGTTTTGGATGCGAATTATTGGGTAACCATCACTCGACCAATCATCAGCCTTGAACGCCTTACCATTCGCCAGCTTACATAAATCCCCAACCATAACCATGGTCCAACTCACTTCAGCATCCCCTCCAGTTCCTTCATCCCGTTAGTGATCTCCGCCTCCAGCTTCATCAGGTCACCCAGGATCTTCTTGGGCGGATCATACTCCACTTCTTCGTACTCGACCTCCTTGTATCGGTTGATGGACAGGTCATAGTCGTTGGCGGCGATCTCAGTCTTAGGAACCAGGAAGCTTTGCTGCGTCCGTTTCCGGTCCTTCTCCCCTTCCCTCTTCTTCCACCTGGCCAGGATGTCCTCCAGGTCACCTTTCTCAAGAGGGGTCCGCTTATCGTCCAGGGAGTACCCGTCCGACTGCATATCGTAGAACCAGACATGGTCGGTGCCACCGGAATTGGTCTTGGTGAAGATCAGGATGGCCGTGGAGACCCCTGCATAGGGCTTGAAGACCCCACTGGGCATGGAGACGATGCCGTCCAGCTTCTGATCCTCCACCAGGATCTTCCTAAGGGCCTTGTGGGCCTTGGATGAGCCGAAGAGGACACCATCGGGGACGATGACCGCAGCCCGGCCACCATTTTGCAGGAGGCGAAGGAATAGGGCCAGGAACAGTAGCTCGGTCTTCTTCGTCTTGACGATCTGAAGGAGGTCCTTGGCGGTGGCCTCATAGTCCAGGCTGCCAGCAAAAGGGGGATTGGCCAGGATCAGGCTGTACTGCTCTGCCTCACCAGCATGGGCCTCCTCCAGTGAGTCCTTGTACCTGATGTCCGGGTTCTCCACCCCGTGGAGGAGCATGTTCATACTGCCGATCCGTAACATCGTGGTGTCAAAGTCGTACCCGTGGAAGGTCTCCTCGTTGAATCGACGTCGGCTGTCAGCGTCCTTGTAAATATCCTTACTATGGTGGTCCCTGAGGTGCTCCGAGGCGGCAATCAGGAAGCCAGCAGTGCCAGAGGCAGGGTCGCAGATCACGTCGTTTGGCTTGGGAGCGGTCATGTCCACCATCAGCTTGATAATGTGCCTGGGGGTCCTGAACTGGCCGTTCTGTCCCGCTGAGGCGATCTTGCCGAGCATGTACTCGTACAGGTCCCCCTTGGTATCCCGGTCAGCCATGTCGATCCCATCCAGCTGGTCCACCACGTTGGCCAGCACCCTGGCGGAGGGCATGATGAACAAGGCATCCTTCATGTGGTGGGTGTAGGTGCTGCCGCCTTCGGCGTCACCCCTGCCTCCATTACTCCCCAGGGTCTTGATGAACGGAAACACCTCGTCCCGGACCGCCGCGAACATGTCCTCAGGGGCAAAATCCTTGAACCGACTCCACCGGAGGTTCTGGGCCGAATAGCCTGACCGGGTGGCCGGGTTAGGTCCGTCCGGGAAAATCGGTTCCTCGATGGGCTGCTTGAGCCTGTTGGCTTTGTTCTCCTTCAGGGTGTGGATCTCGTCCAGCCGCTTGATGAAGAGCAGATAGGTCAGCTGCTCGATGACCGAGAGGGGGTTGGAGATGCCGCCAGACCACATGGTGTCCCAGATGCGGTCGACCTTGGATTTCAGTTCGCCAGTAATCATAGTTGAGGGGTGCCTCCAGAATCGTGGACGGTCCCGGCCAGAGTAGCCTGGACAACCTTGCTCCGGAGGTGTGACCGGTATGTAAAAAGGAATAATAACCTGCAACAGAAAATGCAGGATTAGGTATTATAATGGACGGTATCGGACAGATGTGGTCCGACCAGGGTCAGCTACCCCGCCATTCTGCAAAAAATTTTGTCCGGGCCTGAATCGGTCCCGGTACCGCCACCGGGTGGCTTGGCATCCCCCCGCCCCCTGGCCTCCTGCCAGTTTCCTGCCAGATTTCTGCCATAACCAGAACATGGGTCTGCAGGCTAATGTGTTTGAGGGCATGATTAATAGCGGGAATCAGTCCGTAAGCCACTGTTTATCAGCATCATAAGCGGTTTCGAATCCCTCTCTCTCCGCCATTCGACAAGCTCATGGCAGGCCAAGCGAGAGCTTGGACAACATGAGCGCAGTCGAATGCCCTGAGCTCGTCGAAGGGCTGGAACAACGGGTCTACAACCAAGCGAGAGCTTGGACAACATGAGCGCAGTCGAATGCCCGGGTCTACAACAAAAGGTGGGGACTGGTTGTATTTGGGCTTCACAGGCTTCTGGTTCGACAACCTCGACGGCGAACTCGACTTCTTCCGGCACATGGGCCACGACGGCGTCAGCTACGATGTCTGGATCAACCAGACCCTGGTGGACTGAGAGATCCAGCGCAGCTCCGGGCGGGCCACGCAGGCGGACATCGATCTCAAGGATCCTGTGGACAGGCGGCCAATTCCGGTTAAGGTGGGTGTTATTCCTCACGAAGCGGGGAATAAATCCACGTAACCACCATTCTAAGGAAAGTCATGAGCATACCTAAGCTTCACTCCATTCTGTTAGCAGGGGCCCTGGTTTCTGCCGTTTCCCTGAGCGCGCAAGTCCGTACACCGGCTCCCAGCCCCTATAGTGAACTCAAACAAGTGGTCGGCTTGACCAATTTTACCGTTCAATACTCCCGTCCGGGCGTCAAGGGGCGTGAGATCTATGGCGGTCTCGTGCCCTATGGCGAACTTTGGCGGACCGGTGCCAACGCCACGACCAAATTATCGTTCGACACCGACATCACTTTTGGGGGTAAGGCCATCCCCGCCGGTGATTACGTCCTTTTCACGATCCCGAACAAGGATGAGTGGACCGTCATTGTCTACGGCGACGTGAAGGTTCAGAACGCAGGCCGTTATGATTCAGCAAATGATGTTGCCCGGATCAAGGTGAAGCCGTCATCCCTCAAGCAGGAAGTGGAAACATTCACCATCGGATTTGATGACCTGCGGGACGAATCCGCGACATTCTACCTGGACTGGGCCAAGACCCGTGTCGCCATTCCCATCGAAATCGACACTGCCGCGATTTCCAGGGCTTCAGTGGAGGCCATGGAGAAGAACATGGATACCTGGAATGCCGGGGATTATGCAAACGCCGCCAATTATTATGCCAACTTCGAGCACAATGTGGACAAAGCCTCCAAGTTGATGGGCAAGGCGGTCTCCATGAACGAGGGGGCTTTCTGGTGGCAGCACCAGTATGCCAAGCTCCTTGCTGAACAGGGGAACAAGAAGGCAGCGAGGGAAGCAGCCATGAAATCCCTGGAAACCGCCAAGAAGGCCGACAACGACTTCGGCTACATAAAGATGAACGAGGATTTACTGGCGACCCTCAACTAGTAAACAAGAACTTGATGGCCCCACCTTCCAGACAGGAGCGTGGGGCCTTTTTTAATACCCATGCGTCCATTGCTTGTTCTCGGATCCCTCATTGTGACGGTCAACGCCGCCCAATCCATCGAACCATTGCCCAGCGGACAGCTGGCCATGGAGATGCGCAAGCTCAACAAACTGGCCAGTGTGCTTTATGTGGCGGCCCATCCGGATGATGAAAACACCCGGCTCATCGCCTACCTCGCCAACGGGGAGCTGGCAACCACCACGTACCTTTCCCTGACCCGCCGTGACGGGGGGCAGAATCTTCTCGGATCCGATCTTGGGGAACGCCTCGGCATCATCCGTACCCAGGAGCTGCTCGCAGCCCGCCGCATCGATGGCGGCCACCAGCGTTTCAGCCGTGCGGTGGATTTCGGCTATTCGAAAACTCCTGAAGAAACCCTGCAGTTCTGGGGGAAGGAATCCATCCTCGGCGATCTGGTCTGGACCATCCGGTTAACCCGTCCGGATGTCATCATAACGCGTTTTTCACCCGAACCGGGCTCGACACACGGCCACCATACCGCCTCGGCTCAATTGGCGACAGAGGCCTTCACCGCGGCGGCTGATCCAAACCGGTTCCCGGAACAGCTGGAGTACGTCGAGCCGTGGCAGGCTAAACGCATCCTGTGGAACACGGGATCATGGTCCTTCAGCCGCGATGAATTTGAAAAGGAGCGCAAGCGGTTCCTCGCTGTCGATACGGGAGGCTACAATCCACTGCTCGGCGCGGCTTATTCGGAAATCGCCGCGGACAGCCGCAGTGCGCACAAGACCCAGGGTTTTGGCAGCACCGCGCGACTCGGAGAGGCGATCGAGTACTTTGCTCCCCTGGACGGCGAACCGGCTCCCGGTTCCCTGTTGGAAGGCATCGACACCAGCTGGGGGCGTGTGCCGGAGGCGGCTCCCGTGGCCGCTTCGATTAACCGGGCCATCGAGGCCTTTTCCCCGGAGGATCCAGCGCGGAGTGTTCCTTTCCTGATTGAAGCCCACCGCCTGCTTTCCGCTTTGCCGGACATGTTCTGGAAAACGCGCAAGCTTGCGGATTTGGAGCGGGTGCTGGCAGCCTGCATCGGATTGGATGTGGAAAGCTTGAGTGCGAAGGCTTCTGCAATCCCCGGTTCGGATGTCGGCATCGAAATCCTCGCGATTCAGCGCTCGCCACTCGATGTACAAATCGCCCTCGAGGATCCGGATACGGGCCAGGTCCCGGAAGTGCCGGTAACGATGGCGCCGAATGAGCTGGTCCGCATGGAGACCACCGTCCATCTGCCATCTGACGGGGAGATCTCACAACCTTACTGGTTGCGGGAAGGGCATCCATACGGCCGGTACACCATTCGCCAGCAGGCGTTCATTGGTCTGCCCGAAAATCCGGCCGCAATTCCCGTCAGGATCCGCCTGACAATCGACGGATATCCCCTGACCTGCAAGCTGCCAACCGCCTTCAAGTTCAACGATCCCGTCCATGGCGAAGTCAAGGAACCCTTCGTTATAGAGCCGGCGGTCATGGTCAACCTGCCGGAGTCGCCGTTGATCTTCAACGGGAGCACCCCGGCAACCTTGACGGCCAAGCTGCTTGTGAGGACTGACATCAGCGGGGGAGAACTGCGTTTCACGACCGGGGACGGCTGGAAAGTGGAGCCTGAAAACATGGTCATCGGAGCTAAAGCCGGAGAGGAAATCAGTGTTGCCGTACGCCTTTTCCCGCCCGAAAAGGCCGGCCGGTCGCAACTTTCCGCGGAGGTTGTCATTGACGGGACGCATTACAGCCGGGGATACGAACGCATTGCCTACGATCACATCCCCGTGCAGACGCTTTTCCCGGAAGCCGCGATCCAAATCATCCGGTTGGATGTCAAAACTACCGGCCAGCGCGTCGGCTACATCCCCGGCGCAGGAGATGCCATTCCGGAAGCCTTGCAGCGCATGGGCTACCAGGTCGAGGCGCTTGGAGAAGCGGACCTCGTGCCGGAGCGATTGTCCGGACTCGACGCTGTCGTCCTGGGTATCCGGGCAGTGAACACCATTGACCGCATCGACGCCTACCTGCCCGCTTTGTTCTCCTACGCCAAGGAAGGCGGTGTCGTGATTCTCCAATACAACACCTCGCGCGGATTAAAGACGAACAACTTCAGCCCTTATCCGCTGACCCTGTCCCGCGACCGGGTTACGGACGAAACGGCGGAAGTGCGGATCATCGCGCCGGACCACCCCGTCCTCAATGTTCCGAACCGGATCACGAGCGAGGATTTCGCGGGTTGGGTTCAGGAAAGAGGGCTGTACTTTGCTTCCGAATGGGACCCGGCCTTCACCCCGGTCTTTTCAATGAACGACCCGTCCGAACCGCCTTCCGAAGGCAGCCTGCTCGTTGCCCGGCATGGCGACGGGTGGTTTGTCTACAGCGGCCTTTCCTGGTTCCGTCAGCTCCCGGCCGGCGTGCCCGGAGCATACCGTCTCTTCGCCAATGTCGTATCCCTTGGATCATCGGAATAATGGAACAAAAAAGAGAACCACAAATCCGATGGAGCCTCGTTTACGGGTCCGTCTTCGTATGGTTGATCCTCATGATCCTGATAATGCGGTTATTCACGAATTTGTTCTCATATGGGGCCGGTTGACTGGTTAGTCCTGCTCGGAACCGTCCTCGGAATCGTCCTGTACGGATTGTGGACGGCGAAACGCCACCATACGACCCGGGACTTTCTTCGTGGAGGGAACGACCTGAAATGGGGCACCATCGGCTTGTCGGTCATGGCGACCCAGGCCTCGGCGATTACGTTCCTCTCGACGCCTGGTCAGGGATATGAACACGGGCTCGCTTTTGTTCAAAACTACCTCGGCCTCCCCATTGCCCTCGTCGTCATATCCGCGGTGTTCATCCCGATTTACTACCGCCTTAAGATCATCACCGCCTACGAGTTCCTGGGACAGCGGTTTGACCAGAAGACCCGGTTGCTGGGCGCGGGCTTGTTTCTCGTCCAGCGGGGACTGGCCGCCGGAATCACCATCTACGCACCAGCCATCATCGTCTCCAGCGTCTTCCATTGGCCATTGGGGCCGACGATTCTCCTGACCGGCATCCTCGTCATCGTCTACACCGTGACCGGCGGAACGCGAACAGTCAGCCTCACCCAGAAGTACCAGATGCTGATTATCCTTGTCGGGATGACCATCGCGTTTGCCTGCATCCTGAACGGCCTCCCGGATAACGTTTCCTTCGCGGACGCCCTCCATATTGCAGGGATGAACGAGCGGCTGGAGGCCATCAATTTCTCCGTTGCTCCCAGCGAACGGTACACCATCTGGACCGGGCTGATCGGCGGAACGTTTCTCGCCCTCTCCTACTTCGGTACGGACCAGTCACAGGTTCAGCGGTACCTTGCGGGTCGCTCGGCGGATGCCAGCCGGATGGGACTGATGTTTAATGCCGTCCTGAAGATACCGATGCAATTCGCGATTCTCCTCACCGGCGTCCTCCTGTTCGTTTTCTATCAATTCGAGCAGCCGCCGGTCTTCTTCAACAAGGCGGCTATCGAGCAGGTGCCCGCCGAGATCCGGGAACCTATCCAGGCGGAATTCGACCAGGTCTTCGCGGAACGCGAATCGGTCCTGGAAACAGCCCTCGCCGAACGCGCGGATTCCGGAATGATATCGATGGATTCCAAGGCCGAGCTGCATCGCCTGGGCGAGCAGTTGGATGGCTTGCGGGCATCCTTCAAGGAAGCACTCCTTGAGGAAAATCCCGAAGCGGACACCCAGGATGTCGATTATGTTTTCATCAATTTTGTGATCACCCATCTTCCAACGGGACTGGTCGGCCTGCTTGTCGCGGTCATCTTCCTGGCCGCGATGTCATCCACCGCATCGGAACTCAATGCCCTGGCCTCGACGGCGATGGTTGACGGATACAAGACCCTGATTTCCAAAAACCGTTCCGAGCGGCACTATGTCTGGATTACCCGCATCTTGACCCTGGTCTGGGGGTTCATCGCAGTGGGGTTCGCGATGACGCTCACGCTCTTCGAGAACCTGATTGAGGCGGTCAACATCATTGGTTCGCTTTTCTACGGCACCATCCTCGGGCTCTTCCTGATCGCCTTCTTCCTCAAGTGGATCCGCGGGAACGCCGCCTTCCTATCGGGCATCGCCGCAGAGCTGATTGTCCTCGCCTTGTACTTTTCGCCCATCGATATCGGATACCTCTGGTTCAACATGCTCGGTTGTATCCTGACCCTCGTTTTTGCAATAGCGGTACAGGCCATCGGGGACGCCTCGAGGTCCGGAAACCGTGGCAGTCCGAACTAGAGCCATGAGCGACGAACCCGTCATTTGCTTTGGTCAACAGCCCTGCGGATTCCTGCCGCGCCGGTTTCTTTTTGCCAAGATTCAAACCGCACGGCGGGTCCAGCGTGAGATCGGCGGCCGTATTGTATTCTTTTTTCATGACAGCGACCACGACCCCCGGGAAACCCAGACCATCGTTCACGAGCGTTCCGGGGGAGCGGAACAGCGACTGAACTTTGCCTTCGCGAACAAGGTGCAGAAAAAGTACACTCCGCTCTACGCCAAGCGGATCGTGCCGGGATGGCAGGACTCCGTGACAAGGCAGCTTCCGAAATACGCGGGCGAAGAGGTCGTTTCCGCCTTCAAGGCCGTGCAAGCGACGACGGTAGCCGATTTCTGCCTCGAGATGTATCGCCTGCTGGGGCTTCTCGAAGACATCACGGTCATCCGGTCCAGCGATCCGAAGGTCCGCGAGGCAGCCTGTGCCGTGGAAGACTACTTCGTCGATGTCTCCTATTCGGATGAGATTGTCCGGGCGCGCCGTTGTGACGATGGCGTCCTGCGGCTCCATCAGGGTGGCGATTCCTGGTTGCAGCTCCCCGGTCGCGATTGGCGACCGCACCAGGTCAGCCCGACGCGTGATACCCGGCTCCGGTGGATGCAGTCGGTCGTTCGATGCACCCATTACATCGCCGGTGCAGGCGAAATGAACTACCTCGACACTGCCGAAACTCCTGAGGTAACCTTTATCCGGCGGGACCCCATTTCCGAATCCCATATGGCTTTCAATCCATGAACACGCATTCCTCACCCCCTTCGCTGCTTGCCGTTGGCGCTCATCCGGACGACCTCGAGTTCGGGATGGGCGGAGTCCTGATCAAGCAAAAGCGGGCGGGTATCCAGTTGTCGCTGGTGCTCACCTCGAAGGGTGAGTCCGGTTCGAGCGGTGCTCCGGACATCCGGGTGCGGGAAGCGTGCGTGGCGGCCCGCTTCCTTGGCGTGGAAGACCGCTTGTCCTTTCTCGATTTCGGAGGCGATGGCCGCCAACGGGCTGCCGTGGAAAACACGATTGCTCTTGCCCAGGTCATGCGGGAAACGCGGCCCTCCATGGTTTTCGCCCCGGACCCGTCCCCGAATCAGCACCCGGATCATGCCGTCGTCGGCGCAATCACCCGCGATGCCTGCCGCCTCGCCC
>ENA-ORCW01000686-ORCW01000686.1-marine-metagenome-genome-assembly--contig:-NODE-686-length-14211-cov-3.353403_pt1 | contig 14211 bp, 14 predicted proteins | sample MGYA00237784_ERZ508517 | MGnify/ENA primary metagenome ERZ508517 (study PRJEB26187, sample SAMN06268979) | marine metagenome | isolation source: Tt ae E1 feedstock associated aerobic enrichment on... | reverse complement strand
TTGTAGAAAACCCGGTAGCGAATGCTCTGGGCCGCGGCAATCTCCTCCTCGTTGCGCGCAAGGCGCACTTCGAGCGAACCGATGCGGCCCAGAAGCGCGTCCTCGGCATCGCTGACGAGTGGTGGCCTAACGGCCTGGTCATCGAGAGGGGTCCGGTTCAGCGCGATGCCCTGCATTGCTGATTCTCCTCCGCATGGCGTTAACGCTGCAATAGTGGCCGCTTGCGACAGAACTATGACACTACCGTCACGCGCCGTGAACGGCAACCGACGGTCAGGCCGCCGCGTGCAGTTCCAGAGCCGTCAGAAGTTCGTCCGGGTCGAGCGGTTTCGTCACGAAGCCATTGGCGCCATGGGCGAGCACTCCGTGGCGCGTTTCTTCCTGTCCGTCGGCAGTTAGAACGAGGATCGGCAGCGGTGCCAGCCCGGTTTCCTCCTCGTGCCTGCGGATCGCATTGATCGCATCGAGACCGTCCATAACCGGCATGTGGAGATCCATCAACACGGCGTCGTAACGCGTGCCCGGCTGGCCCACCGCTTCCACCGCATCGCGACCGTTCGAGACGACCTTGACCGTGTGGCCGGCCTTACCGAGCGCAGCACGCGCCAACATTGCATTGATCTCGTTGTCTTCGGCGATCAGTATGTTGAGCCCGTGTTTTCGGCGCCCGGGATTGTCGGCGGAGCGCCCGCGGGCGGGCGTTCCCGCTGGCGGCCAGGCGATTTCACCATGTTCGCTCAAGAGCTGGCGCACCAGCGTGTTGCATCGCACCGGGCGCGCAAGAAAGGCGCCGTACCCGCTGGCGCGAAACGCCGCCAGTCGGCCGCGTTCGGATGGCGTGATCAGCGTCAACGCGCGACCGCCGCCCACGCCCAACTCATGCAACCGCGTGATCAAAGCGCCATCGTCACTTTCCAGCGACGCATCCACCAGAACGGTGTTGAAGGGGGCGCTGCCTTCGTCAGCAAGTCGCGCCGCATCCTCCGCGCTGGCTGCGATCGCCGCTCGACCGCCGTGAACGCGCACGGTCATCGCAATGCTCTCGGCCTCCTGCGTGTAAGGCGACAGCACCACGGCGTTTACATGCTCGAGTATCGGCTCGACCCGCTCGGGCTCGTCCTGCTCCTCGCCAAGCGGCAGCAGCAGAGCGAATTCCGATCCGTCGCCCGGCGTGCTGGCCACGCTGATCGAGCCGTTCATCGCATCGATGATGCGCTTGGTGATGGCGAGCCCCAGGCCGGCGCCGCCATGGCGGCGTGTGGAACTGCCGTCCACCTGTTCGAAATCCTTGAAAATGCGGTTGATGTCGTCTTTTTCTAGACCCGGTCCGGAATCGGCGACCGCAATGCGAAGCGCGGGCGTACCCTTCTTTTCGGCGCGCGTGACCGCCACGGTGACACCACCTTCGTCTGTAAACTTGACCGCATTGCCCAACAGGTTGAGCAACACCTGGCGCAAACGTCCTGGATCGGTCGTGATCGTCTGCGGCACGTCCGGCGCGATGTAGCAGCCAAGACCGATGTCCTTCGCGAACGCGCGTGCGGCAAGAAGTTCGACCACGTTCTCCACGAGTTCGCTTACCGAAAGCTTCTGCGGCTCCAGTTCCATCCGCCCGGCCTCGATTTTCGAATAGTCGAGCAGGTCCTCGATCAACGCCACAAGCGCGCTGGCCGATGTGGAGACGGCCCCCACATAGGTACGCTGCTCGGGCGTTAGCTCGGTATCGGCAAGCAGGGTCGCCATGCCCATAATGCCGTTCATCGGCGTGCGGATCTCGTGGCTCACCGTTGCCAGGAAGCTCGATTTCGCGCGGCTCGCCTGTTCGGCGCGTTCACGGGCGTTGATCAGCGCCGTCTCGGCCCGCTTGCGGGCGGTGATGTCACGCGCGATTGCACGATGAGAGACCGAATCCGCCTTGTCGTCGCGCACCGAGTGCTCGATCCACGAATACCACCGTACGCCGCTGCGCGTGTGGATGGCCACATCCGTGGAGCTTAGACACTCTCCATCCGTGAAAGCTGCATCCGGCACAAGGCCGATATCGATCCCGAGTTGACTGAGCGTTCGTCCGACCAGCGCCGACGGGTCGCGGTCGAGAAGGTCCGCGAACACACGGTTCACATAGACAATCCGCCCGCTGCGGTCGCGGTGGACGATCAGATCCCCAAGCGCATCGACCAGACCGTGAAAACGCTCCTCGCTTTCGCGCAGCTCCCACATCCGGTCGGCCAGTTCCTCGAGTTCGCCGCGGTTGACAGCCTCCGTTTCGGCCACAACCGAAACCATGCGGCGATCCGCGGTCGAGGCGCGAAACGCCACCGCCAGCGCAACGCCGCCTAAAACCACCAATGTCAGGCTGATTAGAGGCGCAGCGCCTGTTAAATGACTCAGTCCGGCGATGAGAAGGATCGCCAGTCCGACCGCGATCTCTCCGTAATGCGACTGTACGGGTAGTGTCACCGGCGCAAGCGCCGGCGGTTTGATGCGGATCCGTTTGCGCGGCTGCGTCTCCAATGCGAGCTTCTTTGCCGGCTTGGGATCGGTTGTCTGCTTCCCCGCCATTTTCATGGTCGCGACTGTACGCGACGAGAATTACAGAAGCTTTTGGCGGTCCATTCGAATTTTAACGATCGTCACGGCATTTCAACGACCAACCGTCCGCGCACCGTGCCATCCATAATGTCCTGCGCGGCGGAGAGCACATCCTTGAAGGCAATCACATTGGAGATGGAAGCGAGCCTCGCATGGTCGAGTTCTCTGGCAATGCGTTGCCAGGCTTCCAGCCGCAATGCCTTCGGCGCCATCACCGAATCGACTCCGAGCAGCGACACGCCGCGCAGAATGAACGGTGCGACACTTGTCGGCAGATCCATGCCCTGCGCCAATCCGCAGGCCGCCACCGCCCCGCCATAAGAAGTCATGGAGAGCACATTCGCGAGCGTGTGGCTCCCCACCGCATCGACACCCCCGGCCCAACGCTCCTTGCCAAGCGGGCGCGCCGGACCGGACAACTCTTCACGGTCGATGATTTCCGCCGCACCGAGCCGCTTCAGATAGTCGGCCTCAGCGGCGCGGCCAGTCGAGGCGATAACGTGATGCCCCTGCCCGGCGAGCAGCGTAACGGCAACCGAGCCGACACCGCCGGTCGCTCCCGTCACCACCACCGGACCGCGCTCGGGCGTAATTCCATGGCGCTCCAGAGCCATCACGCACAGCATAGCCGTGTACCCCGCCGTGCCCACCGCCATCGCGTCTGTCGCGCTCATACCGTCCGGCAATGGAACCAGCCAGTCGCCATTCACGCGCGCGCGTTCGGCGTAGGCGCCGTGATGGGTCTCGCCAACGCCCCAGCCGTTAAGGACAACCTTGTCGCCTTCCTTCCAGTCGGCGTGGGTGGATTTCGTGACCGTACCAGCGAAATCGATACCGGGAACGAGCGGAAAGTGCCGCACCACCGGCGCTTTGCCGGTAATGGCGAGTCCGTCCTTGTAGTTGACCGTAGTCGCTTCCACGGCGACGGTGACGTCACCTTCCATAAGATCGTCCTCGGAAAGCGTCGCCCATTCGACGGATTGCTTCTTGTCCTCGTCGCGCGAAATCAAAACCGCTTGAAACGTCTCCGTCATCACTTACTCCGACTGATTGCGGTCATCGATGATGGCAGACTTTGCGGCGCTCGGCGCGCAAGGTCAATCCGCGTGCGTTTTATCGCTCGCTCTGTTGCGTCGCCAGTCGAGGAACTCGTCGAGTATCACGAGCCCCGCACCAACCGTGATGAACACATCCGCCAGATTGAAGATCGCAAACGACCAGACCGGCGTGTGAAAATAAATATAATCTGTGACGAAGCCCTGGCTCAGCCGGTCGACCAGATTGCCGAAAGCGCCACCCAGTATGAGTGCAAAGCCGAACCGGGCCCATTTCTGACCCGCCCCCGTCCGCAGCGCGAGATAACCGATAAACAGGATCACCCCGGCCATAACGAGACTGAGCGCGAGATCGCTCATGCCGGAGAACATGGAGAAGGCAATGCCCGTGTTGCGCGAGTGCAGGAGTGACAGAAACGGCAAGAGTTCGATCCGCTCATGCAGCGGCATCATGGTCTCGACCAGTTCCTTCACCGATTGATCTGCCAGCGCGAAGAGCACGATCAAGACACCGTAGAAGCTGATAGCACGCGCGCTCATGCGCCAACCCTTTCCTGAAGCGGAAGTGCGTTGCGCCGGATCTCATAGAGCATCACACCCGTCGCCACGGCGAGGTTGAGTGAATCGGCCCGTCCGGCCTGCGGAATACGAACCAGCGTGTCGCAAAGCTCCGCCAGCGTCTCCGGCAGCCCCTGTTGCTCGTTGCCCATCAAAAGCAGCACGGGATGTTTCTTGTAATCGACGGCGCGATAGTCGACCGAGCCCTTGAGATGCGTGCCGACCACATGGCCGGAAAAGTCTTTCCGCCAGGTGAGAAACGCTTCCAGGCTCGCCCGCACGATCGGCACAGCAAAAATAGAGCCCATCGTCGCCCGCACAGTCTCGAAGGAAAACGGGTCGGTGCAATCGCCAACGAGGATAACGCCCTTGGCGCCAACGGCGTCCACAGTTCTGAGCACCGTACCGAGATTTCCCGGATCGCGCACCCGATCCAGCGCCACCCAGACTTCGCCTTCCGCCGGCGTCACCATATTGAGTTTCTGCGTCTTCTGCTCGAAAACGCCCACCACCATTTGTGGATTGTCGCGTTTGGTAACGGCGGACAGCACCTTTTCACTGACAATCAACACCAGTCCGCCAGCGGCCACTGTACGCGCGGCCAGGCGTTCCACCGCCTCATTGCCTCGTCCCGCCTTGGCATAGAGCAACGTGCGGATCGTCCAACCGGCATCGAACGCGTCGATCACGAGCTTCTGCCCCTCGGCAATGAACGCATGTTCGCGGTCACGATACTTCTTTTGCGCCAGCGCGCGAATGTCCTTGATGATCGGGTTGGTCAGGCTGGTGACTTCCTTCACCTGCCCCGGCCTGCGCCGCTCGTTTTCATGTCCGCTCATGACGCTACCCAGCGCGAAAACAGCGACGTCGACAGGGCTCGACCCACCGACTGCTCGCGAATGATGAGTTCACCCGATTCCACCCGGCCGCCATCGCCGGCAAACGTATCGCGCATCAGTGCATGGATGGCGAAGAACGAGGCGCGGATCGAATAGGCCGTCAGCACCACCGCAAGCGGCTTCGGTGTCAGTATCGAACGGCAAAGATCCGTCAGATAAGGCAGGTCCTCGAAAAGCTGCCAGACTTCGCCCTTGGGACCCCGTCCGTAGGCAGGCGGATCGAACAGCACGATATCGTAGGCATTGCCGCGTCGTGCCTCACGCTCGGCGAACTTCACCGCGTCCTCGCAGATCCAGCGGATCGGCTTGTCGCCGAGCCTGGCCATTTCCTGATTTTCCCGCGCCCAGCCGATTGCCTTCTTGGAGGCGTCGACATGAGTCACCTCCGCGCCGGCGCGGGCGGCAACAAGTGTGGCCAGACCGGTATAGCCGAAAAGATTGAGCACTTTTACCGGGCGGCGCGCCTCCCGTATCATCCCCTCCATATGGGACCAGTGGGTCGCCTGTTCCGGGAAAACGCCGACATGCCGGAACGATGTGAAACGCCCAACATAGTCGATCCCGTCATGGCGCATGGGCCAGGTTTCACCGAGCGGTTCCTTGGGAAATCGCCAGCGGCCCATGCCCTCTTCGTCCGTATCGCCTGTGAAGATGGCGTCCGCATTCTTCCACTCGGAAATGCCAAGCGCCGGCTGCCAGATCGCTTGTCCTTCGGGCCGCACGATACGGTAAGGCCCATATTGTTCGAGCTTCCGCCCAGCGCCGGAATCGAGCAACGCATAATCGTCGTTGGGCAGCACCTCGAGGATAACTGGTAGCCGCTCGTGCGGAAGCGCGCCTTGGCGGCGCGGGGGCGCGGGGCGCGCAATCGTCTCGGGTTGGCGCAGCGGTTTATCGCGCGGCGCTGTCTGTTTTTTTTGGCTGCGCCGGTCATCGTTCCGGCGCTTGGCACGCGCAGGCTTCAATCGGGTCTCCGCCGATAGGCATCAATTTCCGCGCTTCTGCCACAAGCGCGCGGCACAGGCAACAAAGCGTCAACGATGCTTTTCGTACACAGCAATACCGCCGGCCAAATCCTCGATGGCCGCGCCGACCGACTTGAACAGGGTGATTTCGTCGTCGCTTGTCCGCCCTGGCTTCTCACCGCGCGTCAGTTGATAGAAATCAGCCTTGATATCGTCTTCCTGTAACGCGCCCGAGCGGATCGCCTGGACGATATCACCGGCTTCCTTGATCGCGCCTGCCCGCGTGTCTGCAAAAACCGATGCACGACGCATTGCCTCGTCGTCGCTTTCGCGCATGTCGGGCGTAAAAGCCCCTACCAGGTCCACATGAACGCCGGGCCGCAAAAATGCGCCCTTTACCAGTGGAGCGGTAGACAAGGTTGCGCAGGAGACGATATCCGCCTCGCCGATAGCCTGGTCGAGATCGTCTGCCACCGAGGCATTCATACCTTCTGCCCTGAGTGCTTCGACAACCTTTTGGGCATTGGCGCTGGAACGGTTCCATATTTTGACATCATTGATCGGACGGATCGCGGAATGCGTGCGAGCCAGCATCGGCGAAAGTGCGCCGGCCCCGACCACGAGAAGCCTGGAAGCGTCCTCACGCGCGAGATAAGACGCCGCGAGGCCCGATGCGCAGGCCGTGCGCCAGGCCGTAAGACGCTGGCCGTCGATCAGTGCCAGCGGCTCGCCCGTGGTGCCATCCATCAAAAGGTAGACGGCCATAACCGCAGGTTTACCCACGGCGTTGTTATCGGGCGAAACGGCAGCGATTTTCACGCCGATATAACCGCTCTCTTCATCCGCTTTCCCGGAGAAATCGCTCCAGGCAGGCATGAGAAGCAGTGTGCTGTCCGTAGCGTTGTGACGCTCGATATTATGATGATGCCGTACCGGTTGAACAGCACCCTTCCTGAACGCCTCGCCCAGCGTCTGCACCAGTTCGGCGTATTCCAGACAAGCGTCGACTTGATCGGCGGAAATGGACAGCATTGGCCGGCTTTCTGGCTGGAGGGTTCAGGAAGAAGACTGAGCGATCTGCGGTGCGGTGCTGGGGGCCGGTTTGGTTTCCCGCTCGCGCAGCTTGTCGACCTCTTTCCTGCGTTCGCGCGCATCGCGGCGGTATCGCCCCTGACGAAGCCAGGTTGCGAGACTGCCGACCACCATGCCGAGCGCAGCGGAGGCGAAAAGATACGTAAACAATGGCCATTGGACCGTGAGGGCGGGATTGCCGGGGTTGAATGGGTCGATCGTGAAAGGAATCATGGCGCGGTTGGCGACTGCCAGCGCTATTATGATCACTGCCAACGGCACAAGAACGAGTACGAGAATGATGCGGTTGGCCATTTCAACCCACTGTTATCTGGAGACGTTTCGGAAAAGACTTACCGATCCTTCTCCGCATTCAATCGCTCACGCAGTTCCTTGCCGGTCTTGAAAAAGGGAACCCATTTCTCCTCGACCTCTACGGATTCGCCCGTGCGCGGATTTCGGCCCGTGCGGGCCGGGCGATTTTTTACCGAGAACGCACCGAAACCTCTTAATTCGACACGATTCCCGTCCGCAAGCGCTTCCGAGATTTCTTCGAAGATCGCATTGACGATGTTTTCCACGTCACGGAGATAGAGATGCGGGTTGCGGTTGGCAATCGTCTGCACGAGCTCTGATTTGATCATGGATTCTTTCCGCCGCTGATTTGGCCTGTTTGTCGCCCGGTCGTCTCTGCACAAAGATGATTTTGTTTGTTTTTTTAGTGAGACAACCTTTTCGTTTCAGGTTGCCAGACCGACAGCAGACCGTCAAGGAAGATGCGGTCGGCGCCAAGTTCGCGCAGTATGTCGGCACCGCCATCAGGCACGCCGAGAAAACGGGAGGCGATCTCGGGCAGGAACAAGCTGCCGGCGCTTTCGCGCTTCTTCCACTCGACCACAGCGAGATCGTCACTGAGGCCCTTCGAAACCAGCCAAGCTCTCGCTTCGCGCTCCCCGCCGAGCGCGTCCACCAGCTTGTTCTCAAGCGCCTGACGGCCTGTGAAGACCGAACCGTCGGCGAGTTTCATGACTTCTTCACGTGACAGCGGGCGACGCTCCGTCACCAGATCGACGAACCAGTCATAACTGTCGACGATCATCGCCCGGATCATCGCGCGTGCCTCTTCGCTCGTCGGCTTGAAGGGCGAAGGTTCTGCCTTCAGCGGTGAGGATTTGATTTCTTCCAGCTTTACGCCAAGCTTGTCCATCAACCCGCTCAGGTCAGGATACTGGAACAGGACGCCAATGGACCCGACGATGGAGGATTGCCGCGCCACGATATGGTCCGTGGCGCTGGCGATCATGTACCCGGCCGAGGCCGCCAGCGTACCGACCTGCGCCGCCACCGGTTTCTCACCGGCCAGACGGCGAACTTCCTCGTAAATCGCCTCGCCGCCTGCCGTGGTGCCGCCGGGCGAATCGATGGTGAGTATCACGCCCTTTACCGACGGCATCTCACGAATACGCTCGAGACGCTCAAGCAATTCGTCATCTTCGAAGATGGTGCCGGAAATCTTCACCTGGGCGATGTGGTTCGAGGACACGCTCACCGCGCTGCTCATGAACTGCCGCGTTGCGAATGCGATCGCCAGCACGATTACGGCAAAGGTCACGACACGCCAGAACGTAAGTTTGCGCCGCAGTCGCCGACGGTCGATCATTTCATCCGCTCGAGTGGACATGACAGCCTCGCTTTCACCGGAATTTCGGTCCAAACCAAGCGCCTTTTAGTGCAAAGCCCAGTTCGGAGCCACCGCCTTTGTGCAAGTTTCTCCGGCGAACACGCACCATGGACGCAAAAGCAAAGAAACTTGCACCTAAATCATTGTCGTTAATCCAAAAATAGCCATATTGGGGTGAAACTGGGAAGCAAGGGGCAAGTTTAGGACTTGGAGTTTTCCGGCCACGCAGTGCTGGCTAGGGGTCGGCGACGGTGTTCCGCCGACATACGGAGGTGCGTTCCTGAGCGGAACACTACCGGCCGTATCCGGGAAGGGCCATGCCCGAGCGGCTGAGTGAATGGCTGCGGAACACACGGAAAAACAGTATGAGCAATCCTGATAACAATACCGCCGGCGCGGCCAGGGGCGGGCGCGGCCAGGCGATCCGCAACAGCGAGCGCGGTGCGGAAGCGTTCGAGATGGCTTCGCGCCATTCGCAGCGCGTGCGCCTGCTGAAACGTGTTCTCCCTGCGGCCGCGATCGTCATCACTGTCGTCTTCGTTGGCTATTCCTACGTGTTCACCGGAACCCGCGGTGCTGTCGATCTTGCAAGCGCATCGATCGAGGGTGGCTCGCTGGTTATGTCCAGTCCCGAGTTGAACGGTTTCACCAATGAGGATCGCCCCTACAAGATGACGGCCGAGCGCGCACGTCAGAAGCTCGGCGGCAAGGATGTGATCGAATTGGAAGGCATTCGTGCCCATGTGCCGGTCGATGCCGAGAATTTCGCCACGATCCAGGCAAACGATGGTGTCTACGACCGCGACAACAATCGCCTGGACATTACCAGCAAGATTTCCCTGCGCACCACTTCGGGTATCGTCGCGACGCTCGATTCCGCCGAAATCGACATAGAGAACAGCAGCCTTGCTTCCTCGAAACCGGTGGAAATCGAACTTGACGGGACGAAGATTGCAGCCGATTCCTTCACTGCGGAAAACGGTGGCAAAGTGTTTGTATTCGATAAACGCGTTCGCGTTACAATCGACCCGTCACGGATTCGCGAAACAGCGCCGGCAGTGGGAAACTGAACCACATTCACCGGAGCGACGGCTTTCCGTATTCGACGGATGCACGGCACTTTAGGGAACGGAGAGGAACACCAATGCGCATCGGAAGCTTCACAAGGCTCGCCTCTGGCGTGCTCCTTCTGGCGGGACTGGCGTCTGTTGCCATTGCGCAGGATTCCCAGAGCCGTCTGACGGGCCTCCAGCTCTCAGGCGACAAGCCCATCCAGATCGAAAGCGAACGGCTCGAGGTGCGCGAGAGCGAAAATGTTGCGGTGTTTTCCGGCAATGTGTCGGTTGTTCAGGGACCAACCCTGCTCAAGGCCGGACGGATGAAGGTCTACTATCTGAAAGACGGTGGTTCGGCCGCCACCGGCAGCGCCAATATTGACCGGCTCGAAGTGGATGGCAGCGTCTATGTGAAATCGGAGAACCAGGTCGCGACCGGCGACAGTGCAACCTTCGACATGGCGACCGAAGTTCTGGTTCTTTCCGGCAAAGAAGTTGTCCTGTCGGAGGGCGAGAATGTCATCGTCGGCTGCCGTCTGACCGTGCAAATGAAAAGCGGCCAGGCCGAACTTGATGGCTGCGACGGTGGTGGCTCGGGCGGGCGCGTCAAGATGCTTCTGACTCCAGGCTCTCAGAACAGGCAGTAACCCGCTTTGATTTCCAAGTTGCGTAAGAAGCGGGCCCCCAAGCAGCCCGCTGCCGACAATCCCGCCAACGGCAAGCTGCCCAATTACAAGGGCACGCTTATCGCACGCGGTCTCACCAAGGCTTACAAGGGCCGTCAGGTAGTCAGCGGCGTATCGATCGGCGTGCGGGCCGGCGAAGCCGTGGGCCTTCTTGGACCCAACGGCGCCGGCAAAACCACTTGCTTTTACATGGTCACGGGCCTCGTGCCTGTGGATCGGGGTACGATCCACATCGACGGCCACGACGTGACCGGCATGCCCATGTATCGCCGCGCGCGGCTCGGCATCGGCTACCTGCCGCAGGAAGCCTCCATCTTTCGCGGCCTGACCGTGGAGCAGAATATACGCGCCATTCTCGAAGTGGTGGAACCGAACCGCAAGGAGCGCGACAAGAATCTCGATGCACTGCTCGAGGAGTTTAATATCGGCCATCTGCGAAAATCTCCCTCAGTCGCGCTTTCGGGCGGTGAACGACGGCGGTTGGAAATCGCTCGCGCATTGGCGAGCCGGCCGAATTTCATGCTCCTCGACGAACCGTTCGCTGGCATTGACCCAATCGCGGTGACCGATATCCAGCAACTCGTGCGCCACCTGACGGCGCGCGGGATCGGCGTTCTAATCACCGACCACAATGTGCGCGAGACCCTTGGGCTGATCGACCGGGCCTACATTATTCACGCCGGTCAGGTGCTCACGCATGGGCGACCCAACGACATCGTCGGCAATGCGGATGTGCGTCGCCTGTATCTCGGCGAAAGCTTCACGCTCTAGGGCCGCCACGCTTTGAGCTTGACAAGCAAAAGTCGGGCCAATTGAATCTGGCTTTGTCCCGGCACGTCCCGCCGGGCGCAATCGGGGCTCGTCTTGATGGTGCTTGCGCCAAAACTCCATCTGCGTCAGACGCAGTCGCTCGTCATGACGCCGCAACTGCTGCAGTCAATCAAACTGTTGCAGATGACGCATATGGAGCTTGAGCATTTCCTCGATGTCGAAATCGAGCGCAATCCGCTACTGGAACGCAGCGAAGAGAATTCGGAAGAACCTACCGAAACCTGGCAGAACGACCCGAAACCGCGCGAAAATACCGCCGAATCCATCTCGAACAAACTCGATTCCTCGCTCGAAAACCTGTTTCCTGACGATCCGGGAGCACCGGAGCGCATAAGCTCCGATCTTTCGGCCCAATGGAAATCGGCAGGTGGCAACGGGCTGCAGAGTGCCGGCGTCAACGCCTTCGATCTGGAAAGCACCACCGCCGCCGTTCCGACCCTGCGCGACCACATCAACGGCCAGATCGCGCTTGCCTTCACCGATCCGGCCCAATTGTTGATCGCTCATGAACTGGCCGAGGGCCTCGACGAAGCAGGTTACCTCACAGCCGGTGCGGACACTATCGCTGCGCGTATCGGTGCCGACGCCGAGAGCGTCGCGGCAGCGCTGTCCATATGCCAGACCTTCGACCCGCCAGGTGTCTTTGCCCGTGATTTGGCCGAATGCCTTGCTTTGCAACTGATTGCGCAGGATCGCTACGACCCGGCGATGAGAGCCATGGTGGAGCATCTGGACCTTCTGGCCAAACGCGACTTCCGTACACTCGGGCGTTTGTGTGGAGTGGATGCGGAAGACCTGGCCGACATGCTTGCCGAGATCCGCGCGCTGGATCCCAAACCCGGCATGGCCTTTTCCGGCGGGATCGCCGATCCGATCGTGCCGGACATTGTCGTCAAAGCTGCAGGCGACGGGAGTTGGACAGTGGAACTTAATCCGGAAACCCTGCCGCGGGTTCTCGTCAACGAGCCTTATTATGCCGAGGTATCCTCTCGGGCTCGCGAGAACGAGCGTCAGTTCCTCAGTGAGTGTCTGCAAAGCGCCAATTGGCTGGCCCGCAGCCTCGACCAGAGAGCAAAAACCATCCTCAAGGTCGCTTCCGAGATCGTACGCCAACAGGACGCTTTCCTGGTTCACGGCGTCAGCCAACTGCGCCCACTCAATCTGCGCACGGTGGCCGAGGCTATCGGCATGCATGAATCGACCGTCAGCCGTGTGACCGTCAACAAATACATGATGACTCCACGCGGCACGTTCGAGCTACGTTACTTCTTCACGTCCGCACTCGCTTCGGCCGCCGGCGGCGATGCCCACTCGTCCGAATCCGTGCGCGACCGCATCCGTGCGCTGATCGAGGCCGAGGAACCGGCCTCCGTTCTCTCCGACGATGCGCTTGTGGATATGCTTTGCAAGGAAGGCATCGACATCGCCCGTCGCACGGTGGCCAAGTACCGGGAAGCGCTCAATATTCCATCTTCGGTGCAGCGACGCCGCGAAAAGAAGATGCTGGCGGCGGCAAGCGGTCGCCCATGATTGGCCACCGATTGAATTGACAAGGGCAGCGGAAGCCACTAGAAGCCCGCCCGCATGGACTACCCGGGCTTGAGAGCCCCTGATTTTTGTCCGCAGTGCCAGCAATCGAAGAAGGGAAACGCGGCCGAACCGAAATCACAATCCGCCGCGACACCTTGTACATGCAAGCCACACGTATAAACTCGAGTCGTTCGGTGTCTGATCAGGAAAGGTCTGTTTTCAGATGAGCTTACGTATTTCCGGAAAGCATATGGACATCGGCGAGGCATTTCGCTCGCGTATCGAGGAGCGGATCGGTGAAGCTGTCGATAAGTACTTCGATGGTGGCTTTGCCGGTCGCGTGACGGTTGAAAAGTCGGGTTCTCGTTTTGCCGCCGATTGTATGCTCCATCTCGACACGGGCATGGTGTTGCAGGGAACCGGCCAGGCGCAGGAACCGCAATCCGCCTTCGACGCCGCCGCAGAGCGCATCGAAAAGCGCTTGCGCCGTTACAAGCGCCGCTTGAAGTCCCATAACAACGGTCAGAATGTCGATCCGATGGACATCGCTTACCGTGTCATGGCGCCGGTGGCAGAAGATGAAGAAGAGGTTCCGGAAGATTACGCGCCGACTGTGGTCGCGGAATCGAAACTGGCTCTGCAGACAATGTCTGTAGCCTCCGCCGTCATCGAGCTCGACACAAAGGACAATCCTGTTTTCGTGTTCCGCAATGCCGGAAACAACGAAGTGAACATTGTCTATCGCCGCGCCGATGGAAACATCGGCTGGATCGACCCGTCGGCTGTAGCAAGCGCATAGTTCCGCACCAGCCTCAGCGCCGGCCATTTGGCGTGGCCCGCGAACGGACAAAGCAGAGGATGCAAGACATGGATCTCAGCGATCTGATCGACCAGAAAGCCGTGATCCCGGCATTGAAGGCCAATTCCAAGAAGCAACTGCTGCAACTTCTTGCCGAAAAGGCCGCCGGAGTGACTGGACTGCCAGAGCGCGAAGTCTTCGACACGATCCTGCAGCGGGAGCGCCTGGGTTCCACCGGTGTGGGCAATGGTGTCGCCATTCCACACGGCAAACTGCCCGGCATCGACCGCATTACCGGCGTTTTTGCACGCTTGGAAAGCCCGGTCGATTTCGAGGCAATCGACGACCAGCCTGTCGATCTCGTCTTCCTGCTTCTTGCGCCCGAAGGTGCGGGCGCCGACCACCTCAAGGCATTGTCGCGGATTGCCCGCGTGCTTCGCGATCCCGTGCGGATCGGCAATTTGCGCGCGACGTCCGATGCCGAGGCGC
>ENA-ORCW01000685-ORCW01000685.1-marine-metagenome-genome-assembly--contig:-NODE-685-length-14224-cov-2.771118_pt1 | contig 14224 bp, 12 predicted proteins | sample MGYA00237784_ERZ508517 | MGnify/ENA primary metagenome ERZ508517 (study PRJEB26187, sample SAMN06268979) | marine metagenome | isolation source: Tt ae E1 feedstock associated aerobic enrichment on... | reverse complement strand
CACCCCCGATGACGAGGATATCGCAGTGAAGATACCCATTGTCGTAACTGTCGGGATCGGGATTGCCGGACAGTCGGCCGAGGCCGGCCGATGCGCGGATCGCCGGCTCGTAGAGCCTTTCCCAGAACGCCTTCGGCCACATGGAACGCTGGCTGCGCCATCCGGAATACCAGCACCTGGCCGAATCCCCGGACGGGTTTCAGCACCCCATTGCCGGGTGGAAGCCGTTTGGCAGCACCCTGGCCCCGGGACCGGAGTCGGTGGCCTTCATCGACGAATTGCTGGACCAGTTGCTTCCCTGTTTCCAGAGCGACTGGGTCCACCTCGGCTGCGACGAGCCATGGGAGCTGGGGCAGGGCAAGAGCGAGTTTTCGGTCCTCGAGGAGGGGCGGCATGCCGTCTTCCTCGGGCATGTCCGCGAGTTGCAGGGCCTAGCCGCCCGGCGCGGCAAGCACATGCTTTTCTGGGCCGACGAGCTGTACTCGAATCCGGAGCAGATCCGGGACTACCCGGCGGGCATCATCCCGGTGGTCTGGGGATACGAGACCGGCCATGATTTCGAATCGGTCTGCAGCGCCTTTTCCGACGAGGGATACGCTTTCCTGGTCACCCCGGGTGACTCCACCTGGAACAGTTTTACCGGGCGGCTCGAGACCTCCCTGGCCAATATCCGGCATGCCGTGGACGCGGCCGCGCGCCATCTGGCCCTGGGCGCCTTCCTGACCGGTTGGGGGGACAACGGCCACCAGCAGCCATGGCCCACCCAGCTTCCCGCCCTGGCCGCATTCGGCGCCGTGGCCTGGAACCGGAATTCCCTCAGCGACGACCTGAACCTCAACCACTGCCTCCTGGCCGAGGCCCTGGACCGCTTTGTCTTCCTGGATGAACACTCCTTCATGGGCAATTTCTGGTGCAGCCTCGGGCGCCTCGATGCGGCCATCCCGGTCAAGCTCAACGAGGCCAACAGCAGCTTTCCCTACGATGCCCTCTACGCCCCACGGAACCGCCTCCGCCACGTCGTGCGGCCGCTCGGGGAGGAGGCTTTTTTTCCGGCCCTTGCCCAACTCGAGAGCTTCGAGCGGCAGCTCAACAAAACCAAGTGCGGCTGTCCCGATGCCGACTGGATTCTCAAGGAGGGACGGCTCGCCATCGGTCTGACCCGCTTCGGTATCAAGCGCGCCGAGGCGGTCCTCAAGGGGCACGATCCGCGCTCCGTAATGAGCGGTTTCGAGGAAATCATCCTCGCCTTCGAGAAGGCCTGGCTGCGCCGCTTCCGCAAGGGCGGCCTCCTGGAAAGCCGCGACCGCCTGGCCGGCGCGCTCTAGCAGAGATCCCGGGTCCGGTCCTGCCACCGCATCATCAATGCCAAAATCCCTGGTTTGACCCCTTTCCCTGTTGACCCCTCTATTTCGGGAAATCAATGTGGCGGACATGTCTCGCGAAGTTACCCTGTTCACCGGCCAGTGGGCCGATTTACCGTTAACCGAGCTGCTCCCCCTCGTCGCCGACATGGGTTATGACGGCGTGGAGCTGGCCTGCTGGGGCGATCATTTCGATGTCCGCAAAGCCCTGGAGGATGATGGCTACGTGAAGGCCAAGTGGGAGCTCCTGCAGACCCACGGCCTGACCTGCCATGCCATCTCCAACCATCTGGCCGGACAGGCCGTCTGCGACAATATCGACGAGCGGCACCAGGCCATCCTCACGGAGGAGATCTGGGGCGACGGGGATCCCGAGGGGGTCCGGCAGCGGGCCGCGGAGGAAATGAAGAACACCGCCCGGGCAGCCCGGAAATTCTTCAATGCCCGCCCCGATGAGCAGGTCCTGGCGCCGGTGGTCAACGGCTTTACCGGCTCCTCGATCTGGCATGCCCTCTATGCCTTTCCGCCGACCAGCCAGGAATACCTGCAGAAGGGATTCGACGACTTTGGCCGGCGCTGGATGTCGATCCTCGACGTCTTCGACGACGTCGATGTCAACTTCGCCCTGGAAGTCCACCCGACGGAGATCGCCTTTGACCTGGCCAGCTCCCGGCGGGCCCTTGAGGCGGTCAAGCACCACAAGCGCTTCGGCTTCAACTACGATCCCAGCCACCTCGGCTACCAGGGTGTCGACTACGTGAAGTTCCTCCGCGACTTCAGCGACCGGATCTACCACGTCCACATGAAGGATGTCTGGTGGGGCCACGGTGACGGCTCCGTCGGAGTCTTCGGCGGCCATACCGATTTCACCGATCCGCGGCGTTACTGGGACTTCCGTTCCCTCGGGCACGGGGACATCAACTTCGAGGAAATCATCGTGGCCCTGAACGACATCGGCTATGCCGGTCCGCTCTCGGTGGAATGGGAGGACGGCCGCATGGACCGCGTGCACGGGGCCGAGGAGGCCTGCATCTTTGTCCGAAGCGTGGACTTCCCCAGCAACAAGGTCGCCTTCGACGCCGCCTTCGACAAGAACAACCAGTAGCCGCCAGCCATGAAAATCGGAATCATTGGTGCAGGCGGCATGGTCCAGTACCATGTCGAGGGATTCAAGGCGGCCGGGGCGGAAGTCGTGGCCATTGCCGACATCCGTCGCGAGGCGGCGGCCGTGCTGGCGGAAAAGTACGGCATTCCCCAAGTTTTTGGAGACGTGGCCGAGATGCTGGCCCTGGAGGAGCTGGACGCGGTCAGCGTGATCGTGCCCAACAAGTTTCACGCCCCGCTGGCCATCCAGGCCCTTGAGGCCGGCAAGCACGTCTTCTGCGAAAAGCCGCCGGCCCTCAACGCGGGGCAGGTCGGGGAGATGATCGCCGCCGCCGAGAAGGCCGGCAAGCGCCTGATGTTCAACTTCAACAACCGGGCCCGGCCGGACACCATGGCCATGGCCGGCTACATCAAGGACGGTACCGTCGGTCACATCAACTCCGCCCAGGCCAAGTGGATCCGGCGGACCGGCATTCCCGGTTTCGGAGGCTGGTTCACCACCAGGGCGGTCTCCGGGGGCGGCCCGTTGATCGACCTGCTCCACATGGTCGACCTGGCGCTCTCCTTCATGGGCTACCCGGAGCCGGAACATGTCCTGGCCCAGACCTTTGACGACTTCATCGGCGACAAGAACTTCAAGGGACCCTGGGGCATCCCCGACGTGGCCGGCGGGACCACCGACGTGGAGAGCGCCTGCCACGGCTTTGTCCGCTTTGCCACCGGCCAGGTCCTGACCTTCCAGGTCAGCTGGGCCGAGATGGTCAAGCGGGAGGAAGTCTCCGTGGTCTTCCAGGGGCAGGGCGCCGGCGGCATGGTGCGGCGGCTCTTCGCCGTGGACGGGGTGGACGAAACCTCCACCGACACCGCGGAACTGTATGTGCAGGAGAACGGCTGCTCGGTCAACCGGGAGGTCATCGCCGAGGCCGACCCGGCCATGGGGCGGACCCGCTCGGCGGCCAACTTTGTCCGCAGCCTGGAGGGTACCGAGGAACCCCTCAACAACATGTACGAGGCCCTCAAGCTAATGAAGGTCATCGACGCCGCCTACGAATCCGCCCGGAGCGGAAAGCCGGTCAGCCTGAAGTAAACTCCAACCCCCGAGACATCATGAAGCGTAAATTGAAAATGGGAATGGTCGGCGGCGGCCGCGGCGCCTTCATCGGCGCGGTCCACCGCATGGCCGCCAACCTCGACGGACAAATGGAACTGGTCGCCGGAGCCTTCTCCGCCGATCCGGAAAAGTCCCGCCTCTCCGGCGAGGATTTTTATCTCGATCCCGCCCGCGTCTATGGAAGCTACGCCGAGATGGCCGAGAAGGAAGCCGCCCTCCCGGAAGGGGAGCGGATCGACTTTGTCTCCATCGTGGTCCGCAACAACCTGCATTTCGAGGTGGCCAAAACCTTTCTCGAGGCCGGCTTCCATGTCATCTGCGACAAACCGATGACCCGGACCCTTGAGGAGGCCACGGAGCTGCAGTCGATTGTCCGCAAAACCGGCCGGATTTTCGCCCTGACCCACAACTACACCGGTTACCCGATGGTCAAGGAAGCCCGCGACTGGGTTGCCTCCGGCAAGCTGGGGCGGATCATCAAGGTGGTTGCCGAGTATCCCCAGGGCTATGCCATCGGCGGGGTCACCGGCGGGGAGGCCAAGATCTCCAACTGGCGTGCCGATCCCGACGTGGCCGGCATTTCCAATTGCATGGGCGACATCGGCACCCACGCCTTCAATCTGGCCTGCTACATTACCGGCCTGAAGCTGGATTCCCTCTGCTCCGACCTTTCGACCTTCATCAAGGGGGCCGCGCTTGACGATGACGGCAACTGCCTGCTCCGCTTCGACAACGGCGCCAAGGGAGTCCTCTACGCCTCCCAGATTTCCAACGGGGACGAGAACAACCTCAACATCCGCGTCTACGGGACCAAGGCTTCCCTGGAGTGGCACCAGGAGTATCCCAACGACTTGGTCCTCAAGGCCGCCGACCAGCCCCGCCAGGTCCACCGGCGCGGGAATGGTTACCTCGGCGAGGCGGCGCAGAAGTTCACCCGCACCCCCTTCGGCCATCCGGAGGCCTTCATCGAGGCCTTCGCCAATGTCTACCTTGAGGCCGGCCGGGCCATCCGCGACGCCATCGAGGGGAAGACCGACGGCGGGCCCTACGATTTCCCGACTGTTGACGACGGCGTGGACGGGGTGCGCTTCATCCACAAGGTGGTCGAGTCGTCCCGGGCCCAGGCCTGGATCCCCTTCGCATAGGCCGGTCCGGATCTAGAATAATCCCACCACCACGCTCAGGGAAAGGATCGAGGCCAGGGTGCTCAGCACGATGGCTCCCGAGGACATGGCCGCGTCCCCGTTGAGCTGTTTGACCAGGATGTAGCTGGCCACCGCGGTCGGGGCGGCACTGAAGATCAGCAGGATCAGGGTGCCGGTCGGGCTCAGCCCGAAGGGCAGGCTGATCAGCCAGGCCATCAGCGGATTGACAAACACTTTCAGGCTGGCCGCAAAGCTGGCACTCCGGTAGCGCCCCTCCATGGAGGTCAGGGCCATGCCACCGCCCACGCAGACCAGCGCCGCCGGCGCCGCCATCCGCCCGAGGAATTGCAGCGTGTCCACCACCGCGCCCGGCAGGTCCACCGGCAGCAGGTACAGGACCAGCCCCGTGGCCGCCGCCAGGATGAGCGGATTTAGGGCCAGGTTCTTCAGGGTAGTGGAGAGGGTCGATCCCCTCGCGCCGTCCCGGCCCCAGAGCAGGACAATGACGGAGAGCACGTTGTAGAGGATCATGATCGGCGCGAAGACGAACACCGCCTGCGCCAGGATCGCGTTTTGCTCCGCCTGTCCCAGGTCCCGCAGCGCGTACAAAAGGATCGGGATCCCGATGAAGGCGATGTTGCCCCGGAACGATCCCTGCATGAAGGTCCCGTACTGCCAGGCCCTGAGCCTGAGCAGCCGCGCCACGAGTAGCGACAAAACCATAACGGAAAAGGTCGCCGCAAAGAAGACCAGGATGATCGGCAGCGATTCCCCGGATATGCTCTCCGCCCGGTCCAGGCTGGCCACCATCAGCGCCGGGAGGCAGATCCAGTAGACCAGCTTGTTGAGCTCGTCCAGGAAGGCCTTCCCCAGAAAGGCCCGCCGCGTCAGCAGGTAGCCCAGGGCAATGACCGTGAAGATCGGGAACAGGGTCTGGACTGTGTGCAGGATCACCATGCCGGTCCAGTAATCCCGCCATTCATCGCTCTGGTCAATTTCCTTTCTTCCCCGGAGCCCGTGGGGGAGGTGTCTTCATGGTCGCTGTGGCCGTTCTGCCTATAAGATATGGAATCATTTTAGAATAAATTAAATTAGCAAAGCTTATCAAAATGGCAGGACCCCTACTAAGATTTACAAAAAATGCGACAGGACTTGAACCCCGCAAACCGGCCCATTATGCCCGAGGAGCGATCACCGCAAACGTACTTAAAAAATCACGACTGTTTTAGAAATCCATAAAATGACTCCCGTTATGAAAACTACCCCCAGAAACCTGGCCCTCCTTGTCGGAGGGATCCTGCTCGCCGTCCCGCTGTTCGGGGTGCACCCGGGCTATCGCTCCACTTATGAAGGCTACAAGTCCTGCAAAGGCTGCCATGGTGGCGACTTCTCCAACCACGCCTCTGAACTGCTGACCAGCATTCACTGGACCTGGCAGAAAACCGATTCATTCAGCGGCAATGAGGTCGGCAAATACAACGTCATCAACAACTACTGCGTGGCGGTCCCCTCCAATGAACCGCGCTGCACCAGTTGCCACATCGGTATCGGCTGGACCGACAGCAGCTTTAACCTGGCCAATGAGGACAACATTGACTGCCTGGTCTGCCACGATAATTCCGGCCTGTACAAGAAACTCCCCACCGGTGCCGGCGCACCGGACCCGGCCATCACCGCCGACGACTGGAAGACCATCTACCAGAGCATCTTTCCGATCAATGTCAGCCGCAACAACTGCGGCGCCTGCCACTTCTACGGCGGCGGCGGCGACGCCGTGAAGCACGGCGACCTCGACTCGACAATGGCCAATCCGGACCGGATGCTGGACGTCCACATGGGAACCGACGGGGGCGACTTCAGCTGCACCCAGTGCCACTCGCCCAGCTCCGGCAATCCCCATGTCATCAAGGGAACCCGCTACTCGACCGACACCCTGGACAACCAGATGTGCATCGACTGTCACGACGGCGACCCGATGCCGGCGGCCCACACTTCCGGAACCCAGGCCATGCACCTCGACAAGGTGGCCTGCCAGACCTGTCACATTCCGGCCTACGCCCGCGGCGGACGCGCCACCAAGATGACCTGGGACTGGACCACCGCCGGCGAGAAGAACGAGGACGGATCGATCAAGACCCTCTTTGACGAGAACGGCGATCCGACCTACGACTCCCGCAAGGGGACCTTTACCTGGGCCTCCAACGTCATTCCGGAATATGTCTGGTTCAACGGGAACGTCACCTACGTCACCCTCGACGACCAGGTCTCAGCCGACCAGCTGGTGACCATCAACAAGATGGAAGGCAGCTACGACGACGCCAACGCCCGCATCTTCCCGGTCAAGCGCTTCACCGGACGGCAGCCCTATGATGCCGGGGCCGGCACCATGGCCATTCCCAACCTGTTCCCGAACAACGCCGAGGACACCGACGCCTACTGGAAGGGATGGGACTGGGTCAACGCCCTGACCTCCGGCATGGAGTATGTCGGCCGCACCTTCACCGGGCCGGTGGGCATTGTCGACACGGAGATGTTCTGGATACAGAACCACATGGTCGCTCCCAAGGAAATGGCCCTGCAGTGCGCGGACTGCCACTCCATCACCGGGCAGCTCAGCTTCGCCGCCCTCGGCTATCCGGCCGACCGGGCCGAGGAACTGCAGACCCGGATCGCCACCTATTGGGGGGATTACGAAATCAGCTCCAACTGGACCGTCGACACCGGGGACTGGCTGGGCGTCCTGAATGTCTATTGGGACCCGTGGGTTTACCACTACAAGACGGGCAACTACCTGTATATCCCGCAGGGCAGCCCGACCGCCACAGGCGGCTGGACCTACATTCCCAAGTACTAATCTCCCGAGATAATCCAGAAGGTTTGTTCCAGTAACTCCTGAATACAGGGCCCCGGTTCTCCAGACCGGGGCCCTTCTTTATTCGGTTTCCCGGTACAGCTTATATAGCGCCTGGGTCCCGAGATCGCCGAGGCCGCGGTCGGCCAGTTCCTGGTAGGATTTGCGGGCCAGATCCAGTCCGGGGAGGGAAAGGTGCAGGCGGTCCGCCTCACCGGCGGCAATACCCATGTCCTTGATGAAATGCTTGATGTAGAAGCCCGGGTCGAAATTGCCGGCCAGCATGCGCGGGGCGAGGTTGCTCAGGGTCCAACTTCCGGCCGCCCCGCCGCTGATGCTCTGGAGAACGGTTTCGGGATCGAGTCCCGCCTGCTTTGCGTAGGCCAGGGCCTCGCTGACTCCAAGCATGGTGGATGCGATGACAATCTGATTGGCCATCTTGGTGTGCTGGCCGCTTCCGGCCGGCCCTTGGTGGACGATGTTCTTTCCCATTACCTCGAACAGCGGCCGGGCTTTCTCGAAGGCCGCCTGGTCCCCTCCGGTCATGATCGAGAGGCGCGCCTCGCGGGCTCCGACATCCCCACCGCTGACAGGGGCATCCAGGGTATCGATCCCGCGCTCCCGGGCGGCCCGGTGGATCCGTACCGCCAGCTCCGGGCTGGAAGTTGTCATGTCGATGAGCAGGCATCCCGGTCGGGCCCCGGTCACCAGGCCGTCCTCGCCGAGGTAGACTTCCTCCACGTCCCGCGGGTAGCCGACAATGGTGATCACCGCGTCCGCCACCGCCGCCAGCCTCCCGACCGAATCATGCCAGACGGCTCCTTCCCGCAGCAGTTCTTCCGCCTTCTCGCGGGTCCGGGTGTGGACATGCAGGGCGTAGCCGGCCTGCATCAGGTTGCGGGCCATGCTCCGGCCCATGACACCCAGGCCGACAAAGCCCAGGGTGGTCGATTCGGGTGAAATAGCCATGCCTCCAGTGACCACATTTGCCGGAACCCTGCAAACGGGATTTGCCGCGGAATTCGGATTTCCCAAATCGGCGGCCATGGTTTGACCGGAGACTGAATATGAACCATCCTTTGCCTCATGCAAGTTGGCGTAGTCAAGGAAGTGAAGAAGGATGAAAACCGCGTGGCGCTGACCCCCGCCGGGGTGGAGGCCTTTTGCGACCGCGGGCACACTGTCCAAGTGGAGAGCGGCGCCGGGGAGGGCAGCGGTTTCCAGGACGGGAAATACAAGGAGGCCGGGGCCGAAATCGCCGGCTCGGCGGAGGCGGTCTGGGCGAAGTCGGAAATGGTGCTCAAGGTCAAGGAGCCCCAGCCGGATGAGATCCGGCATATCCGGGAGGACCAGATCGTATTCACCTACTTCCATTTCGCGGCTTCCGAGGAACTGACCCGGGCCATCATGGACACGAAGTGCGTGGCTATCGCCTATGAGACCATCACTGATTCCAGCGGCCGTTTGCCGTTGCTGACCCCGATGAGCGAGGTGGCCGGCCGGATGGCCATCCAGCAGGGGGCCAAGTACCTCGAGAAGGCCCACGGGGGACGCGGCATCCTGCTCGGCGGGGTTCCGGGGGTTCCGCCGGCAACGGTGGTTGTTCTCGGTGCCGGCGTGGTCGGGATGAATGCCACCAAGATGGCCGCCGGCCTGGGCAGCCTGGTCTACGTGCTGGATGTCAATTTGGAACGGCTGCGCTACTACAGCGATGTCATGCCCTCGAACGTCATTACCATGATGTCCAACAAGGCCAACCTGCGCAAGGCGCTGGCCGACGCGGACCTGGTTGTATCGAGTGTCCTGATACCGGGTGGCAAGGCCCCCAAGCTGATCACCAGGGAGACCCTGAGGATCATGAAGCCGGGAGCGGTCATTGTCGACGTGGCCATCGACCAGGGCGGCTCGACCGAGACTTCGCGCCCGACGACCCACAGCGATCCCATCTACACGGTGGACGGCATTATCCACTACTGCGTGACCAATATGCCGGGAGCCATGCCCATGACCTCGACCCTGGCCCTGACCAACGCCACCATCAAGTACGCGCTGGAGCTCGCCAACAAGGGATACAGCCAGGCTATCCGCCAGCACCAGAGCATCGCCGCCGGCGCGAACGTTGTCCGCGGGAGCATCACCCACCAGGGCGTGGCGGAAACCTTCGGCCTGCCCTATGAGCCGGTCTACGAGGTGCTGAAGGACTAGTTTTCCGACGGAAAGCGGACGTGGACCAGCAGCGGCCGGCCATCCCCGGGATCAGCCTGCCGGCCGCCGAGATTATTGTCGAAGATGATGAAGACATCCTCCCCGTCGACGACCAGCCCCTCGGCCTGTCCATAGACCTGGTTGCGATAAGCCCAGCGTGGATCCGTCTCGATGTGCCGGTAGCTCCAGGCTTCGGTCTCCTTCATGGTTTCACCATCCTTTTCCAGGCGGACGACCAGGTGGGCATTCCGGAAGAGCGCATAGACCCTGTCCCCGTCGGCGGCCAGGGCCGAGAAATCCGGCAAACGGATCAGGGGCAGCTCATGGGCAAAGGGGGAGTGCAGCATGGACCAGGCCTGTATCTCCGGCTCGGGGCCGTTGCCCTTCCATTCCACCAGGCCACGCGGTTCCCGCTCGACCGCTCCCAGCCAATGATCCGGCCCCAGGCGGACGATGCCCTCCAGGCCGGCGTTGTTCTTGCCGAATAATCCGGACTCGCCGACCAGGCTCCGCAGATCGGGGCTGGCCCAGTCGGCCTGGCCCGCCGAAGTGACCCGGCAAAGCCGGCCCTGCTCCTCGGAGACCAGGTAAAAATTGCCTTCCGGGTCGTTGGTGATTCCCTCCCAGTCCATGTTCCCGCGGCCCGGCCGCTTGAAGCGGATGGCCGGGACCAGGCTGGCGGCTTCGCCCTCGAACCGGACACGGTAGATCGTCTGGTCGTCCTTGTCCGCCACGGTGTAGAGTTGGCCCTGGTACCGGGTCAGGCCGGACGGTTCCAGGGGGCGGGGAATATCCAGCAGCCAGGCCTGGACCAGCTCCAGGTCGCCGGACGGGGATAAGGCCTGGCCGTTGCCACGGTGCCCGAGGGAGCAGGCGCCCAGCAGGAGGGTCATACCGACAATCAAGGCGATGCAGAAGTGGCGGATCACGGATTGAGGAATGAACGGATGTTCTCGACAGTGACCGCCATCAGGCGCTGGCGGGCTTCCACGCTGGCCCAGGCCAGGTGCGGGGTGATGATGCAGTTGGGCGCGCCGAGGAGCGGGCAATCCTCCCGCATCGGTTCCTCGGAGAGGACGTCCACGGCGGCCCCGGCCAGAGTGCCGGCCTCGAGGGCATCCCGCAGGTCCTGTTCCTTGATCAGAGGCCCGCGGGCGGTGTTGACAAGAAAGGCTCCCGGCTTGCAGCGCTTCAGCAGGGCGGCATTGACGAATCCCTGGTTGGCCTCGGTCAGCGGGCAGTGCAGGGAGATGACATCGGCCTGCTCAAAGAGCGTCTCGACGGAGACAAATTCAAAACCCTCCCAGTCCGGGGCGTTTTTCGGCGTCCGGGTGTGGGCGATGATGCGCATCCCGAGGGCCCGGAAGAGGGCGGCCGTGGCCCGGCCGATCTGGCCGAAGCCGATGATGCCGGCGGTGCGGCCGGCCAGTTCATGGATCTGGTGGTGCCAGTAGCAGAACTGTCGGCTGCGGGTCCAGTCGCCGTCGTGCACCGTGCGTGTGTAGTGGCCCGTCCGGTTGGCCAGCTCCAGCAGCAGGGCCAGGCTGTGCTGGGCCACCGACCGGGTGCTGTAGGCCGGCACGTTGCGCACCGTGATGCCGAGTTCCCGGGCGGCGGCCAGGTCGACATTGTTGGTCCCGGTGGCCAGGATGCAGACCAGTTTCAACTCCGGCAGCTGCTTCAGGGTGGAGGCCATGAGGGGAACCTTGTTGGAGAGGACAATCTGCGCCCCGGCGCAACGTTTGAGGATCACGGATTCCTCCCGCGGGGTGAACTCGTGGCGGATCAAATCACCGAACGGGTCCAGGGCGGCCCACTCCGAATCCGGCAGGTCCACGGTTTCACTGTCCAAGGCTACGATTTTAGGCATCCACCGATCCAATTCTCAAAGGACCGGTCAAGTCAAGGCGATGGGGGCGACAATGATCAGGACCAGCCCGCCCAGCACCAGGGTGGCCAGCAGCCTCAGCTTGTTCATGGAATGCAGGGAAATGTCTTCCGGAACACGGCTCCCGAAGAGGGCGGAGACAATAATGAAGTGCAGGTGCCAGGCCAGCTGCCCGAGGACACATCCCGTCGAGAAGAGGAGGGCCGCCAACAGCCCGGGGCCGCGCAGGTGGACCCCGATGGAAATGATCAGCGTGGCCCAGAGGGGAAAGCGCCAGGGCATGGCCAGGCTGCGCAGGAAACTGGATTGGAAGATTCCCCAGTGGCTGCCTTCGATCCCCAGCCGGATGGAGGCAACAGGCCTGGCCCGGGCGCTGCGGATGGCCATCCAGACCAGGAAGACCACCGCCAGGGCCCGGATCCAATGGTCCGCGGCCTGCCAGAAGGATGGAAACTGCAGGAGCAGCACGCTGGCCGCCAGGCACCAGGGAAACTGGCCCAGGGCCAGGCCCACCCCGGCCGCCAGGCCGCTGCTCCAACCGCGGCTGACCGTCAGCTGGATAACCCAGACCGTGGCCGGCATGACCGCCGCCGAGTAGAGCAGGCTGAGCCAGATTCCGCCCAGGATCGCCACTTGAATCAGTTCCACAGCCTTATAGTAGGCGCGAAATGCCCGGCAGCGTCAAAGCCAAGATGTGGCTTGAAATGTCCCGGCCTTTGAATCACTTCTCCTTGTCATGATCATTGACGCAGAAGTTCGCAACCAACTGGAGGAAATCACCCGCCGGGCCGGATACCTGTGGAGGTATCTTTGACGTCCCGAAGCGACAGGAAAAGATAGCCCGCCTGGAGGAGCAGATGGCTGAGCAGGGTTTCTGGGATCACCAGGAGTCCGCCAACAAGACCGTCACCGAGACCAGCCACCTCAAGTCCAGCATCCAGCCGATCATCAAGTTCAATGCCCGGATCGAGGACGTGAAGACCCTCATGGAGCTGGTCGAGGACGCCGAGGGCGACGAGGCGCAGGAATACATGGCGGAGATCAGTGACACGGTGTCCAAGCTCCGCAAGGAACTGGACGAGCTGGAGATCCAGAGCTTCCTCAGCGGCAAGATGGACGCCAACAACGCCATTCTTTCCATCAATGCCGGGGCCGGAGGGACGGAGTCCTGCGACTGGGCCGACATGCTCTACCGGATGTACGTCCGCTGGGCGGAGCGCAACGGCTACACCGTGGAGACCGACGACCTGGCACCCGGGGAAGAAGCCGGCCTCAGCAGCGCCACCATTCGCATCATCGGGCCCAACGCATACGGCTACGCCAAGGCCGAGCGCGGGGTGCACCGGCTGGTGCGGATCAGCCCCTTCGACAGCAACGCCCGGCGCCATACTTCATTCTGCGCGGTGGACGTCATCGCCGAGGTCGACGACGACATCGACATCGATATCAAGGAGGAGGACCTCCGGGTGGACACCTACCGGGCTTCCGGCAAGGGCGGCCAGCACGTCAACAAGACCGACTCGGCGGTGCGCATGACCCACCTTCCGACCAATATCGTGGTCCAGTGCCAGAACGAGCGTTCCCAGCACAAGAACCGCGCCACCGCCATGAAGATGCTCAAGTCCCGGCTCTACGAGCACTACGAGGACCAGAAGCGGGCCGAGATGGAGAAGTTCTACGGCGAGAAGGGGGAAATCGGCTGGGGCAACCAGATCCGTTCCTACGTCTTCCAGCCCTACCAGATGGTCAAGGACCTGCGCACCGGCGTCGAGACCTCCAACATCCAGCAGGTCATGGACGGCGACCTCAACCGCTTCATCCATTCCTGGCTCCGCGCCGGCTGCCCCAAAAGCCGGAACAAGGAGATCAAGATCGAGGATTAGGGTTACGGGTTGCGGGTTACGGGTTACTGGTTACTGATAAGGTGCAATGACTGGCACTTTGACATACGAGGGCCTCAAGGCGGCCTTTGCGGATCAGACCCTCTTCGAGGACAAGACCTGGCGCATTTCGCCGGAAGCCTGGCCCTTGACGAAGAAGCAGGTCCGCGAGATCGAGCAGATCGGGCAGGCTTGCCTGGAGTTTTACCGTGCCTCGGAGCTGCTCTATACGCGATCCTTCGAGAACAAGAACATCCTCCGCAACGCCGAGCTGACCGTGCCCTGGGTGGCCGATTACCTCGATCGCGGCAAGCCGGAGTTCCTCATCCGTCATGCCCGCTCCAAGGCGGTGCGCCGTTCGCATCCGATGATTATTCGTCCCGACCTGCTGGCCACCGACGAGGGATTCGCCCTGACCGAGATTGATTCCGTGCCCGGGGGAATCGGCCTGACTGCGTTCCTCAACGAGTTGTACGGTGACCAGGGCGGGATCATCGGCCAGGACCAGGCCATGGTGGAGGCGTTTTACGAATCGATGGCCTCCCTCCGCCCGGACAAGGAATATCCCCTCATCGCCATCGTTGTCTCCGATGAGGCCTCGACCTATCGTCCGGAAATGGACTGGCTGGCGGCCCGGCTGCAGGAGCGGGGGAAGCGGGGCTACTGCCTTCACCCGGGG
>ENA-ORCW01000684-ORCW01000684.1-marine-metagenome-genome-assembly--contig:-NODE-684-length-14232-cov-2.841893_pt1 | contig 14232 bp, 8 predicted proteins | sample MGYA00237784_ERZ508517 | MGnify/ENA primary metagenome ERZ508517 (study PRJEB26187, sample SAMN06268979) | marine metagenome | isolation source: Tt ae E1 feedstock associated aerobic enrichment on... | reverse complement strand
CCTTCGACGGCACCGATGCCGCGGAATACACCGTTCTGCTGGAACAGCCGATCGAGTTGGGCGGCAAGCGCCGGGCCCGGCGCGACCTGGCCGCGGCCGACCTCGAGGAGGCCCGCCTGCTGGCCGATATGGCCCTGGAAGAACTGCAGGCGGAAGTCCGGCGCCGCTTTACACGCTGCCTCCAGGCCCGGGAGCGGCTGAGCCAGGCCAAAAGCCTGGAGCAGGCCGCCCAGTCCGCGGCCGATGCGGTCCAGATCCAGAAGGGCGTCGGGGCGGCGGCCGGCCTGGACGACCGGCGGACCCGGGTCGCCCTCTCCCTGGCCCGGATCGAGGTGGACCGGGCCGGACGGGATTACGATGAGGCTCGGGAATTGCTGGCCTCGCTGTGGGACGGCAACGCCGACTTCGAGGCGGAAGGAGAATTGCAGGCGCCCGGGAACCTGCCGGAAAGCGCCGTTCTCGAGGACCTGCTGCACGACTCCGTCCGCTGGGAACTGGCCGGTCTGCCGGCGGAGAGGCAGAAACGCGCCCTTGAACTGGCGCGCTCCTCAGCCTGGCCGGACATGGCGCTGGGGGTCGGCCACCGCTGGTTCGAGGAGGACGACGCCGAGGCCTGGGTAGCCGGGCTGACCCTGTCGATCCCGGTCTTCGACCGCAACCAGGGCAACATCGAGGCCGCCACCACCACTGTCCGCCGGACCAATGCCGAGGTGGAAACCCGGCACCGCGAGCTGCGCGAATCCCTCCGGAGCATCACCGCCTCCCTGAGGAGGTCCCACGAGGCGGCCTCCCGACTGAGCGACGAGGCCCTTCCGCTGGCCCGGGAAACCCGCGAGCTGGTGGCCGAGGGGTACCGGCTCGGCCGCTACGATTTGCTCTACCTTCTGGACGCCCAGAAGACCCTCTCCGAGGTCGAGCGCCAGTGGATTGACGCCCTCGCCGAATTCCAGCTGGCGGTTGCGGACCTGCAGTCGCTGGTCGGGGACCTCCCCCCCTCACTTGCCTACTAACCCACAGACGATCTTTGTCATGAACATCTCATTACGCATTCTCATGCCCTGCGCGGCCCTGCTTCCCCTGATGCCCGGCTGCAGCCGCTCCGGCCAGGATGACGCCGCCGGGGAGTCGGCCGGAACCAGAGAGGTGCTCCGGCTTTCCCCCGAGGCCATGACCAACCTTGGCCTGGAAACCGTCACTATCCAGGCAGGCCGGCTTCAGGAAAACATCCAGCTCCAGGGCGAGGTCGTGCTCGACGAGTCCCACCTGGCCCTGGTGCCTTCCCGGCTCCCGGGAATTGTCCGCGAGATGCCCGTGGATGTCGGGGAGCAGGTCAGTGAGGGGGACGTCCTGGCCAGCCTGACCAGCCAGGAGCTGGCGGACCGGATCATGGGCTACGTGGGCACGGAATGGGCCTTCCGCGGGTCCATGGAAATGATCAAGCGGGAACGGGCCCTGCGGGAACGGGAAATCAGTTCGGAGGAACAATTGCTGGCCGCCGAGCAGGCTTACCGGCAGGCGGAGACCGAGCACTCGGTGGCCCTGCAGCGGATGCGCGTCCTCGGGTACAAGGAAGCCATGCTCCACATGTACCTGGAGCGGCCGGACCTGCAGGACCTGACCCTGTACCCGATCAAGGCTCCCATCAGCGGGCGGGTCCTGTCCCGGGACCTGCAGATGGGAGCGGCCGTGGAGCCGGACCGGATCCTTTTCCGGATCGCCGACCTGAGGCAGCTCTGGCTGCGCTTCCACCTGCCCCTGCGCTATGTCGGCGTGGTCGAGACCGGCCTCCCGGTGCAGGTCGTCAATGAGATTGCCGGGGTCCGCAGCAAGGCCCGGATCGCGGTCATCGAGGATGTCATGGATTCCCGCTCCCGGACCACCCCGGTCCGGGCCAACCTGCCCAACGCCGAGGGACTCTGGCGCCCGGGCATGCCGGCCCGGGTGGAGATTTCCGGAGTCCCCACCCCGGTGGAGCGGGTGGTCCCGCTCCTGGCCGTGCAGGATCTGGAGGGGCGGTCGGTCGTCTTTGTCGAATCGGAGCCGGGGGCCTTTGTCCCGACCCCGGTAACCCTGGGCCGCCAGGATGCCAGCCAGGCGGAGCTCCTTGAGGGACCCCCGGCCGGAGCCACCGTTGCCACCAAGAACAGCTTCCTGCTGCTCAACGCCTGGCAGGCTGAAGACTGAACACCGATCCCCAACCCCAGCTAGCCATGGTCAACGCCCTGATCCGATTTTCCCTTTCCCAGCGACTGGTCGTCCTGCTGGCCGTCATCGCCCTCTTCGGCACCGGTTTCTGGGCCTACCGCGATCTCCCCATCGACGCCTTTCCGGACATTTCCACCACCCAGGTGCAGGTCATCGTCAAGGCGCCCGGGATGGCTCCCGGGGAGGTCGAGCAGCGGGTCACCTACCCGATCGAGACCCAGGTCCGCGGCATTCCCAACCAGACCGTCCTCCGCTCCACCACCAAGTTCGCCCTGGCCGTGGTGACCATCGATTTTCGGGACGGTACCGACATCTACTGGGCGCGGCAGCAGGTCAGCGAGCGGATCGGGACCGTCCTCGCCGGGCTCCCCGAGGGCGTCGAGGGGGACCTGGCCCCGATCACCATGCCCCTCAGCGACGTCTACATGTTCCTCGTCGAGGGGGAAGGCTACACCAACATGGAGCGCCGGACCATCCTCGACTGGCTGATCCGGCCGGAGCTGCTCTCCGTGGAGGGGGTGGCGGATGTCAATTCACTCGGCGGCGAGGTCCAGTCCTACCGGATCGAGCCGCGGCCCAACGCTCTGCAGGCCTACGGATTGACCGTCTCGGACCTCATCGAGGCGGTGGCCCGCAACAACCGCAACGCCGGCGGCGGACAGTTCACCCACCAGGACGCCGTCTACCTGATCCGCACCGAGGGGCGCATTGGCGGCATTGCCGAGATCGCCGGCATCTCCATCACCAGCCGGGACGGGGTGCCGATCCATATCGGGGACGTGGCGGAAGTCGCCCAGACCGCCCTTACCCGCTACGGCGGCGTGGTCGCCAACGGCAATGGGGAAGCCGTGGAGGGGCTGGTACTGAACCGCCGCGGGGCCAACGGCCGCAAAACCGTGGACGGGGTCAAGGCGGCCCTGGCGGAGCTGGAACCCAGCCTGCCGGAAGGCATCCGCATCGTTCCCTTCTACGACCGCAGCGACCTCATCAGCCGGGCCGTGGCCACCGTCGAGAAGGCCTTGCGGGAAGCCATTGTGCTGGTCCTGGTGGTCCTGGCCCTCTTCCTCTGGAACTGGCGCAGCGCGTTGACGGCTGGCCTGATCCTTCCCCTCACCGTGATCATCGCCTTCCTCCCGATGCACTATTTCGGCCTCTCGGCCAACCTGATGTCGCTCGGCGGCCTGGCCATCGCCATCGGCATCCTGGTCGACAGCGCGGTGGTCATGGTCGAGAACATCCACAGCCACCTCCGGGGAGCCGATCCCGGGGACCGCATGCGGGTGGTCTCGCGGGCCGCCCAGGAGGTCGCCCAGCCCATCTTCTCCGGGGCCCTGATCATCGTCGCTTCCTTCATCCCGATCCTTTCCCTGACCGGGGTCGAGGGGAAGCTCTTCGGCCCCCTGGCCCTGACCATTGTCTTCGCCCTGCTCACGGCCCTGCTCCTTTCATTGACCATCATCCCGGTCCTGGCCGGTTTCTTCATGCGGGCCCATGGATCGAAGGATGGGGAAGACAGCGACAATTTCCTTCAGCGCCTCCTCCTGCGCATTTATGTGCCTTCGCTGGAGTTCGCCCTCAACCACCGGCGCCTGGTAACCGTCGCCGGACTGGTCCTGCTGGTCATTGCGGCGGCGATATTCCCCTTTATCGGCAAGGAGTTCCTCCCCTACCTCGACGAGGGGACCATGATCGTCCAGTTCGAGAAGCCGCCCTCCATCAGCCTGGAGGATTCCCTGGCCCTGGAAAACCGCCTGCAGCGGGCCATCATCGACCGCGTTCCCGAGGTGACCGGGATGGTCTCCCGGGTCGGGTCCGACGAGCTGCGCCTGGACCCCATGGGCCTGAATGAAAGCGACGCCTTCCTGGTCACCAAGCCCCGCACGGAATGGGAAGTGGCGGATCCGGAAGTCCTGCAGGGACACATCCGGGGAGTGCTGGATGACTTTCCGGGTATCAACTACGGATTCACCCAGCCCATCGACATGCGGGTCTCGGAAATGCTGACCGGCGTGCGGGCCGCCGTGGCCCTCAAGCTGCAGGGGGACGAAATCGGGGAACTGGACCGCAAGGCCCGGGAGATTGAGGAGGTCATGGCCGGCATCCCCGGCAGTGTGGATATTTTCCGAATGCCCCTGGAAGGCCAGGGTTACCTGACCATCCACATGCGGGAGGACGTCATGAGCACCCTCGGGTTGACCGTCGACGACGTCAACGGGCTGGTCGAGAATGCCATTGGCGGCGTCATCGCCACCGAGGTCATCCAGGGCAACCGGCGCATTCCGGTGGTGGTCCGCTATCCCGACGGCCTGCGGAACCGGGTCGACCTGATCGAGGACCTGACCCTGAACACGTCCTCCGGGGAACGGGTCCGGCTCGGGGACGTGGCCATTCTCCAGCTGGACGACGGTCCCGTGCAGATCCAGCGCGAGAACGGGCGGCGCCAGGTCGTCCTGCAGACCAATGTCCAGGGCCGCGACGTGGTCGGCTTCGTCGAGGAACTGCGCAGCGCAGTGGAAGATAAAGTGGACCTGCCGGCCGGCTACACGGTCCGCTTCGGGGGCCAGTTCGAGAACCAGCAGCGGGCCGCGGCCCGCCTCGGCATGGCCGTTCCGGCCGCCCTGGGCCTGATCTTCCTGATCCTCTTCTTCACTTTCCGCCGGATCCGCCAGGTCCTGATGATCCTCTTCAACGTGCCCCTGGCCCTCATCGGCGGCATTCTCCTCCTGGCCCTGACCGGGCATTACCTTTCGGTCCCCGCCTCCGTGGGCTTCATCGCCCTGCTCGGGATCGCGGTCATGAACGGCGTGGTCATGGTCAATCATTTCAATGAGCTCCGTGAACAGGGCTGCCACCTCCGCGAGGCCGCCACCCAGGGGGCCCGCAACCGGCTCCGTCCGGTGCTTATGACCGCCATCCTGACGGCCCTGGGCCTGGTTCCCCTGCTCATCGCCACCGGACCCGGGAGCGAGATCCAGAAACCTTTGGCCATTGTCGTCATCGGCGGCGTCTTCACCTCGACCGCCCTGACCCTGATCCTCCTGCCGGTCTTCTATGTCTGGATCGAGGAATGGCACAAGAAAACCATGGGCCGGAGTTGATGCCCGCCCCGCGAAGCCGGGCCGATTGTGCGTGATTTTCCCACCCCCTGCGTTATACTGGGAACAGGAGGAAAACATGAAAACGCACAACCCGGAAATCAACCCAGGATACCTGGTCAGGCATTCCCTGAGAATGCGCCGCTGCGATCCGCAAGAGGCTCAAATGGCCCGTACCGAACTGGAACAGCTACCCGGAATGGACCAGGTCATCTTCGATCCGTCCACCCGGACCCTCAGGATCGCCTACGACGGATCCCGGCACAAGATCGATGAATTGCTGGAAATCGCCGGCCAGCACGGTTTGCGTCCCCGCAAGGGCTTGTGGACCAGGGTCCGCCTGGGCATGGCCCGCAATGTGGACCAGAATGTCTGGGACAACGCCGGCTACCATCCAACCTGCTGCAACAAACCGCCCCAAGAATAGGCCCTGCGGACTGCACCCCCTTGTAGAATCCAGCCGCAATTGCAGGTGGACAGGGACGGGGCAATCCTGTTGGCTCGGGCTGTTCCGCCCAAGCGGAGGAGCGTGGTAAAAAAATTTGCGGGATATTCCGTTTTGCAACGTATGAAGGATTATGAACGAAAAGGAATTCAACAGTCTGGTGGAGCAGCTCCGGGATGATCCGGTGCCCGCCTGCCCGGGAAATCTGGAACAGAATGTACTGCGGAGGATCCGCCTGGCCGGGCGCCGGGAAGCCGGCCTGATGGAGTGGCTGGGCGGCTGGTTGACCCGGCCCGCCTTTCTCGCGACAACGCTGGCCATCGTCGTCCTGTCCAGCTTTGCCACCGCCTCCCTCGTCTTCCAGACCACCGTTCCGGAGGATCCCGTAGCCGCCATCGGCTTTGACGTCTTTGCCGAATCGATTCTCCTCCCCACCGACCACTAAAGGATACCCATGCTGCCCGCCAGACGACCGCTCTCCCTGGTCCTGTTCTTTTCGCTCCTGATCCTGCTGACCGTGGGCGTCACGATGCTCAGCGTGCATTTGATGAGCCCCCGCGACTGGCATTCCCACGACCAGCCCCACGGGCACCGGTGGCTGCACAAGGAACTGGGCCTGACCGAGGCCGAGGCGGCCGCCATCGACCAGTTCGAGGCCCCCTACCGGACCGAGCGGGCCCGGCTTCAGGCCGAGTTCGACCAGAGGGTCCAGGCCATTGCCGATCTGCTGGAAACCAGGGACGCCTTCGGTCCGGACGTGGTCCACGCCATTCATGACCTGCACATCGTGCATGGCGAATTGCAGGAGCTCTCCATCCGGCACTACTTCGACATGCTGAGCGTCCTGCCCCCGGAAAAGCAGGATGAACTCCGTAAAATCGCGGTTGCCGCCCTGAGTACGCCCCAATAAGCCGGTTTGTTCGGATGAGGGACGACCAGGCAATCATTCAGGCTGTCAGCGAGGGGGATGAGGCGGCCCTGCTGGAGCTGATGGGGCGCTACCGGGAACCGGTTTTCCGCCTGGCCTACCGCTTCGTCGGCAATGCCGTCGATGCCGCCAACCTCGCCGAGGAGGTCTTCGAGAAAATCTACTTCAATGCCGGCCAGTACAAGCCACGCGCCTCGGCCCGGAGCTGGATCTTCACCATTTCGGCCAACCTTTGCCGCGATTTCCTGCGCCGGGAGCGGCGGCAGCGCCATTCGGTATCCCTTTCCGCCGCTCCGCGCGGGGAGCAGGAAGCCGCTCCCCTGAGCGAGCGGATGGCCGGTGAGGAGCGGGATGCGGCAGCGGCCAGCCAGTCCGGCGAGCTGCTGGAGGCGGCCCGGGAGGCGATCCGGGCCCTTCCCGACAAACTGCGATTCCCTTTCGTTTTCTGCGTCCTCGAGGGACATTCCCAGGACACCGCCGCAGAGGTTCTGAAAACCTCCCGCAAAACCGTGGAATCCCGCATTTACCGGGCCCGAAAACAGCTGCAGGCCCTGCTCGAGCCGAACCTTTAGGAATTTTCGAAATAATTTGCGGGATCAGTGCTTCCTCTGCGTTGCAGATGAAGACCATGCATTGTCACCGATCGTCACCCATTCCTGTTCTGGCCGCTGCGCTGGCCCTTCTGGCCCACCCCGCCTGGAGTTCCGGCCCTGAGGAACCATCCGCTCTCCCATGGACCGGGACCAGTCTGACCGCATACCTGCAGCGGGCCCAGGAAGCGAATCCGGACCTGCAGGCTTTCCGTGAGCGCTACGAGGCGGCTCTGGAGCGCGTGCCCCAGGCCAACAGCCTGCCCGACCCGATGCTGCAAGTGACGCAGTTCGTGGAATCGGTGCAGACCCGGACCGGGCCGCAGGAACAAGTCTTTATGTTCAGCCAGCGCATTCCCTGGTTCGGCAAGCTCGGGGAGCGGGAAAACGCCTCCTCGGCCGAGGCCGAGGCCCTCTGGTTTGCCAGCCAGTCCCGGGAGCTGATGCTGACCCGTGAAGTTTCCCAGGCCTATTTTGAATATGCCTTCACCGAGAAAGCCATCCGCCTGACCCGGGAAAACCTGGACCTCCTGGCGGAACTGGAACCGGTGGTGGAAGAGCGGGTCCGCGGCGGAGGCGATCTCAATCCGCTCCTCCGGCTCAAGGTGGAAATGGGCAAGGTGGAGGACAAGGTTCGCTCCCTGGAGGAGAAACGGGTCGCGCAAAGCGCGCGACTGTCGGCCCTCCTGGCCCTGCCGGGAGACAGCCTCCTGCCATGGCCGGAATGGGCCGAGCCGGTCAGCGAGCCGGTCGCTTCCGGGAGCGATTTGAGCCTGGCCCTGGAGGAGAACAATCCCGAGTTGGCCATGATGCGGAGGCGGATCGACAGCGCCGTGGCCCGGGCGGAGCTGGCCCGGCTCGACGGCTACCCGGACCTGACTCTGGGAGTGAATTATATCCACCTCGGCGATCCGCTCAATCCCACGGTGCCCGATGCCGGCAAGGATCCCTGGGGCGTCACCCTGTCCGTCAACCTGCCGCTCTGGAGGGGCCGGGTCAATGCGGCCAAAAATGAAGCGGCCGCCTCCCAGCGCGCGGCCGAGGCCAGCCTGGCGGATCGCCAGAACCAGCTGAAGGCGGACCTCAGCGCCACCCTTTCCCAGCTCCAGGATGCCCAGCGTCGACTCGAATTGTACGGGACCGACCTGCTCCAGCTGGCCCGCCAGGCCGTGGAGATCAGCCGGACCAGCTATGAAGGCGGCCGGACCGGCATCCTGGAGGTCATCGACAGCGAGCGCTCCCTGCTGGAACTGGAAACCCAGTACTGGCGGGCGGCCGCGGATACCTGGCAGGCCCGGGTCCACCTGCAGACCCTTGTCAACAAGCCCCTCAATCACGCTTACAGCGAATGAATTTTGAAATGAAACAACGGAAATCCCTCACCATTACCGCCGCCGCAATCGGCAGCCTGATCATCGGGCTGGTCGCCGGCAGGTACCTCTTTCCCGCCGCCGGAAGCCATGACCATCCGGCCGGCACGAAAGCCACGGACACGGCATCCGGAGAGGCAGCGACCCAGGCCACTATCTGGACCTGCTCCATGCATCCCCAGATCCGGCAGCCGGAACCCGGCCAATGCCCGATCTGTGGCATGGACCTCATTCCGCTGGTCGAGGATGGCGGGAATGACCTGGGTCCCCGAACCCTCTCCATGAGCGAGAGTTCCCGCGCCCTGGCCCGGATCCAGACCTCGCCCGTGGAGAAGGATTATCCCGTGGCGACGGTCCGGATTGTCGGGCGCCTGGACATCGACGAGACCCGCGAACAATCCCTGTCGGCCCGGTTCCCGGCCCGCATCGACCGGCTCTATGTGAATTTCAACGGGATCAAGGTGGAGAAAGGCGAGCACCTGGCGGAAGTCTACAGCCCGGAGCTCCTGACCGCCCAGCGCGAGTTGATCACCGCCTACCGCAACGACCCGGACAGCGCCATTACACAGGCGGCCCGGGAGAAACTGCGCCTCTGGGACCTGCTCCCGGAGCAGATCGAGGGCATCCTGGAAAGCGGGAAGGCTACCGACCGATTCGAACTGCGCGCCCCCACCGGAGGGGTCGTCGTCTCCAAGAATGTCAAGGAGGGGGATTACGTGAAGACCGGCCAGCCGCTCTTCAGCATCGTCGACCTCGGCGTCCTCTGGCTCAACCTCGAGGCCTACGAATCGGACCTGCAGATGCTGCGCTACGGCCAGCCGGTTGACTTCACCGTCGAGGCCTACCCCGGGGAGACCTTCTCCGGAAAAATCGCCTTCATCGATCCCGAGCTGGATCCGAAAACCAGGACCATTCCGGTACGGGTCAACATTCCCAACCCCGATGGCCGCCTCAAGCCCGGCATGTTCGCCCGCGGCGAGGTCAAGGTCCGCATCGCCGAGGGCGGCAAGATCTTTGCCCCCGAGCTGGCCGGAAAATGGATCAGCCCGATGCACCCGGAAATCATCAAGGACCATCCCGGCACCTGCGACATCTGCGGGATGCCCCTGGTCCCGGCCGAGTCACTGGGCATGGTGGGTGACAAGGAGGAAGCAGCCCCCATTACCGTTCCGGCTTCCGCGGTTCTCCGGACCGGCAAGCGGGCCGTGGTCTATGTCCGTGTCCCGGACACGGAAAGGCCCACCTATGAGGGCCGGGAAATCCGTATCGGCCCGCGGGCCGGCGACCGCTACGTGGTGGTCGAGGGCCTGCAGCCGGGCGAGGAGGTCGTCACCAACGGCGCCTTCAAGATCGACAGCGCCCTGCAGATCCAGGCCAAGCCGAGCATGATGAACCCCGAGGGCGGCGGGCCCGCACCGGGACACAATCATGGTAGTCAATCTTCAACTACGGATAGCGGGCATCAAGCCGCCCTCCCGGCACTTGATCCGGAGACGGCCGCAGCCATCCTGCCGTCCTACCTGGAGCTCCAGGCAGCCCTGGCCGGGGACAATCTTGAAGACGCCCAGGCAGCCCTGCGCTCGATGATGGGGAAGACGGGCCACTCCGGTCCGCTGCCCGACCTGATCCACTCCATGCTGGCCGCACAGGATATCGCGGGCGTCCGCCTTCCCGGATTCGAACAGATTTCCAGTGTGCTGATCCGGTCAATACAGGAGAACCCGGATGCCTTCGGAGGCCAGCTGCTGCTGATGCATTGCCCGATGGCGGACGACAACCGCGGGGCCGACTGGATACAGTCCGGCGAACCGCTCCAGAATCCCTATTTCGGATCGATGATGCTCACCTGCGGTGAAATCCGCGGGGATCTCACGGCCACCGACACCCCCGACGAGGACGCCGGACATGCCCATTGAGAAATCGAGCAATCCCATAGACCGGCTGATCCGCTTCTGCCTGGAGAACAAGCTGGTCGTCATTCTGTTCACCGCCGCCCTGGTCATGTGGGGGATCACGGTGGCCCCCTTTGACTGGGATTTCGAGGGCCTGCCGCGGGATCCCGTCCCGGTGGACGCCATTCCCGACATCGGGGAGAACCAGCAGATCGTCTTCACCGAGTGGATGGGCCGCTCCCCCCAGGACATCGAGGACCAGATCACCTATCCCCTGACCACGGCCCTGCTCGGCCTTCCGGAGGTCAAGACGGTGCGCAGCTTTTCCATGTTCGGCTTCTCCTCGATCTACATCATTTTCAAGGACGAGGCGGAGTTCTACTGGACCCGCAGCCGGATCCTGGAGAAGCTCAACAGCCTTCCTTCCGGCACCCTGCCGGCCGGCGTGCAGCCCCAGCTGGGTCCGGACGCCACGGCCCTGGGACAGGTTTTCTGGTACACCCTGGAAGGTGAGGACCCCGACGGAAACCCGACCGGGGGCTGGGACCTCGACGAGCTGCGCAGCGCCCAGGACTGGTATGTCCGTTACGCCCTGCAGGGGGTCGACGGCGTGGCCGAGGTGGCTTCCATCGGCGGCTTCGTCAAGGAATACCAGGTCGATGTCGACCCGGACGCCCTGCGCACCTATGGCGTGGCCCTGCATGAAGTCTTCAACGCCGTCCGCGGCAGCAATCTCGACGTCGGTGCGCGGACCATTGAGATCAATTCGGCCGAGTATGTCATCCGCGGCATCGGATTCATCAAGAACCTGGACGACCTGCGCAAGACGGTGGTCACCCAGCGGGACAACGTTCCCATCACCCTCGACCAACTGGCGGAAATCGAGTACGGGCCGGCCCTGCGGCGGGGCGCCCTCGACAAGGCCGGGGCCGAGGCGGTCGGCGGGGTCATTGTCACCCGCTACGGGGAAAACCCGCTGGCGGTGATCAAGCGGGTCAAGGACAAGATCAAGGACATCTCCCCGGGCCTGCCCAGGAAAACCCTGGAGGATGGAACCGTCAGCCAGGTCAGCATCGTTCCCTTTTATGACCGGACCGGCCTGATCAACGAGACCCTCGGCACCCTCGAGGACGCGGTGCGCCAGCAGATCCTGGTAACCATCATCGTGGTGGTCCTGATGGTCCTGCACCTGCGCAGCGCGGCCCTGATCTCCGGCGTACTGCCCCTGGCCGTCCTCTTTTCCTTCATCGGGATGAAGCTCTTCGGGGTGGATGCCAATGTCGTGGCCCTCTCCGGGATCGCCATCGCCATCGGGACCATTGTCGACATGGGGGTGGTGCTGATCGAAAACATATTGAAACACCTGGAGGCCGCGCCTGAGGAGGAGAGCCGGCTGGAGGTGGTCTACCGGGCCTGCGCCGAGGTCGGGAGCGCGGTGGTGACGGCGGTCCTGACCACGGTCATCAGCTTCCTCCCGGTCTTCACCATGGAGGCCGCCGAGGGAAAGCTCTTCAAGCCCCTGGCCTACACCAAGACCTTCGCCCTGATCGGGTCGATCGTCGTGGCCCTGACCATCATCCCTCCCCTCGCCCACTGGTTCATTGCCGGCCGGTCGACAACCCGGGTCCGGAAGTGGCTGCTCTGGGGCACCATCGCCCTGGCGGGAATTATCGCACCCTTGGCCATCGCCTGGTTCCCCTGGTGGCTGGGTCTGTTGATGATCGCGGCCGCCGCCTATAACCTGCTCCAGGAACGGATTCCCTCCATCGTCAGCAGGGTCCTGGTGGCTGCCATGAATATCATCGTGGCCATGGTGGTGGCCGTGATCCTGGCCGGCGACTGGAAGCCGCTGGGGCCGGAACGGGAGATCGGCAACATCATCTTCGTCTTCCTCAGCGTGGGCGGCCTGCTGGGCGCCTTCTACCTCTTTATCCGGTTCTACGCGCCCATCCTCCGGGCCATTCTCAAGGCCAAGCTGCTCTTCCTGGCCGGCAGCGGCCTGATCGTGGTCTTCGGTTTCTGTGTCTGGCTGGGCTGGGGAACGGTCTTCGGCTGGATGCCGGGATGGGTCAAGGACACCGGGGCCTACACGCGGCTGGTCCACGCCGTCCCCGGATTGGGCAAGGAGTTCATGCCGGACCTCGACGAGGGCTCCTACCTGCTCATGCCGACCACCATGCCCCACGCCTCCATCGGCGAGGTCCTGGACGTTCTTTCCATCCAGGACATGGCCATCAACGCCATTCCGGAAGTGGACAGCGCCGTGGGCAAGCTGGGCCGGGTGGAGAGTCCGCTGGATCCGGCCCCGATCTCCATGATCGAGACCATCATTTCCTACAAGTCGGAATACAAGACCGACGAGAACGGCCGCATCCTCAGTTTCGCCTATGATGAAAAGGCGGACCGGTTCCTTCGCGACGAATCCGGTGAACTGGTACCCGACAAGCATGGACGTCCCTTCCGCCAGTGGCGGGACGAGATCCGCAGCCCGGAGGACATCTGGGAGAAGATCGTCGAGGCGGCCAGCGTTCCCGGTACCACCTCGGCCCCCAAGCTGCAGCCGATCGCGGCGCGCATTGTCATGCTCCAGAGCGGCATGCGGGCCCCCATGGGACTCAAGGTTTTCGGTCCTGACCTGGAAACGCTGGAGAAAGTGGCTCTTGAGATCGAGGCCTTCCTCAAGCAGGTTCCCTCCATCAAGGCGGAGGCTGTCCTGGCCGACCGGATTGTCGGCAAGCCCTACCTTGAGGTCAACATCGACCGGGAGGCCATCGCCCGCTACGGGATCAAGATCGCCATGGTCCAGGATGTCATCGAGGTGGCTGTCGGCGGCAAGCCGATCACCATGACCGTGGAGGGCCGGGAGCGATACCCCGTCCGGGTCCGCTACCAGCGGGAGCTGCGGGACAGCATGGAGTCGCTCGCGAACATTCTCGTGGCAGCGCCCGACGGGACCCAGATCCCGATCAAGGAGCTGGCCACCGTCGAGTACGTCCGCGGCCCCCAGGTCATCAAGAGCGAGGACACCTTCCTCGTCGGCTACGTTATTTTCGACAAGCGGGAAGGTTTCGCCGAGGTGGAAGTGGTCGAACAGGCCCAGGCCTACCTGCAATCCAAGATCGATTCCGGTGAGCTCGATGTCCCCTCCGGGGTCAGCTTCAAGTTTACCGGGAGCTACGAGAACCAGGTCCGGGCCGAGAAGAAACTTCGCATTGTCCTGCCCATCGCCCTCTTTGCCATCTGGTTGATCCTTTTCTTCCAGTTCAAGCGGATCAGCACCACCCTGCTGGTCTTCTCCGGGATCCTCTTCGCCTGGTCGGGCGGGTTCATCCTGATCTGGCTCTACGGGCAACCGTGGTTCCTCGACCTGACCCTCTTCGGGCACAACCTGAGGGAATTATTCCAGATGGGTACCATCAACCTCAGCGTGGCGGTCTGGGTCGGCTTCCTGGCCCTCTTCGGGATCGCCACCGACAACGGGGTCATCGTCTGCACCTACCTCCAGCAGATCTTCCGGGAACGCAATCCCGCGACCATCGAGGAGATCCGCGAGGCCACGGTCATGGCCGGCGACCGCCGCGTGCGGCCGGCCATGATGACCAGCGCCACCACCATCCTGGCCCTGCTGCCGGTGCTGACCTCAACCGGGCGCGGTTCCGACATCATGGTCCCCATGGCCATTCCCTCCTTCGGGGGAATGATGCTGG
>ENA-ORCW01000683-ORCW01000683.1-marine-metagenome-genome-assembly--contig:-NODE-683-length-14248-cov-2.970009_pt1 | contig 14248 bp, 12 predicted proteins | sample MGYA00237784_ERZ508517 | MGnify/ENA primary metagenome ERZ508517 (study PRJEB26187, sample SAMN06268979) | marine metagenome | isolation source: Tt ae E1 feedstock associated aerobic enrichment on... | reverse complement strand
GGGTGTCCCGCGCGACCGCAAGGAAGCCGAAGGCCACCTCGCCTCCCTGCCGCTGATCCTGATCGATACAGCCGGTTATGAGAGCGTCCACGACGATAGTCTCGAATCCCGGATGCGCCAGCAGACAGAAGCCGCCATTGCCGAGGCCGAGCTCTGTCTCTTTCTGGTCGACGCCCGAACCGGCATCACACCGGACGATGAAACCTTCGCCCAGCTGCTACGCAAGTCCGGTTTGCCGGTTGTGCTGGCCGCCAACAAGGCCGAAGGCCGCCAGGGCGAAGCCGGTGTGCTGGAAGCCTGGTCGCTCGGCTTCGGTGAACCTGTCGGCCTGTCGGCCGAGCATGGCGAAGGCTTCGCTGAACTGTTCGAGGCAATCCGTCAGGCGCTCGGTGACGAAGCGTTTGAAAAGGCGATGGAAGAGCCAGAGCCCGATTACGCCTTCCGTGGCGGCGAGGACATTCTCGAAAAGCTCGCCCATATCGACATCGAAGACGAAAGCCTGACCGACGACGACCTCGTCGCAGCCATCGAAGAGGCCGATGTCGATGTTGAACCCGAGCCCCCACGCACCGACAAACCGGTTAAACTTGCCATTGTCGGCCGGCCCAATGCCGGCAAGTCCACACTCATAAACCAGTTGCTGAAGTCCGACCGCCTGCTGACCGGGCCGGAAGCCGGCATCACGCGCGACTCCGTCACGCTGGACTGGGAATGGGAAGGCCGCCATGTCCGCCTTGTCGACACGGCGGGCCTGCGCCACCGGGGCAAGGTCAGCCATTCGATCGAGTATTTCAGCTCGGTCCGGACCCGTCATGCCATCGAGCGTTCGGACATCGTCTTCCTGGTCATCGACGCGGAAACCGGTGTCACCCGCCAGGACAAGTCCCTGGCCGGGGAGATCATCGATGCCGGCAAGAGCGTGGCCCTGATCGTCAACAAGTGGGATATCGCCATCGACAAGTTCCGGGCCAGCCAGCCGGAGGACTATGTCAACATGGACGCCTTCCGGAAGGATTATGCCAAAAAGGCCCTCGAGGAGATTTTCTTCCTGCCGGACAGTCCCGTGCTCTTTGTCTCCGCCCTGCGCGGCTTTGCCATGGACCGGGTCCTCAAGGTGGCCCGCGGCTTGTGGGAAACCTCGGGCCGGACCCTGTCCACCTCGAGGATCAATGCCCTGGTCCACGAGATGATCGAGAAGCGGCAGCCCCGCTACATCGACAACAAGCGCTTCAAGGCCTACTACACGGTGCAGACCGGGACCCGGCCCTTCACCTTCCGCATTTTCTGCAACCGGGCGACCAAGCTCGACGACAGCTACCGCCGCTACCTGCAAAACGGCTTTATCCGGCACTTCAAGCTGGACGGCTGTCCCCTGCGCTTCGAATTGAAAGGCAAGGAAAAGCGCTATGCCGGGACGGGCCGGAAAGGCGGCCGATGAAGGCCGTCTTCATGGGATCCGATCCCATCGCCCTGCCCATGCTGGAGTATCTCCGGGCGGAGCGGCCGGCGGATATTGAATTGTCGGCCGTCTACACCCAGCCCGACCGGAGAACCGGCCGCGGGATGCATCTCCAGGCCAATGCCATCAAGACCTGGGCCCTGGAACACGGGCTGGAGGTGAGGCAGCCGGTCAAGTGCGGGCCCGATGATGCCGCTTTCTTCAGATCCGCCTCGACCGAGGTGGTCCTGGTCATGGCCTACGGGCAGCTGTTGCCGCGGACCCTCCTGGAATCGGTGCCGCTGGGATTTCTCAACCTGCACGCCTCGATCCTGCCCCGCCTGCGCGGAGCCTCCCCGATCCATACCGCGGTGGCCCTCGGGCATCCGGAAAGCGGGGTCAGCCTGATGCGGATTATCCCCAAAATGGACGCCGGTCCGGTGGCGGATGTGGAGCGGGTGGAAATCGGACCGCGGCTGACCTCGGCCGGGCTGCATGCACGACTGGCGGAGGCCACGGTTCCCCTGGTAGCCCGTAACCTGAACCGGGTGGCGGCCGGGCAAGTGGAATTCACGGAGCAGGAGGATAGCGAGGTTACCTACTGCCGGATTATCGAGAAGACGGACGCCCACCTGGATTTCAACCAACCCGCCCGGGACCTCTTCAACCGCGTCCGCGCGTTCCAGCCCTGGCCGGGAACCTCCTTCCCCTACGACGGTCTGGAGATCCGTGTCCTCGAGGCCGAGATTGATCCCGGAACGACCGGCCTTGCTGCCGGAACGTTTCACCTGGATCCGGATGGACATCCCTCCGTGGCCTGCCGGACCGGCGCTCTCAGGCTGATCCGGTTGCAGCGTCCGGGCGGCCGGCCGATGGAGAGCGCGGCCTTCCTGAACGGGCTTTCCATTCCCGAAGGGACCGTCCTGGAGAGCCGTGGGATGCGCCCCCTGGAAGCGGCCCGGCCTTTTCCCTGGAAGCGCAAGTGAATTTCGCCGGCTGAAGCAAGTTAGGTCGTTGACCCCCGGGGAAATTTTGGCATTACCGTTGACCATGAAAAGCAGCCTCCTGCGCCTTCTTGTTGTTTGCCCGATCATTTTCCTTTCATTGCCTTTTGCCGGGCAGGCCCAGATCAATAATTCCGGAGTCCAGTTGGCCAACCTGCGCAGTGATGTGGACCGCCTGGACCAGCTGGTCCGCTCGCTCCGGCTCGAAGTCGAGGCCCTGCGCCGGGAAAACCAGCAGACCCAGGAGATGCTCAAGGGCTTGAGGGCCAGCGGCAGCAACAGCGTCAGCCCGGAACAGTTGAACCAGGTCCTTCGTGAATTCGAGCAGAAGATCCAGTCGGTCAACCGGGCCAGCCGGGAAACCCTGGTAAACGAAGTTTCCCGGGAAATCGAGGCCCTGGCCGACAAGACCCAGAAAGCCATCAATGCCCTCGCCAAGTCGATTGATGCCCAGCCGCAGCTGGAACAGGTGGTGACCTTCAGCGATGACTACCCGAGGACCGGCACCACCTACACCGTCAAGGGCGGTGACAGCCTGGGCAAGATTGCCCGCGAAATGGGTTCCAAGGTGGAATGGATCCGTAATGCCAACCGCCTGGCCACGGATGTCATTTATCCCGGACAGGAATTGTTCATACCCCTCAAAAAGTAATTCAGCATCATGTCCAAGAAAACAGGATTAGGCCGGGGACTGGGTTCCCTAATCAGCGGCGGCATCACGCCCGAGCCCCCGAAGAAGGCAGCGGCAAGGAAAAAGGCCGCCAAAAAAACACCCGCCAGGAAGTCAGCCGCCCGCAAGAGCGCCAACAAGGCGGCCGCCTCAAAGTCCTCCCCGGCCGGAGCGGCCAAGACACCCGATGAAGCCAGCCGGACCGCGGTCGGGCTGTTCGAGATTCCAATCAGCAGGATCATTCCCAATCCCCATCAGCCGCGGCGCGATTTTCACGAGGAAAGCCTCAACGAACTGGCCGAAAGCATTCGCTCCGAAGGCCTGTTGCAGCCCATTGTCGTACGCAGCCGGGACAACATGTATGAGTTGATTGCCGGCGAGCGGCGTTGGCGGGCCTGCCAGAAGTTGAAGCTGAAACAGATTCCGGCCCGCGTAATCGAGGCCACGGAGACCTCCAGCGCCATCCTTTCCCTGATTGAAAACCTGCAGCGGGAAAACCTGAACCCGGTTGAAGAGGCCATGGGCTATGCCAGCCTGATCAAGGACTTCGACCTGACCCAGGAACAGGTGGCCGAGCGGGTCGGGCGCAGCCGCGCCTCGGTGGCCAATTCCCTGCGGCTGCTGCAGCTGCCGCGCGAAGTCCAGGGCTACCTCATCAAGGGCCATCTTTCGGTCGGGCACGCCAAGGTCCTGCTCGGGGTGGAGGATTCGGAAACCCGGCTTCTCCTGGCCCGCCAGTCCATTGAGCGGGGCTGGAGCGTCCGGGAAATCGAACGCCAGGTGGAGCAGGTCAAAAGCCGCTCCGACCGGACCCCGAAATCGAGGGGCTCCGTCCCGGCCGAGGAGGCCCGGGCCATCAACGACCTGCAGAAGCAGCTTTCCTCCACCCTCAGCACGCGGGTCACCCTGAAGCACTCTCCCAAGAAGGGCCGGATTATCATCGAGTATCATGGCAACGACGACCTGCAGCGGATCATCGAGCAGATGGGACTGCGCTGATCCGGGCGGCGCGCCCGGGGGCCGGTCGAAATTTTACTTGAAACTTGGATCGGCGCTCGCCAGCTTTGCACGTTTTTCCAATTCGAGGAACCCGAAATGCTTAATATCCTCATATCTTTACTTACTTTCGTCCTGATCCTGGTCAGCCTCTTCATGATGCTGGTGATCCTCATGCAGCGTGCCAACACCAACAGTGGCATGGGCTCCGCCTTCGGTGGCGGCGTCGCCGAGTCCGCCTTCGGCACGGAGACCACCAATATCCTGGTCAAGGCCACCAAGTGGTCGGCGGTTGGCTTTTTTGTCATCGCCCTGGTCCTCTACCTGCTCTTCATGAGCCGGAACCAGATCGGAGCCCGCCCGGCCAGCAATGAACTGCCGGATATTCCGGTAATGGACCAGACGACCGCCGAGGCTCCCGCGGAGCTGCCCCAGGTCGTCGAGGAGCCCCTTACCGAGGAGCCCGCCACCGGTTCCGCCGAAAAGACCGATCCCCTCGAGGACATTCTCAATGCCGTCGATGAGCAGGGGTCCGGGGAAGGCCAGGATTCCGGTGAAACCAATCCCGGTCCCTGAGCCGGCCCATTGCCAGGCTTATAGGATGAAGACGTTTTGCCACCTGTCCCGGTTCGCCTGGGGCAGGTTTTTTTATGCCGCGATGATGGTCCTGGTCCTCCTCGGCCCCGCCACCTCCACCCTGAACGCCCAGTTCAAGTTTCGCCAGCCTCCCAACCGGCAGGATCCCTCCGCCCTCGGGAAACGGGACCAGGCCTTCGTCTGGAATCAATTTGTCGGCAACCGCAACCTGGGTCCGTTTACCCTGGCCGGTTCGCTGGTCTATCGTCCCGCTTCCGAGCCTTCGCGATCCTATCAGTTCACCCTCAAGGCGGATTGGAATCAACAACGCCAGTCCTCCTCCCTGGAACTGGTTCATCCCGACGGTACGGTGACGGAAACCGGCGTTGTCATTTCCGGGAGCAAGGCTTACCGGGCCCTCCCCGATGGAAGCCTGCAACCGCTGGCTCCGGAAAGGCTCGTCGAACCCATCGTGGCCGGTTTGCCCTTTACCTGGAACGATCTCCTCATGCCGTACCTGACCTGGCAGGATGTTGAATACGAAGGACCCGACCGGGACCTCGGGCGCCCCGCCCACCGGTATGCCCTGAGCAATCCCGATCCCGAGGGTTTCCCCGCCCGGGTGGTCGTGACCCTCGATGAGGATTATGCCGCCCTTCTCCGCGGCTCCCTTTATGATGCCGACGGGGAAGTGGTGAAACGAATCCGGGTCGGCGGCTTCAGGCAGTACGGCGATGAGTGGATGTTCAGCAGCCTTTACTGGGAAGACCGGGCCAGCCGTTCCAGCGTCCGCCTTTCGGTCGATTCCTTCCGTTACGGCCTGTGAGGACAGCACCCCTTCCCCCGACCCCGGGAAGGTCCGTAGTGAGGCTGTAGTGAAGTTCTGAATACGCAGTGCGGAAGCCCCGGAACCCTCCCGGAGGGCTGCCCCGCCAGATGCTTTTAAGTGAAATAATCAATACTTTTTTTGTTGTATTTTGACAACCTTATTGTAAATATTTCGTTCCGAGTATTCTGAATCCAATACAAGGGAGCACAGATGAAATCAAAAACAACACCTCTGAGTTTTGAGATTGATGCCGACCTGGCAGCCAGTCTTGAGAAACTCCGCAACCAACTTGGCGGAATCTCCTTTTCAAAGCTCATCGATCACGCAATCGAGAAATACGATTACAATAAGGTTTCCCGCAAAGCGGGCGGGAAGCGCCGGCAATTGTCCGTCCGTCTGGACGATAACAAGCGCAGCGCACTTGAAGGAATCTCCAAGTCTGAAAAGGTCAGCATGGCTTACCTGATCAGAATGGCGTTGGAGTCCTTAATGGAATCCGCGACTAAAAAAACCGTACAAAAGGAACTGAAAATGGCGTTAGCTTCCAAAAAAGCAAAGCCTGCCAAGAAGGCGGCCAAGAAGGCGGCCAAGAAGCCGGCCAAGAAGGTTGTGAAAAAGGCTGCTCCCAAAAAGGCGGCCCGGAAACCCGTGAAGAAAGCTGTCAAGAAAGCTGTCAAGAAGGCGGCCCGTAAGGCGGCGGCCAAGAAAGCTGTCAAGAAGGTAGCCCGTAAGGCGGCGGCCAAGAAAGCTGTCAAGAAGGTAGCCCGGAAGGCGGCAGTCAAGAAAGCGGTCAAGAAGGCGGCGCGTAAAGCGGCAGCCAAGAAAGCCGTGAAGAAGGTTGCCAAGAAGGCGGCCCGGAAGAAGGCCGCCAAGAAGGCCGCCAAAAAGGCGACCGCCAAGAAGACAGCCAAGAAAGCGGCCAAGAAAACAGTGGCCCGCAAGGCGGTGAAGAAGGTTGCCAGGAAAGCGGCCAAGAAGCCGACCAAGAAGGCGGCCCGGAAGGCCGTGAAGAAGGCGGCCAAGAAGGCGGCGGCCAAGAAAGCCGTGAAGAAGTTGGCCAAAAAGGCGTCAGCCAAGAAAGCCGTGAAGAAGTTGGCCAAAAAGGCGGCAGCCAAGAAAGCCGTGAAGAAAGCTGTCAAGAAAAAGGCGGCCCCGAAGAAAGCGGCGAAGAAGGCAGCCAAGAAAACGGCCAAGAAGCCTGCCAAGAAAAAGAAGTAGGCCTCACGTCAGGTTATCCCAACCAAAGGTTTGTCAATCCCCCTCCCCGAGGGGGATTTTTTTTGTCTGCACCGCGGCGGGCGGGGAAAATGTCTTGCCGCCGGGGACAGCGCCCTTGTGATGGCAGGCATGACTCCGGATGCGACGAAGCGGGAAGCAATTCACAGTGGCCTTCAGCGGATCAAGCTACGCATGGAGTCGATCATCCGCGGCAAGCCGGAAGTGATCGAAAAGGTCTTGATCTGTCTGCTGGGAAGCGGGCATCTGCTGATCGAGGACTTGCCGGGTATGGGCAAGACAACCCTGGCCTATGCCCTGGCCCGGAGCCTGGACGGCAGCTTCCAGCGGATCCAGTTTACCAGTGATCTCCTGCCAGCCGATGTGCTGGGGGTTTCCGTATACAACGAGAAGGTCCGGGATTTCGAGTACAAGCCGGGACCGGTTTTCGCAAATTTCATCCTGGCCGACGAAATCAACCGGACCACGCCCAAGACCCAGAGCGCCCTGCTGGAAGTGATGGACCGGGGAAGGGTTTCCATAGACGGGCAGACGCACCCGGTGGGGCGCCCCTTCATGGTATTCGCGACCCAGAATCCGGTCGACTTTGAAGGCACCTTTCCCTTGCCGGACAGCCAGCTGGACCGGTTCTTCATGCGGCTGGAGATGGGGTACCCGGCCCGCGAGGATGAATTGGAAATCCTGCGCGGCGGCGTGCGCCACTACGACCAGATCCTCTCGGAGCCGGTGGTTCCCCTGGGCACTGTCCTGGAATGGCAGACCGAGGTGGGGCGCATCTTCGTCGAGGAATCGGTACTCGACTACATGCTGCAGCTGATTGCCGCCACCCGCAGCGAGAGCACCTTGCAGTGCGGGGTCAGCCCGCGCGGTGCGCTGGCCCTGAAGACGGCGGCCCAGGCCAGGGCCTTGTATCATGGCCGTGAGTTTGTCCTGCCCGAGGATGTTTCCCTGATGTTGGGCTCGATTTGCGGGCACCGCCTCAAGACGACCACCCACGGCAGCGATCCGCTGGAGGAACGCCGGCGCATTGACGGGGTGCTGGGGCATATCGTGGAGTCCGTGGCCAGGCCCCTGTAGGTCCCTTCCGGGTCACCCGCCCGTCGGGATGGGAAACCTTGACGGATGGCATCCGGACATTTGCAATGGTTCCTCTATGGCGGAGAAAAAAAACGAGAGGATCCTGATCATCGATGACGATGACGAGATCCGTTATTCCCTGAACCGGGTCCTGTCCTCGCGGGGGTTCCAAGTGGAGGAAGCCTCGAGCGGGGAAGCCGGCATCGAATGCGCCCGTCAGCAGACCTTTGAAGTCATTTTTCTCGACAACCGCATGGGGGGAATGAACGGGCTGGAGACACTCCAGCACCTGCGCAGTGTGGCGGCGGAGGCCATGGTCATTTTGATGACCGCCTTTGGCACCACCCAGACCGCGATTGAAGCCATGAAGTTTGGCGCCTTCGACTACATCATCAAGCCCTTCGACCTGAAGAAGGTGCTGGCCCTGACGGAGAAGGCCATCCAGTCGCATCTGGACCTCAAGCAGTCCAGGACCCAGTACGAACCGCTGCTGGACAGCGATGACTACAAGGAGGGAATCGTCGGTTCCTCCGAGGCCATGCAGGGTGTCTTCAAGGCGATCGGCCAGGTCGCGACGAGCAACGTCACGGTGATGATCACCGGGGAAAGCGGTACCGGCAAGGAACTGGTGGCCCGTTGCATCCACCAGCACAGCCTGCGCTCGGGCAAGCCGTTCATGGCGGTCAACTGCGCGGCCATCCCGGACAACCTGATCGAGTCGGAATTGTTCGGGCACGAGAAGGGTTCCTTCACCGGCGCCACCCAGCAGCGCCTGGGAAAGTTTGAACTGTGTGATGGCGGCACCCTCTTCCTGGACGAGATCGGGGACATGGCCCTGCCCACGCAGACCAAGATTCTTCGAGCCCTGCAGGAAGGGGAGATCCAGCGGGTGGGGAGCGAGAAGACCGTCAAGGTGGATGTCCGACTGATCGCCGCCACCAACCGGGACCTGGAAACCATGGTCCGTGACAAGGCTTTCCGGGAAGATCTGTACTACCGCCTGAACGTGATGCGGATCCGCATTCCCAGCCTCCGGGACCGCCTCTCGGATGTGCCGGAACTGGTGGATTTCATGCTCCAGCGGCTGCAGAAGGACCGCAAGTCGCGGGTCCAGCGTGTATCGACTGAAGCACTACAGGTTCTCTCGCGCTACAACTGGCCGGGTAATGTCCGCGAGTTGGAGAACACCATCCAGCGCTCGGCGGTCGTTGCCCAGGGGGACACCATACTGAAGAAGGACCTGCCGCAGGAAGTGCTGGATGCCGTCAAGGCCCGGGGCGGAGGAGAGGAGGATCCCCTGCCGGAAGCGCTCAGCATGGAGGGGGCGGAACCGGTTCTTCCGGAAACCGAAGCCCCCGTTCTGTCAGGGATCGAACTCCCGATCCTGATCGACGAAGTCTACCGGAAGCTGCGGGAGACAGTGGACAGCAACCTGCTGCAGGAAGTGGAGAAGGAACTGACCATGCGGGCCCTTGAGGAAATGGGCGGCAACCAGGTCAAGACCAGCGCCCTCCTGGGCATCACCCGGGCCACCCTGAGGAAGCGTATCGAGGCCTACGGTTTGACCGGTTAGCGGTTCCATGCTTAGTTCGGCACATAAGTCTCTCTTATGGGTCCGCAACTTCAGCAAGAAATTGAGTTCCTGACCGGCCGGTTGGGACGGATTGTCCGCGAGCAGGCCGGGGCCGCGGTATACCGCCATTTCCAACGCCTGAGCGAGCTGGCCACTGAGGTCCGCCGGAAGGGCACCCCGGCCCAGACCCGTATCAAGCGCCTGGTGGAACGCATGGAGTTGCCGGAGACCTTCCAGGTGATCCACGCCTTCACCCTGTACTTTCAACTGGTCAACCTGTGCGAGGAACGGGCCCGCATCCGGCACCTGCAATCGACCGATGCGCCCGCACAGTCGGTCTGCAGGGTTTTCCGCGACCTGAGGGCGGCGGGAATCCCCCCGAAGAAGCTGCAGCAATGCGTGGACGGGCTCGATATCCAGTCGGTCCTCACCGCTCATCCCACCGAGGCCAAACGGCGCAGCGTGCTCAGCCAGATCCTCCGCTTGTCGGGTTGCTTTGAGAACCCGGACGAGATCCTGGAAACCCTTTGGCACACCAGCCAGACCCGGGTCCAGCGGGTAACGCCCCTGGACGAGGTGGACAACACGCTGTTCTTCTTCGACCGGACGATCATTCCGGCCATGGCCCGGCTGTACCGGGACTTCGACGAAGAGATGAAAGCCACCTTCCCGACGGTGCGGCGCAAGCACGCCTTCCTGACTTTCGGCAGCTGGGTGGGAGGAGACCGCGATGGCCACCCTTATGTCACCACCGAGACCAGCAAACTGACCCTGGCCCACCAGAACGAGCGCATCCTGGCCCACTACGACCGGGAATGCAAACTGCTCCTGGAGGAACTGAGCCACTCCGTTCCCGACAGCAGCCCGGCCGGTCGCCACGCCAGTGAACTGGCCCCGGATGTCCGGGTCTCGGATCCCTTCCAGCCGGCGGAGTGGTACCGCCATCAGCTGGTCCTGATCCGCCAGCGGCTGAAAGGGGAATACCGGAACTGCGACGAATTCATCCGCGACCTGGAAGGAATCCGGTCCGTCCTCCTGGAACAGGGTGCCAACCGTGCGGCCCGGGGACGAATCACCTCCCTGATTCTCCAGGCCAGGGTCTTCGGTTTCCACCTGGCCACCCTCGACTTCCGTGATCATTCGGGCAAACTGGAGTCGGCCATCGGTGAGATCGAGGAGGAGATGCGCACCCTGGCCGGATTGCAGGAGCGCTACGGGGAGGCCGCGGCCCACCGTTTCGTCCTCAGCATGACCCGGGAGGCCTCCCAGCTGAAGTCCCTGCTCAAGGTTGCCGGGGAAGCCGGGGCCCGGGTGGACCTGGTGCCGCTTTTTGAAACCGTCGACGACCTTCAGGGCAGCCCGGGCATCATGGAGGAATTGTGGACCGATCCAGAGTACCGGAGGCACCTGGAGAGCCGTTCCGGCATCCAGGAGATCATGCTCGGCTACTCCGATTCCAACAAGGATGGCGGATATCTGGCGGCCAACTGGCGCCTTTTCCAGGCCCAGAACGAGCTGGCCGGCCTGGCCGAGCGGCAAGGGATCAAGGTCCGCTTCTTCCATGGCAAGGGCGGCTCCATCGACCGGGGTGGCGGGGCCAGCCACCGGGGCCTGCTGGCCCAGCCGCACGCCTCCCAGGACGGCCGGATCCGCATCACCGACCAGGGGGAAGTGGTCTCCCTGAAATATTCAAATCCCGACATTGCCTGCCGCAACCTGGAGCAACTGACCTCGGCCGTCATCTCGACCCAATGCCTGGCCGAGGTGCAGCAGGAGCCGGAACCGGAATGGATTCCTATTCTCGAGGAATTGTCCGGGACCTCCTGTTCCTTCTATCAGGACCTGATCTGGGGGACTTCGGAATTCGGCCGCTATTTCCGTCAGGCCACCCCGATTGACCTGATTGAAAACCTGCACATCGGTTCACGGCCCAGCCGGCGTTCCGGCAGCATGGACATTCGCGACCTGCGGGCCATCCCCTGGGTTTTCTCCCTCACCCAGTCCCGGCACCTGATCAGCACCTGGTACGGCATCGGCCACAGCCTGGAGCGCTTCGTCAAAGGCAGCCCCGACGGTCTGGCCAAGCTGCGCGACCTGTACCGCAACTGGCGGTTCTTCGCCTCCATCCTGGACAACGCCGAGATGTCGCTGGCCAAGACCGACCTCTACATCGCCCGCCGCTACAGCCAACTGGTGGAGGATGCCGGGGTGCGGAAGAAAATCTTCACGCTGATCGAGACGGAGTACAACCGTTCCGTGGAAATGATCCTGGCCGTCAGCGAACGGGTCAGCCTGCTGGAGAACCAGCCCGTGCTGGCCCAGTCCATCCGGTTGCGCAATCCCTATGTGGATCCCCTGAACTACCTGCAGATTGATCTCCTGCGGGAGTGGCGGAAGGAGCGCAACGACGGGAAATGGGAGGAACTGCGCCGGGCCCTGGCCCAGACGGTCAACGGAATCGCCTTCGGGATGAAGAGTACAGGCTGATATCAGCTGGCCAGGGCGTGGCCCTGGATCGGCGGCGTGCCGCGGGCCTGCTTGAAGGCCTTGTTGGCCAGGGTCATCAGCCGCATGCCGGAGAGGCGGAACTTGAGCGCATCCTTGCAGACGAAGTTGACCACGTATTTATGCTGGTAGAAGTCAACTTCCTCCTGGATCTCCCGCAGGTTCAGGGCCTCGCCGATCTTGTCCACCAGCCGCTTTTCCTGGAACAGCAGGTCCGGGTTGAAAATGCCCAGGAACGGGCGCAGGAGGCGAACCCGGCGAAACAGGGTTCGTCGCATGACAAACTCCCGGAAATCGCTTTCATCAATATTGTATTGTTGGCAAACGGCCTCTTTCAGGGTGATTTGGGGCATGACCAACTTCCAAAGTGTACACCGCTTTTCCATTTGTAAATGCCGGACTTTGAAAATGTGACCATTGTGGGCGCCGGGATGGCCGGACTTTCAGCCGCCTGGTGGGCGGTCCGCCAGCAACCCGGATTGCCGGTGGCGGTCCTGGAAAGGGAGTCCGGTCCGTTGGCCTGGCTGGCGGATGAAAGCCCGGAGCCGGTTGTCCTCGGTCGGGGAAGCGGTGGAATCCCGCCCGTCAAGGAGGATTATCCCGGCGGCTGGCCGGAAATCGGGAGAATCCTGCAGAAATGGGAGGGAAGCGCCACCCGTGGCTGGCTGGAGTCGCTGGGCGTGGAGCTTGTCCGGCTGGACGAAGAGGCCTTCGGATGTTCCGGAGGCGGGGACCTGCGGGAGGCCCTGATCCGCTCCCTGACTGATCTCGGCGTCCGCCTCCGGACCTCCTTCGCGGTGGAAACCGTGTCGGCCCAGCCCGGCGGGGGATTCCGGGTCTGGAGCCGGGACGGTCAGGTTGAAGCGGGCGGGGCCTTGCTCCTGGCTACCGGAGGGGAGCGCAACCACGGCCTGAAACTGGCCTCTGAATTCGGATTTACGGTCAACGCGCCGGTCCCGGCCTTCCTGCGCCTCCGCCTGGCCAGTCCCAAGCTGGGCCACCAGCTGGGCCCGATGACCCGCGACATCGGCCTGAGCTGCCTCAAGAGCGGGGAGCAGAGCCGGGGAAAGGCCACCCTCTCCGGCCGGGGCCTGGAGGGACCTGCGGTGTCCGACCTCAGCTCGCGGCTGCACCGGCTCTGGAAACAGCTCAATTACCGGCTGCAGCTGGCGGTGGACTGGTTTCCGGACCTGCGGGGGGCGTCCATCCGGCAGGAGCTGGCCTCCCGTTGCGAAAGGGGCGGCCGCCGCCTGGTCGGGGAGGAGCCTCTTCTCGGGTTCAGCCAGCGCCAGTGGGTGTACTTTCTCGAATCGGTGCGGATCGATCCCGACCTGCCCTGGGGCCGGATCAAGGCCAAGAAAGTTCAGGCCCTGACCCAGCGGCTCAAGAACGACCCGGTGGCCGTCGCCGGGATGGGGCTCCCGGCCGGGGAGCGGGCCTGGGCCGGTGGCATCGACTTGTCGACCCTTGACCTGAACCGCTGCCAGTCCCTGCGCCACCCGGGATTGTTCGCGGCGGGCGAGATGCTGGACTTCAGCGGAAGGCCCGGAGGCCACCATCTCAACGCCGTCTGGGCCAGCGGTTATCTTGCCGGGAGCTCGATGGGCCTGGGCCTTGCCGGCGAAGCTTCCTGAGAACACGGGCCGTCCGGGGCCGCAGCGCCCGGGGTTCCGCTACTCGAGACCGGAAGTATCGGTGGGAATGGAGTTGTCTGTCCGCAGGACCAGGACCGGCTCCTTGGTCTTAACCCAGACCTGGTGCTCCTTGAAGATGCGGGCCGGAACCGCCTCGCAGGCTTCGCCGATGGTCTTGACCGGCATCCGCCGGCCTTTCGGGGTCTGGTTGAAATCGTAGGCGGCCTTGTGGATCTGCCCTTCCAGGGTGGCCGGGGAATCCTCCTCCGGCATTTGCAGCACCCAGCCGGTGAAGTCGGCCCTGGGCAGGATTCCCTCCGGATCGGAGACCATGATCGCGAATTGCTTGGGCACCCGCGGGGCAGGAGGATTCTCCTCCTGGATGGTTTTCATTTCCTGCTCGATCTCCTCCATGATGCTGTTCACCCGGCGGACATCGAGGTCGTTGCGTTGCAGAATAAATTTAACGAGATCCAGATCTACTTTGGCCATGAGGGGCAAGGGATAGGGCCTCCCCGGGCGGTGGCAAATGTTTTCCTCAAATCCCTGAATCAGTCCGGTAAATCCGTCGTGTGCGGGCCGAGAGGGAGCAGAATACCTCCCACTCGATCTGGCCCGACCAGCCGGCAAACTGGGTGGCCGAGATGGACTGGCTGGCGGAACGGCCAATGTGAATGACCGGTTCCCCGACCACAGGTTTTTCCGGCAGG
>ENA-ORCW01000681-ORCW01000681.1-marine-metagenome-genome-assembly--contig:-NODE-681-length-14262-cov-2.730208_pt1 | contig 14262 bp, 10 predicted proteins | sample MGYA00237784_ERZ508517 | MGnify/ENA primary metagenome ERZ508517 (study PRJEB26187, sample SAMN06268979) | marine metagenome | isolation source: Tt ae E1 feedstock associated aerobic enrichment on... | reverse complement strand
TGTTGTAATCAAAGAAGTTGAGCCGGCGCACCTTGTAGGGACAGTTGTTGGCGCAGTAGCGGGTTCCCACGCAACGGTTGTAGGCCATGACGTTGAGGCCCTGGCGGTCGTGCACGGTGGCGTTGACCGGGCAGACCTGCTCGCAGGGGGCCATCTCGCAGTGCTGGCAGCCAACCGGCATGATCGAGCTCTGCGGGTCGGCGGGGAGCTCGTTGCGGTTTTCCTCGAGGTCGCCCGAGCTGTAGTAGCGGTCCAGACGGATCCAGTGCATTTCCCGGCCCCGCATGATCTGGTCCTTGCCGACGATCGGGATGTTGTTCTCGCTCTGGCAGGAAATGATGCAGGCGTTGCAGCCGGTACAGCTGTTGAGGTCGATGCTCATCCCCCATTGCTGTTCGGGAATGAACTTCTCCCGCGCCTCGGGGTCCTGCCAGACATTGACATTCGGGGGCGGGTCGCCGAAATCGGGCGTCTCGTAGGAGGAACCGCCCCGCGGCGTCTGCAGCGATTTCCCGGAAAGGTCCATGCCCTTGTCATGACCGTAGACGGGAGGGCTGTGGCTTTCCATGCCGGTCTCGGCGACGAAATTGGCGTTTTCCTCGTAAGTGCCGACATTGCCCTCGCGGACAATGGCCCGGCCCTCCATGGACCAGTGCTCCTGGGTGTTGGCCAGGCGGTAGCCCTCGCCGGTGATGACCAGCTTGCCGCCGCTGCGGAGGAGGCCTTCAGCGGAATGGCTGAGCGGATAGGCGTTGAATCCGGTTCCGGTGCCGACGCGGCCGACCTGGCTGCGGCCGTAGCCGAGGGGCAGGATCACCGTCCAGTCGTCAAGTCCGGGCTGGATGTGGACCGGTCCGCGTACCGTGACGCCGTTGCAGGTCAGCTCGGCGATCCGGGATTCTTCCCGGCCGCGCTTGAAATTGGCATTCTTCTTGGAGACCCCGCCGATCAGGAAATCGCCGGCCTTGGTGTCGAAGCCGAGATGCTTGGCCAGGGCCGGGGAGATGAGAATGGCGTTGTCCCAGGTCAGCTTGGTGATCGGGTCCGGGCACTCCTGCAGCCAGCCGTTGTTGTTGTAGAAGCCGTCACCGGAGGAATTGCTGGCCATCAGGCGCACTTCCAGGTTCTCGGGACCGGTGGCCCGGGGCGCCAGCACCGCCGGGGAAAGGTTTTCGCGGACCCCGGAAACGTTCAGGCTGGCGGCCTTGAGCAGGCGGTAGCCCGATTCCGGAAGGAAGCCGTTGGAGAGGAATCGCTGGAAATCCTTTTCCGCGGCCCCCTTGCTGGAGGCGTAGGATTCCGTGAAGGTATCCAGGACCAGGCCATAGGGATCGGCCAGGCTCATGCCGGCCAGGCGGGCCAGGATTTCCTCTTCCTGGAAGGCCTCGAAGAGCGGCATGATCATCGGCTGGACCGGTACATAGGTGCCGTCCAGGGTGCGGCCGTCGCCCCAGGATTCGAGATAATGGGTGGCCGCGATGCTTAGACCCGCCTCGAGACTGGTCTCATCGTAGTAGTAACCGTGGCGGATCACCTCCGGGACCGACTTCTGGAGCGATATCCAGTCCAGGTCCGCCGGGGCGTTGTAGACCGGATTGCCACCCAGGATGAGCAGGCTCTCAATGGCCTTGTCCCCGATGGCTGCGGCCAGTTCCCGGATGGAGCTGGATTCATCCTCCGGCAGCTCGGCGTAGACGACCGTGTGGTCCAGGCCGCCGACCAGCTGGTTGGCGTAAATGGCCAGTTGCTGGGCTTCCACGCTGAGGTGGCTTCCCGGGACAATCACGCTGTGTTCCCTGTTGTCGAGGAGGTCGCGGGCGCATTCCTTCACCCAGGCCGGATCCACGGAAAGGCCGGAAGCGCGTTCCCGGAGGAAGTCCGCCATGTGCGGATCCCCGTTGTCCAGTTCCAGGAGCTCTGCCGTGAGGAGGGCCAGAAAAGCGGTCATGTTGCCGGTCGAGAGGCGCAGGCGGTGATCCGCCATGCCGCCGGTCACACTGAAGGAGGACTCGACCGCGTAGAGGCGGCTCATGTTGCCGGCCTCATCCTGGTTGCGGACCTTGCGGCCCTTGCCGTAGGCGCGGGCCAGGCCCACGTTGCCGGCTTCGCCGTTGAGAAAATCAGCATCGACACTGAGGATCCGGCCGGCCTTGTCCAGTTGGTACAGCGGGCGGCTGGGCCGCCCGAAAAGCCGGGCCGCGGCACGTTCCGGATTGCTGCCGACCGTCGGGCTGTATTCGGCCCAGAGCAGCCGCGGATACTTCTTGAGGAGGGCCTTCTTGATGCGCAGGCGGGTCGGCGAGGTCGACGGTTCGGCCAGGATGGCCATGCCCTGCCCGCTGGTCGGGCCAAATTTGGAGGCCAGGCCGGCCAGGACGTCCTTGATGCGCTCGCCGGTCACCCGGCGGTTCCCCTCGTAGGAGGAAGTCATGCGGTCCGGATCGTAGAGGTTCAGGACAGAGGCCGGGGCGAAGCGGTGGACCGCGCCGCCATAGGGGAGGAAATCCCGGTTGCCCTCGACATGGGTCGGCCGGTGCTGGTGGGTTTCCACCACCAGGGGCAGGTTGTCCCGGGCGTCCGGCATGGAGGTCGTGTAGTAGACCGGAATGCCGGGAATCGAGGACTCGGGCTGCTGGCTGTAGGGAAGAATGTTCTGCTCCGGCCGGCGGCATCCGGCGAGCCCCAGGCCCGCGGCGCCGAAGGAGGCGGCCATGATTTTCAGGAAGTGGCGGCGGTTGACTCCGTCCACCTCGGAGGCCCCCTGCGGGAATTCGCGGTGCAGCCATTCCTTGAAGGCCGGCTTGTCCGCCAGCTCGTCCAGGCTGCGCCAGTACTTCGGGCCGGTTGTCATTTCGCCGTGGGTTTCTTTGTGGTTTGAATCGCGGTTCATCGGTGGCAGCCTGAGCAGCTTTGCGGCGGGTTAATGTTCGCTTCAATGACGGTTTCCCGGGCCCATTCAGCCTGGGCGGCCGGATTCTCCGGGGTCCAGTTCAGGTTGTAGACCTCGTCCAGCGGCCGGATAAAATTCTCCGGATTGCGGTGGCAGTCCAAACAGAATGCCATTGTCAGGGGCTCGGCGTGATAGACCGTTTCCATCTCGTTGATCTGTCCGTGGCACTCCACGCAGCTGATTCCCCGGTTCACGTGGACCGAGTGGTTGAAATACACGTAATCGGGAGTCTTGTGGATACGGACCCATTCCACCGGCTCGCCGGAATTGTAGCTGTTGCGGACCGGCTCCAGCAGCGCGCTGTCCTTCTTGACCTGGCTGTGGCAGTTCATGCAGGTGGCCGAGTCCGGGACGTTGGCGTGGCCCGACTCGTCCACGTGGCTGTGGCAGTAGCGGCAGTCCAGTCCCAGCTGCTCCACGTGCAGGTAGTGGTTGTAGGCCACCGGCTGCTTCGGCGCGTAGCCGACGCGGGCATACTTGGGTGTGAAGTAATAGGTGACTCCGGCCACTCCGGTCACACCCAGGACACAGATCACAATGATCACCTTGAGCGGAACCGAGTTGGACCATTTGGGAAACAAATTAGCCATGTGTAGACCCTTCCTGGCGTTTGGTTTAGATCGACCGCCCGGCACTGGGGACCGAGCGCGGATCACGCTGGACCCGGTTCTCCGGAATGGTGCCGGCAGCCTGTGCCGGCGCGGTTGCCCGGGATCCCTTGGGCGCCGCCCGGACTCCGATCCAGCCGAGCGCTAAGGCTCCCATCGTCATTAAAAAGGATTTTCGACGCAGTTTGTGCTCTGACATATCTGATACAGCCTGTTTAGCCCCACTTCGAACCGATGGATATACCCTAGCTCAAGGTGGGGGATAATGCTCTTCTGGATGAATCAAGTGCGAACGCAACAGAAATTTCCCGGGCCTTCTGAAAATTTGCGCGGCTTAAGTGTTTCTAATTCATTGAAAAAGTGAAGCTTATGCCCCGAGGCCGGCGGCACGGAGGGCGCGAAAAGAAACGATGGCGGAAGAACCGACCATGAGGACGGCGGCCAGGACCGGATGGAGGAGGCCGGCGGCGGCCAGGGCCATGCCGATAACATTGTAGGCCAGGGCGAAACGGAGGTTGCCGCGGAGGCTGCGTTTGAGGCGGCGGGCGTGGCGGATGGCGGCGGGCAGGACGGCGATCCGGCCTCCGGTCAGGAGGCCGTCGGAGAACTCGGTGGCGAGGGCCGCCCCGAGGTCGATGGCGAGGGCGGAGTCGCTGGCCTCCATGGCGGGCAGGTCGTTGATCCCGTCCCCGATGAAGAGGAGACGCCGGCCTTCCCCGGACCACTCCCGGACCAGCCGCGCCTTGTCCTCCGGACGGAGGCCCCCATGGACCCGGACGCCGCCGATTTCGCTGGCGGCGGGGGACGGGTCGCCGGAAAGGATGCGGCAGTCGCAGCCCAGCCGGGCGAGGGCCCGGAGGGTCTCCTCCGCGTCGGGGCGCAGCTGTTCCTGCAGGAGGATTACCCCCGCGTAATCCCCGTCGCGGGCCACATGGACCGGCTTCCCCGGGACTGGCGGCAGCGGAGGCACGGCAATCCCCTGCCCCTCCAGGAGGCCGGCCTCCCCGATCAGGAGGCGCATGCCCCGTACCGTTCCGCCAAGGCCCTGGCCGGGATAGGTATGAAATTCCTTTACCCCGCCCTCGGGCGAAGCCAGACCGGCCAGGGCGCTACTGACCGGGTGCGGGCTCTCGTTCCCCAGGCTGGCCACCGCCTCCAGCAGGACCTGGCGCCCGGGATCTTCCGGAAGAAGCCGGCTGGTGTCGGCCTCCAGTTCGAAACGGCTCAGGGTACCGGTCTTGTCGAAGACAATGACCTCCGCCTCGGCCAGGGTGTCCAGCAACTGTCCGTTGCGGCCGACGACGCCCCGCTGGCTGAGATGGTAGAGGCCGCCCCAGATACCCGAAGGCATGGCCAGGCCGAGGGCGCAGGGACAAGCCACGAGGAGGACGGCCATGGCGTTGAAGAGGGCGTCCCACCAGGGCTGGGAAGAGAAAAGAAACCAGCCGGCGAAAGTCCCGGCTGCGACCAGGCTGACAAACGGGACAAAGAACTGCATCAGCTGGTCGGCCGATTCCTGCAGCCGGGAGACCTGCCCGGGAGAACTTTCCAGCAGGGAGAGAATTCCGTCAATGGCCCGGGCCCGGCTGGTCTTCGGCTCGAGGACCAGGTTGGCATCAAGGGACCAGGTGCCGGCCATGACCGGGTCCCCGGACTGCCGGATGACCGGGGCCGGCTCACCGGTCAGGGTGGTCTCGCGCAGGTAACCGCGGCCCTCGAGGATGATCCCGTCGACCGGAATGGGCTCCCCCGGCTGCACCAGGACCCGGTCCCCGGGCCGGAGGCGGCTCACCGGCACGCGTACCCGGCCTCCGTCCGGGCCGGTTGTCACGGCGGTATCGAAGGCATGGCGGAACGAGGAAATGGCCTGGCCCACCTTGCCCTTCTGGACCACGCCGATCTGCTTGCCGATGGCATAGACGCAGAGGACGATGGACACCACCTCGTAATAGACACTGCCGGAGCCCCGCAGGGTCGAGATCAGGGAACCGGTAAAGGCCCCGAACGCGCTCAGGACAAAGAGGGCCTCCACGCTGAGCCGGCGCCGGGCCACGGCATCCAGGGTCTGCCGGAGCAGGGGGCGGCCGAGAATGAGGACCACCGCCAGGGCGGAGAGGATGAGGCCCCCGTGCAGGACCCAGTACAGGGGCGTGTAGGGCGCCGGGGCATCCCCGGAGCGGAGGGCGTTGTTGTAGCCGAGGCCAAAGATCATGCCCTGTCCGGCGAAGGCCAGGGAAATGCCGATCCGGAAACCGAAGCCGGACAGGTCGGTGGAAGGCCCGGCCTCCGGCTGGCAAGGCAGGCAGGATCCGTCCGGCAGGGAGGAGGCACTGTCTTCACGGTCCGGCTTCATGGCATCAAATCAAAAAGGCAACTTCCCCCGGCACGGGACGTAAAGCAATTGAAATTTGCCTCCGGCCTGCTCAATGTGGACCTGAACCTGAGCCATAGAGAGAACCATGCCAGACCAGACCCTGAATCCGGAAATCGCCCGGGCAGCTCCTTCGCCGGAATGCCTGCTCCACCTCGAAACCTACCTCGCCCGGGAGAGCGATCCAGCCACCGCCCTGCAGGAACTCTTCCATCAGGTCGAGGAGTCCGACGAATCGCTGGAGGAATGGCTGAAGGCCTTTGAAGTTTTCGCCTGCATCATCGAGGGAACGGAACATGCCCCGACCCTCGGCCAGGCCCTGGGATACCTCAAGTGCTGCCACTCGGTGTCCTATACGGGGGCCCGTTACGCCACCTTTCCAATGACCGTGGAAGTGATGCTGGAGACCTACGGCTACACCGGCGGAAGCCACTGAGGCCGCTCAGTCCTTCTGCAGGGAGATCCGGCCGGGGCCCGTGAAGAGCAGCCCCAGCATGACGCCGGCCATGACCAGGGGGTAGCCGTACCGCCCGAAATCGCCGCCGCTGGAATCCACCACGCTGAGGGTGGCCACCAGCATGGTGATGAAAAGGAAGAAGGCCGAGGTCCGGAAGAGGAGGCCGATGACCAGGAGCACCCCGCCGGCCAGCTCCGTGCCCGCGGCAAGGACCCCGAAGAACATCGTGGCAATATTCTCGCTGCCCACATCGAGGCCGAGGTAATCGATGCACTTCCCCACCGCGTGCAGCGTCTGGGTGCCGGCCGCAAACTTGTTGTATCCGGCCAAGGCCAGGACCGGCCCCACCACCAGCCGGACCAGGAGCAGCCCCAGTTCAGGGTGACGGAAAACAGATTTGATACTTTGAAAAGTTGAATTCATCTGCCATTGCCTTTGTTGGGATTAATCCGGAGGCTAGAAAGAGGCCCTCAATATGCAAGCACGCGCACAACCGACATCCATCCTCGACCGCTACCAGCGGGTCCGCATCATCGGGCAGGGATTGACCGGCAGCCTGCTGGCCCTGCATCTCCGCGAGGCCGGGATTCCTTTTATCGTCCAGGACACGGATCTGCCGGGTTGCGCCACCTCGGTCGCCCCGGGCATCGTCAATCCCCTCGCGGGGCGCAATTTCCGCCCGCCGGACTATGTGGACGAACTGCTGGAACAAACCCGGGAAGCCATGGATCTGGTGGAACGGATCCTCGGCGTGGGCATCTGGACGGATTGCCCCATCCTGAGGATGTTCGCCGAGCCGACCCAGCAGGACCGCTTTCAACGCAGCCTGGCCGACGAGGGGGCGGCGGCCTTTGTCTCGGAGCAATACCCGGAGAACACCTTTCCCTACCTGAACGATGTTTTCGGGAGCTTCCTGACCATCCGCGGCGGCTGGGCCAATCTCCCCCTGCTGATGAGCCGGACCCGCGAATGGCTGCGGGAGGAAAAGCTGCTGGTCGACGAGGCCTGGGAGCCCCCGGAAAACGCGCCTGCCGACGCCGGGCCGGAGGCGGAGCTGATGATCTTCTGCGAGGGCTGGCATGTGGCCAACAATCCATGGTGGTCCTTCATCCCGCACAATCCCGCCAAGGGCGAAATGATCCTCGTCCGCTTCGACGAGGAGCTTCCGCGGGACCGGATCTTCAACCAGTCCTGCTGGATCCAGCCCATCGAGGAGGACCTGTGGCGGGTCGGGGCCACCTACTCCTGGAGCTCCTTCGACAGCAACGCCTCCCTCGAGGGTGCCACCCGGCTGCAGGAAAACCTGCAGTACCTGACGGGCGCCCACTTCCACGTGATCGACCAGATGGCCGGAGTCCGGCCCATCGTCGACGACTATCAGCCGGTCATTGGCCGTCATCCGGAAGTGCCCCACTGGTACATCCTCAACGCCATGGGCTCCAAGGGCGTTTTGCAGGCGCCGACGGCCGTGCGCGACCTTCTCGACCACCTCCGCTCGGGCTCCCGCATCCCCCGGGCCTGGTCGGCGGATCGCTTCCTGTAGGGCCTATTCCCGGCTCCTCTGGTAAAGCTTGCGGACCAGCTCCAGGTCCTCGGGGTAAATGTTGCCCCGCTGCAGGTTGCGCTCCATCTGCCCGATCAGCGTCTCCCAGTCTTCCTCGTCGGGGACAAAACTTTCCCGGGGCTCGAAGCGCTGCCGCTTGATTTTCCAGTCCGCCTTCTCGCGGACCAGCTTGAACTCGATCTGCAGTCGCTTGCCGGTCTCCTTGTCCCGCCGGTACCATGACAGGGAACAGGTCATGCCGGGGTCCCTTTCCTGAACTTGGCCTGCAGTTCCAGGCAGGAATCGTTGAGTTCACGGGCGGCATGTCCGGCCGCCTCGGCGAAGTCCTCCCCGCCGGAGGCATAAATGATTCCGCGCGAGCTGTTGATCATCAGGCCCCAGCCGTCCGGCCGCAGCCCCGCCTTCAGGGTGGCGGCGAGGTCGCCTCCCTGGGCCCCGATTCCGGGAACCAGGAGCGGCATGGAGCCGACTTCCGCGCGGATCCGGGCCAGCTGGTCGGGATAGGTCGCGCCGACCACCAGGGCCAGGTTGTGGTTGCCGTTCCAGTCGCCGGCCGCTTTCCGGGCCACCTCCAGGTAGAGGGGGTTCCCGCCCTCCAGGACCAGGTCCTGCAGCTCCGAGGAGCCCGGGTTGGAGGTCTTGCAAAGGACGATCACGCCCTTGCCGGCATCCCTCGAGAAAGGAACCAGGGTGTCGCCGCCCATGTATGGATTGACCGTCACCGCGTCGGCCCCGTAGACCTCGAAAGCCTCGCGGGCGTACTGGTCCGCGGTGCTGCCGATATCGCCGCGCTTGGCATCCAGGATGAGCACCCGCTGGAGGGCCTTTTCCTTCAGGTAGGCCATGGTCTCGCGCAGCTCGTCAAGCCGGTTTTCCGCCGCGTAGTAGGCAAACTGCGGCTTGTAGGCGCAGGCGTAGGGCAAGGTGGCGTCGATGATGGCCTGGTTGAAGGCCAGGAAGGGTTTCGGCTGCGAGCGGATGGACTCGGGCAGCCGGTCCAGTTGCGGATCCAGGCCGACACAAACCATGGAGCGGCTGGAGGTCCAGGCGGCTTCGATCTTTTCCTGATAGCGCATGACGGGACTATCGGCGGGTCCCCTGAATCCGACAACATCTAATTCGAACAGCCGTGTTGCCAATACGGGGATTATTCCCCACTTTCCCATCCTATGCGTATTGCCACAGGCTTATCGATCCTGACTCTCGCTCTTTCGCTGCCGTCCGGGGCAACCCTTGCTGAAACCATCGAGCTCGACATCGAGACTGCGTTGAACCGGGCGGCGGAAGCGAATTTCCAAATTCTTCTGGGACAGGAATCCGTCACCGCACAGGAGGAAAACACCCGTTTGAACCGCTCGGGACTGCTCCCGCAGGTAAGCCTGGAGGCGGCCCAGTCCCGGCGGCAAGTGCCCACCTTCGGCCCCTTTGCAGATTATTTCACGACCAATCGCTACTTCACGAATTCCTTCGACGCCGTTCTCCGCGCCCGGCTGGCCCTGTTGGACACCCGTAGCTGGGACGACTGGAAGCTCTCCAAGCTGACTCTCCAGGCGACCCGCGAACAGTTGGAGAACACGGTCCAGGAAATCCAGGAACGGATCGCCACCGCCTACCTGGCCCACTGGCGGAACCTGAAGCGGCTGGATGTCCTCGACAGCATCCTGGAGCGGGACCAGATCCTCCTCAAGGTGGCCCGGGACCAGGCCGATGCCGGCGTGGCCACCACCCTGGAGGTGACGCGGGCCGAGGTCCGCCTGAACCAGAATGAGCTGGCCCGCATCGTCCAGGAGACCGCGGTCATGGAGAGCGCCCTCAATCTCAAGCGCATCCTGAACTATCCGCTCGACGCGGAGCTGGTCCTGACCACCCGAATACAGGCGGTCCCGCCCGATGTGGTCGGCTTCAGCGATGAGGACTTTAATGAAATTCTCTCCAGCCGGGCGGACTACCGCAGCCTCCAGGTCCAGGTGGAACAGAGCCGGGTGGCGTCCAGTGCGGTCAGCCGGGAGCGCCTCCCCAGCCTGTTCCTGAGCGGAGACTTTGGCTATGCGGCGGAGAACTGGGATGATCACCTGGGCGAGCAGTGGTCCATCCAGCTGGGCCTCTCGATGCCGGTCTTCGAGGGCTTCCGCATCGATGCCAGCAAGCAGCTGGCCAATTCCGAGCTCCGGCAGCGGGAGATCGAATTGTCCGACCTGCGGACCCAGATCGAGTCCGACTACCGGCTGGTCCTGCAGCGCCTGGCCTCCGCCTACCGCCAGGTCGAGGTGTCCCGGCGCAGCCGTGAACTGAGCAACCGCGAGTTCGAGCTGGAACGGATCCGTTTCGAGGAAGGGGTCACCGACAACAGCGACGTGGTCGACGCCCAGGCCCGGCTGGCCGATGCCGAGGACACCGTGGTGGCCGCGGAATACGAGTATTTCCTGACCTTTATCAACCTGGCCCGTACCCGGGGGGATATCCGGCGCATCATCCACTGGCTGGATCAACACTAAAGCTATTAGAGGAAGTTTTGGATTTGCCTAATGCGATAAGCTGACTTTATAAGGCAGCTTATGAAGATCGGCTTGGCCCAAATCAACACCATCGTCGGCGACATGGACGGCAACCGCCGGCGGATTATCGACAGCTACCACAAGCTGGTCGAGGCAGGTGCCGAGCTGGTCGTCTACCCCGAGCTGGTGGTGACCGGTTACCCGCCGCGGGACCTGCTCTTCAAGTCCCGCTTTGTCCCGGACAACCTGGCCAGCCTCGAGAAGATCGCCGCCGCCGTGGGCAAGGTCCCGGCCCTGGTCGGCTTTGTCGACCTCAACAAGAAATCCAAGGGCCGCCGCTTTTTCAACGCCGCCGCCTGGTGCGAGCGGGGCAAGGTCCGCCAGGTGGCCCACAAGTGCCTGCTGCCGACCTATGACGTTTTCGACGAGGACCGCTACTTCGAGGCCGCGGAAGAGCCCACCATCTTCAACTGGAAGGGCTGGCGGCTGGGAATCACCATCTGCGAGGACATCTGGACCGGCCCCATCATCGAGACCAGCCGGCACTACGACACGGATCCCCTGTCTTTCTTCGAGAACGCGGACGTGGACATGATCCTCAACCTGTCGGCCAGTCCCTGGCATTACGGCAAGGACTCCACCCGGCAGGCCATCGTCCGTACGGCAGCGCTCCGCTCCGGCAAGCCGATCATCTATGTCAACGCGGTGGGCGGGAACGATGAACTGATCTTCGACGGACACTCCATGGTCATGAGCGAACAGGGAGAGCTGCTCTGCGGCCTGGCTCCCTTCGAGGAGGACCTGCAGGTATTCGACCTGGAGACAGACGAGAAGCAGCTGCATCCGGAATTCCAGCGGGATTCCCTGGCCGACATCCATGACGCGCTGGTCCTCGGACTTCGCGACTACGCCCACAAGAGCGGCTTCAGAAAGGGCCTGATCGGCCTCAGTGGCGGCATCGACTCGGCCCTGACGGCGGCCCTCGCGGCCAAGGCCCTGGGGCCGGAAAATGTCATCGGGATCAGCCTTCCGTCAGCCATTTCCAGCCAGCACAGCCGCGACGATGCGGCCGTCCTGGCGAAAAACCTGGGCATCCAGTACGACACCCTGCCCATCAACAAGGTGGTCGACGGGGCCATGGAGACCTTGAAGCCGCTTTTCCGGGACATGGCCGCGGACGTGACCGAGGAAAACGTTCAGGCCCGCGCCCGGGGACTGCTCCTGATGGCAGTCTCCAACAAGTTCGGAGCCCTCCTCCTGACCACCGGTAACAAGAGCGAGGTCTCGGTCGGCTACTGCACCCTTTACGGCGACATGGCCGGCGGGCTGGCGGTCATCTCCGACGTGCCCAAGACCCGCGTCTACGCCCTCTCCCACTGGGTCAACCGCGAACGGGAGATCATTCCCTGGAACACCATCCGGAAGGCCCCCTCGGCGGAGTTGCGGCCCGACCAGAAAGACGAGGACTCCCTGCCCCCGTATCCCATCCTCGATGCCATCCTCAAGCGCTACATCGAGGAGGGCCAGTCCTCCGACGAGATAATCGAGGCCGGCTACCTGCCGGAGGTCGTGCACGACGTCATCCGCAAGGTCGACCTCAACGAGTACAAGCGCAAGCAGGCCGCCCCGGGATTGAAGATCACGCCGCTGGCCTTCGGGGTCGGCCGGCGCATCCCGATCGTGCAGAAGTACGTGGGGTAGCCCGGCCTGTCGGGCTAATCGGACGTGTCAGACCTGTCAGACTGGTCAGATCGGTCCGACTCCCTAGAAGCTGAAGCTGCCGCCGACGCTGATGATGTTGACGGTGGCCTCCATGGTCCCCTTGAGGTAAGAGCCGGCGGTATGGATCGGATTGTCGATCACCGGGTCGTCGACAAAGATGTGCACGTAGGCGACGTTGAGGTCGAAGCTGTCATTGATCCGGTAGCCGAAGCCAAGGGAGATCCAAACGCGGTCCTCGTCGGGAATGCGGGGAGAGCGGTGGGCGGCGTCGGGAACCGGGGACTCGTCGTAGACCAGCCCCGCCCGGAGCTGCCAGGATTCGTTGAGGTCGTAGGTGGTGCCGATGCTGTAGCGCCAGGCGTTGTCCCAGTTTTCCGGGATGACATTATTCGGAAGGTTTCCGTCCTCAAAAGCTATGTCCAGCTTGTCGAACTTGCTCCACCAGGTGTGAAAGAGGTCGGCCATGACTGCCCACTGAGGGGTCAGGTACTGGTGGACACTGACCTGGGCGGTGTCGGGCAGGTTGATATCGACCATGCCTCCCTGGTCCGAGAAACGGCCGCCGAAAAAGGCATCCAGGGCCCCGACGGTGAAGTCTGCGTCGCCGTCAATGGTCAGCTTGACATTGGACCGGTAGTGGAAGCCGATGCGCGTCGATTCGCTGGGCATGAAAAGCGCCCCGATGTTCCATCCGTAGCCAAAGTCGTCCCCGGTCAGCTCGATCGATCCGTCGTACTTGGTCCCGCCGAGGTTGGCCTGGACATCCTGGGCGATGGCCAGGGTGGTCTCGGTGGGGGGAATCGTCCCGGCGTTCATGGCCTGCAGGTAGAGGGCGCCAAAGTCGATGGCGTTGCTCAGCAGGGCATCGGCGTACAACACGCTGATCCCGCCCCCGATGACGAACTTTTCGGAAATCTTATAGGAAGCGGCGAAGTTGGTGTTGATGGTCAGGAGATCCGTTTCGAGGGCGACATGGCGACCGACCCAGCCTTCCTCATAGGAGGTGGCCAGACCGTAGGGAGTGGAAATGCCGACCCCGAGGTGCAGCTGGTCGGTGACCTGCGCGGAATAGTAGACATTGGGAACCACGGCGATCTTGTCGGAGGTGTCGTTGGGACCCTGGGTCGGCACCCCGGACACTCCATTGAAGGCGCTCAGGCTGCCGTTGTTCTTGAACTCCGCCTCCGGCATGATGATGTGCAGGGCACCGGTCACCTGCTGGCCGGGAACCAGGCTCATGGTGGCCGGGTTGAAATACATGGAACTGTTGTCATCCAGACCGGCCGCGCCGCTGGCGAAACCAACCCCGAGGCCGGAGACGCTTTGTTCCTGGAGAATGAATCCGGCACCATGCAGGCTGGTGCTGGCGAGGGTAAAGAGGGCGCCAGCGGTCAATGCTGAAGCAAATCGGTTCCATTGGGGTTTCATGGAGGATCCTTTCTATCTGGTTTGGAGTTTTGGGGATGTGAGTCGGAAATTGGCGGCGAGAATGAATCAGTCGGAGGTAAAATTCAAGCCTTCTGGATTGGTAAATTCAAGGCCTCAGGTCCCGTACAGGCGGTCCCCGAAGTCGCCCAGGCCGGGCCGGATATACTTGCTGGAATCCAGTTCCCGGTCCAGGGCACCGGCGAAAATTCGCAAATCGGGGAAGCGGTTCTCGAGGCGACGGACGCCTTCCGGGGCGGCAACGATGCAGAGGAAGTCGACGGTTGCCGGACCGGTCTCGTAGACCGCCTCGATGGCCTGTTCGGAGGATCCACCGGTGGCCAGCATGGGATCGACGACGAGGACCCGGGATCCCTCCATGGGGGGAAACTTGCAGTAATAGCGCCGCGCCTCGGCGGTGGTCTCGTCCCGCTCCAGCCCGATGTAGCCGACCGAGACCTCGGGAAGCAGGCGGACCACGGCATCGATCATGCCCGCCCCGGCCCTGAGGATGGCCACCACGACCACCGGTTCACGGACCACGGAGGCCGACATCGGTTCCAGGGGGGTCTCGATGTCCCGTTCCTCAGTGGGCATGTCGCGGGTGGCGGCAATGGCCAGGAAGGTGGTCACCTGGTCACAGTAGCGGCGGAAAGACTGGTGCGTGGTT
>ENA-ORCW01000679-ORCW01000679.1-marine-metagenome-genome-assembly--contig:-NODE-679-length-14395-cov-4.084090_pt1 | contig 14395 bp, 9 predicted proteins | sample MGYA00237784_ERZ508517 | MGnify/ENA primary metagenome ERZ508517 (study PRJEB26187, sample SAMN06268979) | marine metagenome | isolation source: Tt ae E1 feedstock associated aerobic enrichment on... | reverse complement strand
CCTCAAGCCTTTCAAACCACGCCCGTCACTCCGCTGCGCGCACCTCTCAAGACTCACCTCTCGCCCCTCACCGCTGAGAATCACCTCTCGCCCCATCCTGCGGCGCGATCAGTTCCCCCGGTTCGAAGTCGAGCGGAACGGGTCGGCTGATGGCGACGCCGCCCACCCACTGGATCCACTCCCACCAGGTCAGTCGCGTCTGCCAGTGCGCAATCGCATCACGCAGTCGGAGAATCCGCGGATCGTCATCCCGGTCAATCGTATCCAGGACGCTCACGGCTCCCCGGGCATTCCCCGACATCGCCAGGGCGGTCGCGAAGTTGATCTGACACTCCAGTGGTGAATCGGTCCGCAGCGTAATCCCCCCGGTGACGGTCAGACTCTTGAGGATGCGGACCGCCTGTTCGGCGTCGCCGAGTCGCATCAGGCAGACCGCCCGGGCATTTCGGAACGGAACCCCCTCGGTGCCGCTCCCGGATGCGAGCGACAGAGCCTCCTTCGGCTTCTGACGGCCCAGCAGGTCGCGAATCTGATGCAGACGCTTGTCCGTCAGTTCCGACCGCGCAGTCCGCCGGGCATCATTGTGGGCGTGCGAATTCGATTCTGCTGATTGCTGATACATGATGGTGTCCCTGATTCTCGGGCACCGGCACAGGGGCATTCGTCAGGCGTGCCGATGCCTGATCGCTGCGCAACGGCCCCCTGCTGTCGCGCACGGGGAGCGCAGCCAATGAGTGAGTCAGCCGTCCGGCAGCAGTAACGTGGATCCCCTTGGCGGCACAGCGTGCGCGATCACCAATGGAGTCCGGCCGGACAGCAACAGGAGTCCGGGACAGGGACTCCTACAGCCTCAGCGGAGGATTCCGGTCGACAGCGTGACCACAGAAGAGGTCGCCGGGGGCGAAGCCGCCCCGCAACTCACCGCCCCGCAGCAGATACCCCGGTGGCGACAACGCGGCCGCTGCGGGAAGCAGGCGGGTCGGGTCCGCTTCGTCCGGGGTCCGTTCCGTACGTCCCAGCCGAATCGTCTGGCTGGTGATCAGTCGGAGGGCGGCGACCGGTTGCAGCCCCCCGGGCAGCACCTGGTGTTCGGCCCCGTTCGAGTGTCCCCCCGCCTCCGTGGGCGGCGGCAGAACACTGCCCGGTTCGCTCCCTGGAGCGCACTGCGCCAGAAGCGTGGCAGCAATCAGGATGACGGCAGAGAACTGGTGGGACATCATATCAACCCGCGAAGATTCGTCCGCGAATTGTTGCGTTGTCCTGGAATGGCGGCAAGACGGAATTCTCGCAGCAGCGGGCCTGTCATCCCGACGTGTTGGTGGGAACCACGGAGTTGCCATGACGTGGCGCCGCCCCGGAGGATGAAAATGAGAGCGATCCGGGTGGCATGCTGGCTCTTGAAGGCAAGCATGTGGGGCCAATGTGTGTAGCGGCCTCTTGCCGGCTGTGCCGGCCGCGGTTGGCGAGCAACCGCGGGGCCCCCTGGGCCATGCCGTTCTACTCAAGCCTCACACCTCGAGCCTCAAGACTCACTCCTCCTCCCGATTCTCCGGCAAAGTCCGTTCAATTCGCAGCCGGTACGACCGTCCGTCCTCCAGCGGCTCACTGAAGATCCTGATCCGCGTCCCCTTTCTGACCAGCCGCTGGTACACCGGGAACTCGGTGTCGGTGAGATCACCGGACGTCCCGTCCGACCGGCTCCAGCCTCCGTCCCTCAGTTCGATCCACTGCGCCCGCAACGTGCGTGTGGGGGGATCCCCCGGCTTGTGAACCGGCGTGAGCAGCAGCCAGTGCTGCTCGTCGTCCTGGTCGCCCACCCAGATCGCCTTCAGTTCGTCCTTCCGGATCACAACCTCGATCTCTCGCGGCTCGGAAAGATCCTCGAAGCCGAGCGACTGAATCAACTCGTGCGAAAACCGTTGCGGAAGTTCCTCCATGCCCAGTTCCTCCGCCAGCTTCTTCATGCTGCTGCTGGCGTTCTCCTGTTGCATCACCCGGCGGAGGGCATTCGCTCGCAGCAGCGCGTCCCGGGCGGCATCGGGATCGGTCTTCTTCCAGAGCCGGGCCAGCTGCAGCCAGGTGTCACTCTGCGTGGGGGGATGGTCCTGGAAGTACTCCACGATCCGGTCACGGTTCGTGTACCAGGAGTTCTGGAACATCAGCAGAACCGACTCGTCGACGCCCTCGTCGAGCAGCGACGCGACGACTTCCCTGATCTGGTCGTACGACTGACCATGCGTATAGGCGATGAACATCGGCTTCGGCACGTCAGCATCCTCGCCAGAGACGAATCGCCCGTCGTTCTGGCGAAAGACGATGACCACCCTCGAGTCCTTGCTCGCCCGGAGAAACTCGCGTTCCTGTTCGTCATCCGGAACTTTCCACTCATCGCTCGCCAGAGCATCCCGAACGATCTTCACTACCTCCTTTGCGGGGCGGTCGTCCGGCACCTGCCAGAACGCAATGGCATGCCTCATGAAGGCCGGCCCGTCGATCAGCTTTTCAGCATTCAGCTCATCGATGAAGTCGAATTCGGGTGGTGCGATGTATTCGGGATAGAGCAGGTCCGGCAATTCGCCGACGGTGCCGTACTTCTCCTTCTGCTCATCGAGCACCTTGGTGATCTGCTTGACAATCTCTTTGGCCAGATCCCGGCTGACCGCCTGATAGCGGGCCCCCGATGACTCGATGCCGGTCTGCTTCGCCTTGTAATTGATGTCTGCGTCGAATCGCAGCTGCAGTTGCGGAGGAGTGGTACTGCCGTGATAGCCGTGACTCGACCGGCGAAACCGGTCGCACAACGACACAGCGAACGTTCCCTTAAACGTCCTGCTGCCCGGCAGCCCGCCTTCTTCCCACGATTTCCGGTCGAGAGTGATGAACAGGTCGGGCAGGCGTTCTCCCCACGGCAGGTGCTCGCCAGCCGGCAGATAGCGAATCTGATCAAACCGTCCCTCGTCACGCAACTTCTCGAAGACCGCCAGTCCGACGCGCTTCATCAGCAGGTCGTCGCCGAGGTTGTAAATCGCCAGCGTGCGGTCGAACAGCCGGTCTCCGGAGGAACTTGCCGACGAACTCGTGGAGGAGCTGCTGATATTCGACTCGAGCTGCGTGGCTGTCGCCGCGACAGACGGCTTCTCGGAAATCTCTCCTTCAACGCGGTAAGAGTTTCCTCCGTCCTCGGCGGTGGCGGTGAGCATACCCTCCGGCACGCGCGGAGCCGGCCCGAACATGGCGTAGGCACCAAGGCCGATCGCCAGGACGACCACAATCAGCAGGAAGATCATGGCGAGCCGGCGACCGGTCGACATGTCATGAGGCCCCGATTCGTCGGGCGGCATCTCGTCGGGCGGCATCGTGTCGGTGGTGTGAGCGCTCACGTGTCCCTCCTCCTGAGTTGTGGCGGCGAGAGAATCAGGATGCGGCACATGCGCATCGTGGCCGTTGTTCGCTCATGCTAACGGAGGATTCGGGCGTGCAGATCAAAAAAAGAAGGTGACGCAGGTCTCCAGATGCTCGCGGTGAGGAGATCGGAGCCGCGAGCGTGAGCGGAAACGGCCACCACGGAGTTGCCATGACGGTGCGTCGCCCCGGAGGATGAAAACAGGGGCGATCCGAGTGGCATGCTTGCCCTTGAAGGCAAGCATGTCCGTGTGTGCCACGGGCTCTGCCCGTGTCCCCTCGAAGTCACAGGGCCACCGTCGGTTTTCATAGGAGGCACAGAGACACGGCGTTGTCCACAGAGCGAAGGTCGAGCATGGCCATGCCGTTCACCTCACGCCTCAAGCCTCGCGCCTCATCGTCCAGGGATTTCCTCGACCTCTTCCGAAACGTGGATCTCCTCTTCGGGAACGATGACCTGCGGCGTGAGGATCAGCAACTGTCGCTTGTCAATGGGATGGTTCCGGGCAATGTCTTCGGTCACATCCAATATCACGACCCCGCTGTCAGGTACGGTCACCCGACGACTCCGCAACAGCGTTTCCACGGGATCGTTGGCGCGAGGGGTGACGGTGACCGCGGCCACGATGTCGATCGTCCTGCGATCTTCGGCAACGTCCGCCACCATCGTGACCATCGCGTACGGGCGGCCCCCAAACGGCGCGGCCGGCAACATCCCGCCCTGACCGTCCATCAGCGTGATGGCCGCAACTGAGGGAGCCGAGGTGCCGGATGCTTTCTGAAGCAGCTGGCTGACGACTGCAGCGTCCTGACTCTTGACCACGCGCTGTTTCCCGCCGTCCAGAAGCGTCTCCACATCCCCCTTGGAGACAGACGCCATCCGGACGCGGATCATCACCTGGCAGAACTGATTTCGCAGCGACATCAGATACTGCGCGATTGCATCGTGATTGGAGGGTGTCTGCAGCACCACCAGAGAGAGTTTCCTGTCGTCGAAGGCCAGTCGTGCGTCTCCCTTCTCCGCATTCCAGCTTTCTGGAGCGACCGCCCGCGCCAGCTCTGCCATCAGCCGCGCCCCGTTCTGATGGACGTCGCCAGGCTGGCCGCCAAGGTGCTTCATCTTCCATCCCGGCTGCGGCACGACCAGATCTGCGACGCGATACACCCTCAGGGTCATCAGAGTATCACCGTCCGACTTGTTCCCCTGCTCCTCATCCGATCGTTGCAACTCGTTGCGGCCACGAACGGCCTCTTCCCAATCCGACTGCACCTGAATCTCGCCCGTCACGCCGGCATCGCTGTTGACTCCAACGCCGAACAGCAGCCCGCCCGATTCATGCGTCTTCGCCTTGCTCTCTTTCGCGGGCTGTTCGACTTTGTCGGCCGGAGTGTCATTGGCACCGCCCGGCAGTGCCATCAGGCCCACCAGCGCCATCACCAGCCAGCACCAGACCGGAGTCCGCTTGCGACTCGAGTGTCCCAGTTTCATGATTCGCTCCATTCGATCTAGGGTGACGTCGACGGGCCGCAGGCCGGGGACGACCGGCACGGCCGACAGTTCACGCTTCCGTTCCAGGACGTCGAGCAGACAGCGGGCATAGCGGACCGGATCGCAGCCCAACTCGGCAACGACCTGCTCGTCACAGCACCGTTCCGTTTCGCGCGACAGACTCCGACCGGCGTAAGCCACCAGCGGATGAAACCACCAGACCGCCCCGGCCCCCGCCTGCAGCAGCCCGGTCCACAAGTCGCCGCGACGAATGTGGATCAGTTCGTGAGCGACGAGCGGCTCCAGTTCCTGCGCCGATCTGCCGCGAACGATCGCCGCAGGCAGGACCAGCACCGGCCGGAGCCATCCCATCACGGCCGGACCGATGGGTGCCTCCGTGACGTGCAGGTGAACCCGATGCCGCACTCCAAGACGCTGCCGCAGGCATGACATCAGCTGAAGCAGTTCCTCAGGCGGTTCCTGCAGCCCCTGGTGGATTCTCCGCCGACATCGCCGAACGCGGATACAGGTCACGGCAATCCAGCAGCAGGTTCCGATGCCCCACACGACGAGTAACAGACCGGTCAGAAACCCGGGCAGCCTGCCTCCTCCCGCGTGGCGCGATACCAACGCAGCTGCTGTAGCCGGCGGATCAATGCCTGTTGCCGCTCGCCCAACGACCGGGGCCGCAAAGTACCGGACGCCACCGGGCTGTTCTTCCTTCTGGAGTCGTGCGCGATCCCCGTGCATCACGGTTGGCAGCGGCAACCAGTTCCAGACGGATGAAGGACTGGACCAGACCGGCGGCACAAGACACTTGAGCAGAACGACCAGCCAGAGAACGTACGCCAGATGAGGCCGGCTGCGTGCTGTCAGGCGGAGCAGCCCGGCGACGATGACGACGAGAACCGTTACCTGCAACAGGTGAATCGTCGCGACGGTCAGCATTGCAGTCATCTTCCATCCCGTGGATAGAAACTGGATCAGATCCGGCGGATGCGACGTCGTCAGGAATCGTCACGCTTTTCCAGCAGCCGCCGCAGCTCAGCGAGATCTTCGTCACTCAGTCCGCGATCCTCGATGAGGTGCCTCATGAGAGGCAGCGATTCACCACCGAACAGCCGCTCGACCAGATCGTCGACCGTTTCGCGAATGACGGTCTTCGGCCGGATGCGGGGGCGGTAGACGCGTGTTCGCCCTTCGAGCACAGAAGTCACGTACCCCTTCGCTTCGAGCCGCCGCAGATAGGTCTGCACGGTGGAAAAGTCGAGTGGCCGGTCGTCGGGGAGTGCAGCATGCACTTCGCGAACGGTGGCGGACTTCAGTCCCCACAGCAGTCGGGCCACATCCAGTTCACCACGGGAGAGGGGGGAGCGATCGGGCGCCACGTCAGTCCTCGGCATCCATCCAGGGAAAGCAATCCTCTTCAACGACACATGTACGCCACGCATGATACGTACATTTGTCATTGACGCAAGAGGAATCTGGTGAGGGGTGAGTCTTGTGAGGTGAGCCGATCGGAGCCGCGAGCGTCATCAGAGCCGCGAGCGTGAGCGAGCAGAAACGGCCACCACGGAGTTGTCATGACGGTACGTCGCCCCGGAGGATGAAAACGGGAGCGATCCGGGTGGCATGCTTGCCCTTGAAGGCAAGCATGTGCGTGTGTGCCACGGGCTTTGCCCGTGTCCCCTGTAAGCGACAGGGCCACGGTCGATTTTCATAGGAGGCACGGAAACACGGAGGACTTCATCGAGGAGGGCCGTGGCTGGGCGTGAAGGGTGAGGATGTTGCTGTGTGCCACGGGCTTTTCCTGTGAAGCTGCTGGCGGTTCGTGCCGGGATCGGACGGCGCGGCCACAGTGCCCGCAGGGTGTGTCGCCGGAGGCGACGCACCGTTCATCGGTGATGTGACCGTTTGATTGAATCGGTTGGTGCGTCACGGAGCGGCTGGTATGCAACGTCAGGTTCGCGTGGAACATCGCGGGGCATTCGCCGTGACACACCCTACGTGGCTTCTTCCTGTCGCTTCGCGACCCGGACAAGCAAGTTGTCCGGGCCACCCATTAAACTGGACGCCGCACAAGAGGGTGGGATGCTCGCCCTTCAATGCGAGGATGTGAGCCGAATGCGTATCGGCCTCCTGCCGGCTGCGCCGGCCGCGGTTGGCGAGCAACCGCGGGTACCCGTTTCCTCAAGCCTCAAGCCTTGCCCACCACGCCCTTCACCTCGCTGCGCTCGGTTCCAGGGCGTGCCACCCAGGTTGACGCTCATGGCCGACGCGGAGAGTTGTGGGTGCCACGGCCGCCCGAATGTCTCACCTCTCAAGACTCATCTCTCACCCCTGACACCCCCCCCCTCCCGTCACGCGAGGACGTCCGTGACGACCTGGCCGGCGACGTCGGTGAGGCTCTCTTCCCGTCCCTGGTGGAAGTAGGTCAGGCGTTCGTGATCCAGGCCCATCAGGTGCAGGATCGTCGCGTGCAGGTCGTGCAGGTGAACGCGGTTCTCGATTGCTTCAAAGCCGAACTCATCCGTTGAGCCGTACTGCAGGCCCCCCTTCACGCCGCCGCCCGCCAGCCACATCGAAAAGCCGTACGGATTGTGATTGCGGCCGGGGGCTCCCTGTCCCTCGCTGAAGGGCATGCGGCCGAACTCGCCCCCCCAGACAATGAGCGTCTCGTCCAGCAGGCCCCGCTGCTCGAGGTCGGTGAGCAGGGCGGCAATCGGCTGGTCGACCTCGGCACCGTGGCGGCCGTGATTCTTCTCGATGCTCTCGTGGGCGTCCCAGGTTTCTTCGAGATGGCCGCCGCCCGAGTAGAGCTGGACGAAGCGGACGCCCCGTTCCACCAGCCGGCGGGCGACCAGGCAGTTGCGACCGAACTCGTCGGTCGGCGACGTTCCTACGCCGTACATGTCGAGCGTGGCGGCAGTCTCCTGCGAAAGATCGACCGCTTCGGGAGCCTGCTGCTGCATGCGGAAGGCGAGTTCGTAGCTGTTGATACGGGCGGCCAGCTCCGAGCCACCCGGACGACTGGAGAGGTGCCGGTGGTTGAGCTGTTCCAGCAGATCGAGCTGATCGCGTCGGGCCTCGCGGGTGATGTGGGACGGTCCCCGCAGGTCGAGGATCGGATCGCCGACCGGGCGGAAGAGCGTTCCCTGGTAGGTGGCGGGCATGAAGCCGGCGGACCAGTTGGGCTGTCCGCTGATCGGGCCGCCGCGCTTGTCGAGAATGACGACGTAGCCGGGCAGACTCTGGTTTTCGGTTCCCAGTCCGTAGACCGCCCACGCACCGAGCGACGGACGGCCGATGAACGTCTTGCCGGTGTTCATCGCGACCAGCGCCGAGCCGTGCGCGTGGCTGTCGGTGTGGCAGGAGTTGATGACGGCGAGCTTGTCGGCATGCTCGCGGACACGGGGGAAGTAGTCGGAGATCATCAGGCCGCTTTCGCCGCCGGGGCGGAATGGCCGGAACGCTGGCGTGAGGAATCCGACCTTGCGGCCACCGGAGTTGATGTAGTCCTTTCCTTCGGGAAGCGGCTGGCCGGCGTATTTGGCCAGCTGGGGCTTGTAGTCGAACGTGTCGACCTGGCTGGGCGCGCCGTTCATCATCAGAAAGATGCAGGACTTCGCCTTTGTGGGGAAGTGCTGCGGCTTTGGTGCGAGCGGCGAGGTGGGAGCCGCGTCGGCCCGGGCGTGACGGTCAAAGAAGCCGTCCTGGTCCAGCAGCGAAGTGAGGGCCAGACCGGCGAATCCGCCACCCATCTGCCAGACGAACTCGCGGCGGGTCTGACCGCAGGGATACAGCGACGATCGGGACATGGTGATTTCTCGGCGAAGGGGCCGGCGGATGGTCAGTCGATGTACAGGAACTCGTTGGAGTTGAACAGCACGACACAGAGCGACGCCCAGGCGAGCAGTTCGGGATCGTGCGGTTCCCGTTTTTCCGTTTCCGCGATCTCGGCGGGTAGCTGATAGCGGTCGATCAGTTCGTTCCAGACGCGGTGCCGCTCGTCGTCGGTGAGTGCCCGGTCGTAGACACGGATGGCGGCGATGTCGCCGGTCCAGTATTCGCCGTCGATGTTTCCCTGCTGTCCGATGACCCAGGGAGTGTCGAGCCTGCGGGGAGCGAGCGGCTGCGACCGTCGGCCCAGTTCGCTGCCGTTCTGCCAGACCGCCGCAAAGTCGCTGCTGTTGACGGCGGTCAGCAGCAGCGGCCCCTGCGAGCGGTCGATGGTGCCGGCCGGGGCGAAGTTGTCGCTGAAGCGGACCGAGTCGGTGCCGGTCAGTCCCAGGAACAGCGACGAGACGGAGTTGCCGTCCCGTCCGCTCCAGTTCGAAATGATCTCGCGATGTCCTGTGGGGCCGGTGTCGGTGACGACGGCGAAGATCGTGCAGGCATCGTCGGTCAGCAGCGATCCGTCGAGCGTGACGAACCGTCGCTGGCCGTCAAAGCGGATCGCGGGCTGTCCGTTGATGGCATCGCCGACGAGGACCGGGCGATGGTCTGCTTCCGGTTGGGAGGCATGGTGGCCGTGTCCGCTCGCGTCCTGCCAGCCGGTGAGGCGACCGTCGTCATCCAGGATCGTTCCCGACCCGGCATCGAGTGCGAGGACCAGTCCGTCAGTGACGGGGGAGACCCCAGCGGTACGCCATGAGGGTTCGGTGGACTTCGTTTCCGGCGGATCTGCAAATCGCTCTTGCTGCCGGGTGACGTGGCCGATCGCCGCGGCGAGTTCGTCCGATTGCGGAGCCCGGCCATAGACCGACTGCCAGATGCGAGCGGCCCGCTCGGCGGGCGTCTCTGCGGTATCGATCGCGTGTCGGGCGAGTGCGAGCGACCGGCGATGGATGAAGTCGTTGTTGAGCAGACTGAGCGCCTGCGGGGCGACGGTGGTGGCGTCGCGCCGGCCGCAGGGGAGGGTGGTGTCCGGAAGGTCGAAGGTCGTCATGATCGGAGGCAGCAGACTCCGCTGCATAAAGATGTAGAGGCTGCGGCGGTGCTGTTCATCCTCGGGCGATGCATCCCAGGCGGAAGCCTTGCGCGAGAGTCCTTCGAGCGCTTCAGGACTGACGGACGGGCGAAAGCTGGGACCGCCCAGCTTCAGGTCCAGTTCGCCGCTCGAGCCCAGGAGCGAGTCGCGGAGCGTCTCGGCATCGACGCGGCGGCGTTCGGCTCGCCACCAGCGCCGATTGGCGAAGTCGCTCTCGGAATAATCGGACCAGTCGGGATGCACCGACGCCTGCCGGTACGTGGTCGAGGTGACCATCAGCCGGTGCAGCGGTTTGAGCCGCCATCCGTTGGCGATCAGTTCGCTCGCAAGCCAGTCGAGCAGTTCGGGGTGCGTCGGTTGTTCGCCGGTGAATCCGAAGTTGTTCGGAGAGCGGACGAGTCCCTTGCCGAAGTGATGCTGCCAGAGCCGGTTGACGATGACGCGGGCCGTGAGCGGATTGTCCGGCCGGGCGATCCAGCGGGCCAGTTGCAGCCGCCGCTGCGTGGTGCGGCTTTCACTTTGCGGGGCTTCGAACTCGCGGAAGAGCTCGGGGACGAGGGACAGCGAGGCGGGGGCGACTTGCTGCAGTGGATGGTGGCGTTCGCCGTTCCTCAGCAGATGCAGCGGCGCAGGCGTGGTGGTGACATCGGTCCAGCCGAGCACGTCCGTCATGCCGAGTTCGTCTGCCGACGGTCCTCCCAGCAGTTTGCGGCTGCGCGGCTCGATCGGTCCCGGCCAGAAGGCGGCCGCCATGCGGTAGTAGTCGAGCTGCGGGATCGGATCGAACTTGTGGTCGTGGCAGCGGGCGCATTTGACCGTCATGCCGAGAAAGGCGGACGATGTCGCGTGCACCAGGTCTTCGAGCCGCTCGTACTTGTAGTCCTGCGGATCGTTCGGCTCGTCGTTCCAGGTCCCCAGCCGGAGGAAACCGGTGCCGATGACGGATCGTTCGGTCCGATCCGGAAGTTCGTCGCCGGCGAGCTGTTCGAGGATGAAGCGGTCGTACGGCAGATCCTCGTTGAAGGCCTGCACGACCCAGTCGCGGTACTTCCAGGCGAACGGTTTGGTCTGGTCCCGCTCGTAGCCGCTCGTCTCGGCGAAGCGGACGACATCCAGCCAGTGCCGGGCCCACCGCTCACCAAAGTGTGGCGAGGCCAGCAGCCGGTCGACGAGGCGTTCCCATGCATCCGGGGCGTCGTCCTGCTCGAAGGCGGCGATCTGTTCGGCAGTGGGAGGCAGCCCGGTCAGGTCGATGAACAGGCGGCGGATCAGCGTGCGGCGGTCGGCAACTGGTGCCGGCTGCATCTCTTCGGCTTCCAGCCGGGCAAGAATGAACGCATCGATCGGATTGGCGATGCGCTGCTGCTGACGGACCTGCGGGACTGGGGGACGGGTGATCGGCTGTAGCGACCACCAGTCGCGACCGCCCCGGACGTCGCTGGTCCGCTCGTACGGATCGAGCACGCGACCGGCCGGCCAGGGAGCGCCGGCGCGGATCCATCGGGCGAGGATGCGGGCTTCTTCCGGCGGAAGTGGCTGCGGCTGGCCCTTGCGTTCGGGGGGCATCTCGCCGTCGGCAATACGCTGATGAAGCAGGCTCTCGTCGACGTTGCCGGGGGTGATCGCGGCCCCGCTGTCGCCGCCCCGGGCCAGTCCATCGGCGTTGCTGAGGACCAGACCGCCTGCCGCTTCGGTCTGATGGTGGCATTCGAGGCACCGACTGACGAGGATGGGGGCGACATCCCGGTTGAAGTCGATTTCGTTCGGTTGGGCAGCGCAAGCGAGCGACGGCAACAGAAGAAGAGCGAGAACCGGGGCCCCCGTTCGAATGAGCGCTGCAGGTTGGCTGATCACAGTCGGCGGTCCCTGTCGGTGAGTTGGACGGAGAGAAGAGTCGCAAAGATCAACGCCGGCCTATATGTTGGTCGGTCCTCCAGCACAGTGCAAACCCGAATGAGATTTCGCGCAGTCCGCTCCTCTGCAGGGAGCCGCGCGACACCATCAATCGAAAGCGGATACAGGATGAGCCGGATCAGGTACGGGCAGATCGGAGTCGGTCACGCACACGCATCGAAGCTGTCGGTCTATCGCGAGTCGGACGACTACGAGGTGATCGGCATCGTCGAGCCGGACCCGGAACTCCGCAAGCGGGCCGAGCAGTCACCCGTCTATCGTGGCGTTCCGTGGATGACGGCCGAGCAGCTCCTCAACCAGCCGGGGCTGCAGGTGGTCGGCGTCGAGACGCGCGTCGGCGATCTGCTCGATACCGCCGGGATGTGTGTCGCAGCGGGAAAGCACATTCACCTCGACAAGCCGGCTGGGGAGTCCTTTCCGCAGTACCAGCGGATTCTCGCCGACGCGGCCCGGCAGGACCTGGCGGTGCAGATGGGCTACATGTACCGGTACAACCCGGCGGTCAAGATGATGCGCGACTTTCTGCAGAAGGGCTGGCTGGGGGAGCCGTTCGAAGTCCACTGCGTGATGAGCAAGCTGATGAACGCCGGTGCGCGGCAGAGTCTCGTCGAGTACCGGGGCGGGACGATGTTCGAACTCGGCTGCCACCTGATCGACCTGGTGATCGGCGTGCTGGGCGGACCGCAGCAGGTGCACGCGTATCCGCGGCACTCGTCTCCGATCGAAGACACGCTGCTGGACAACATGCTGGCGGTGTTCGAGTACTCGAAGGCGACGGCGACGATCCGGTCGAGTGTCGATGAGGTGGATGGCTTTGCCCGCCGGCACTTTGTGGTGTGCGGGACCGAGGGGACGTTCCACATCCAGCCGCTGGACAACCCGAAGGCGAAGGTGGCCTTCCGTACGGCCCACGGCGATTATCGGAAGGGATATCAGGAGATCGAGTTCCCGAAGTACCGGCGGTATGTGGACGACGCGGCAGATCTGGCGAAGATTGTCCGTCAGGAGAAGGAACCGGACTTTACGTACGAGCACGACCTGGCGGTGCAGCGCTCGGTGCTGCGTGCCAGCGGCCTGCCGGTGGCGTGAGGGGGAGTCTTGAGTCTTGAGAGGTGAGTCTTGAGACTCGGCGAGCCCGGAGAGATCAGAGCCGCGATCGTGAGGGAGCGGAACCTGGCGAGTCGGGTCGTGAGCTCCGGGGTGGCGTCGTGGGGCACCACGGAGTTGTCATGACGGTACGTCGCCCCGGAGGATGAAAATCGAAGCGGGGTGCCATGGCCTCGCCGCGCAGCGGAGTGGCCATGCGTTTTCCTCAAGCCTCGCGCCTCGAGCCTCAGGCATTTCGGACCACGCCCATCACTCCGCTCCGCTTCGTTCTGGGACGTGCCACCCCGTCTATTTTCATAGGAGGCACGGAGACACGGAGAAAGCTGTGTGCCACGGCCTCCGGCCGTGCCGGGGGCGGGTTGGTTAGGCTGTGTTGCAGGTGTGTGTCGAATGATGATTGCACTGCTGGGCAAGCCAGCAGTGGCACCCACAGGCGGCGTCTGTTTTCATGGGAGGCACGGAGACACGGAGAAAGCTGTGTGCCACGGCCTCCGGCCGTGCGCCGGGTCGAGCAGGTCAGCGACGTAGGGCCGGCTATTGCCGGCCGTTGGTTCAACTGAAGATTGCTGGGACCAGTCCCAGCCTACCGCAGTGCTGGTATTGTCACGCATGCCCACCCGCCTTCGGCGTGAGGGCATGGCACCCCGTTCCGAACGATGTACGCACTGGCGGGCAGGGCGGTAGGGCCGGTTCCAATCGGCCGGGCAGGCTGTTCGCGTGCGAAGTCCGAGTGCGTCACGGTCCGAACAAAACCGTTACCGGCATTGGCAGTGGTGTGTCACAGCGACGTGGGCCGTGACGCTCCCTGATCTGGACTCTCGTCAGCCGCTGAGAAAGGGCTTCCCGAAATGGTCACGGCACTGCGGATTGTGGGCGGGGTGGTGGCGGCGATTGTGGTCGCACTGGTCCTGCTGATCGCTGTCGAGATGTTCAGCGCAGTCGTTCATCCGACGCCGGAGGACTTCGATGGCTCGAAGGAACAGATGTGCCTGCATGTGGCCCGGTATCCGCAATGGGTACTGGCGGTCGTGGTGCCGATGTGGGGGGCGACGGCGTTCGTCAGCGCCTGGACGGCCCATCGGATCGGGGGACGGGGAGCAGCGATCTTTATTGCGGTGCTGCTGGTGGCTGCCGTCGTGTTCAACGTGTCGATGCTGCCCTATGTCATGTGGTTCAAGCTGGTGATGGTTCCGGTGGTTGTCGGGACTGCGGCATGGGCGTGTGTTCGATCGCCGGGGCGAAGTGAAGGACGTCCCGGGGCGGATGAGTGACCGATCAGAGCCGCGAGCGTGAGCGAGCGGAACCTGGCGAGCCCGGTCGTGAGGGCCGGGGGGGCGTCGTGGGGCACCACGGAGTTGTCATGACGTGGCGACGCCCCGGAGGATGAAAATGGGAGCGATCCGGGTGGCCACCCTGGCTTGCGCGTCACTTCAAGTGGGTGGCCCGGACAACTTGTTTGTCCGGGTCGCGAAGCGACAGGAGGAGGCTGCCAG
>ENA-ORCW01000678-ORCW01000678.1-marine-metagenome-genome-assembly--contig:-NODE-678-length-14428-cov-3.054770_pt1 | contig 14428 bp, 9 predicted proteins | sample MGYA00237784_ERZ508517 | MGnify/ENA primary metagenome ERZ508517 (study PRJEB26187, sample SAMN06268979) | marine metagenome | isolation source: Tt ae E1 feedstock associated aerobic enrichment on... | reverse complement strand
AATCGAAGATACGGCTTGTCTGGCGGGCCGGATCAAACTTGGCCCCGTTGGCATACCGCGGCAAATCCTCCCAGTCCATGTCGGAGGTGTAAGGCGTATCGCACCAGCCAGCCACCCTCCGGCCCACGGCGTACTCCCACTCCGCCTCGGAGGGGAGCGCAACCTCGAGGGTCTCTGGAAGCCATCCTTCCGAATGCCCGCTGCCGGTGAGATGGGCACAAAAGGCGATAGCTTCCGTCCGGGTCAGGTTGACCACAGGCTTGTCCGGACCCAGCTGGTTTAAGGGCGTCGGGTTGTAGCCCATAACCGCCTCGAACTGGCCTTGGGTGATTTCATAGCTGCCGAACCAGAAACCGTCCGGGATGGTTTCCCAGTGCTTGGGGAACTCGTCTTGATGGGCCTGCCAGTCGTTCAACTGCCCGCCCATGAGATAGCTCCCGGGAGCAATGTAGACCAAGGGAATGCCGTCGGCCACGGGTATCGTGAACGGGCGCTGTGGCGAAAGCGGATGGAAAACAGTAAGGCCATGCTGCCGGGCCTGAATCCAGCCCGATTGGTCCGGGTCGATCTGAACCCACTCATCAAGGGAGGAGCAGTAGGCGGAAAACGCATCGTCCCTGTACTGGTAGATCCACAGCCAGCCCCAGTCCGTGCTCCAGAACCAGCCCAGCACATCGCCGCTGGCCGGCTTGTAGAGGTAGCCCAGTCCGGGTTGCTCGAACCACCCGCTGACGGAAGCGGGCGGAGCCAGATCCACACGCTGGACCGTGTTGGCCAGAATGTAGCTGCCCTGAATGTACCCGTAACCCGATGGATCCGGTACAGGCTCGAAGATATTGTCGATCCGGTAGACCCCTGATGCATCGACCGCATATTGACCGAACATGGGGGCCGTGTAATCCGGTATCGGCTTCCAGGTGAATCCATTCCGGGTGTAGTATCCGCTCCAGTCCAGGAGGACATCGCCAAACCGGGTGAACCAGCCGGAAAAATCGTCCGATTCATGGTTTACCCATTGCCAGTCCACGCCATTTCCCGAGATCCAGACCTCAGCATAATACTCCCATGGGTAGTTTGTGAGGCCCGGTTCCAACATGCCTCCCCGCGAAACAATGAAATTGCCTCCACAGTAATCGATGTCCTTGAAGGAAAAGCTGTCGGAGTGCAGGGCCGTGCTCCATTCCTCCAGGTCGGTCGAAGAGAATAGCCAGCCGTCCGTGATGCCCGCCTGGTAGTAGGGACTGTTATACTTGATCGTGGATACCCAGAATCGGTCATGAACGAACTCGGCCCGCAGGTTATCCACCCCTTCGTGAATGGTGTGGGTCTGCCAGGTTTCGCCATCGGTGGTGGCTTGCAGGATCGCCACACCGTCCCGCACCCCGGCCAGACAAAGCATCCCCTGTCCAGCGAACAGGGAGAGGCATTCCCCGCCGGGAAGGGAGCGTTCTTGAATCCAGTTGGCCTGCTCCGGATCCCACCTCCAGACACCTCCCTGGACGTAATAGCCGTCCGGGCCTTGCCTGGGATTGGAAGCCACCCAGACAGTACCGTTCCAGAGGGTCAGGTCGTGGAAGCCCGCATAGGAAACACGAAATTCGCTGTAATTCGTGGGCGTGACCAACCGACCCTCGCCCGTGAGGGTCTCCTCCCAGGTCATGCTTCCCGGGGCACGCCGGTAAACGCCGGTCGGCGTGGAGATGAACAGGGTCTCCCCGAGCAACACGAAATCGGTGATGTATTCAGTCCCCAACCCGACCGGAGGCCGGATCTGGACGGGATCCTTTCCCACAGCCTGTACTTCCAGAACGGCTTCTTCACCCTCCTGAACAAGGTTGAGGATGGTGCTTCCGTTCGTGGCCGATTGCGGGAACATTTCCGTGTCGTCATCAGGAGTAAAAACCTCGAAATCGGTCGTCGAGACCGGCCAGCTCATCAGGACGGTCTGCCGGTTCTGGTCGAACATGGGATCCCAGGTCACACTGTCCATCCAGTAAGTATCCCCCTCTTTCCGCAGAGCGTTGAACACATAATGGGAGAAGAACTGGGAATCGGCTGCGGAAGCGATCGGCACGGATTTCCAGTTGATCAAATCCGTTGTGCTGATGGCCAGGCGCCCAGTGTCGGACTCGGCGATGATCAGCAGGGTTCCCGAACCGCCGTAGACATGGTAGTCATAGCCTTCAACCGCCGGCGCCGGCCAGGAAATGGGTTCCCAGTGAATGCCGGTCTCCGAGACCAGTAACTGGGGTACGCCCAGATCGGCATGCACCCCGTCAAATACCACTGCCACCCATTGCCCGCTGATCCGGGCCATCACACCGACGGTGTAGAAATCCGGATCCATATCAGTGGTGGCCAAAGACCAGGTTCTCCCGCCGAGGGAAAGGCCGATCCGGCGCCGGTCATCAAAATTGAAGGCATGCGAGCCGCCCTGTTTGGTTAAATAGGCATATAATCCTTCTCCGCTTGCTCTTGGAGGATAGAGTGCGTTCGTTTCCCACCATGTATCGCGATCAGGGGATACCGAAACCGTTTCATCCTCCTCGTCCCAGGAGAACCAGAGATCGTCGAGCTTGTTGGAATTGAATGCCAATGGCTGCGGATAACTTGCAAACCGCCAGTTTGGCTCCCAGTCCAACTGCCACTGCAGGCCGTCGGGGGAATAATAGGACCGTCCATCGGCCAGGAGCCGGAATTGTCCGGGAGAGGGTTCCGAGACAAAGCGGACCGCCTCGAACGGCCCGAAGGGATCCGGGTATTTCAGGAATTCCCCCTGCTTCCAGGCGGGTTGTATGGAAGCCGAGAGTGCGGCCAGAAAGCAATTACTGGCAATTAGAACGATGTATTTGGGCGACATGACGGGTTGGAAAGTTCCCTTCTAGCAGGCGAATTCAAAGGTTCCAGCTGATTTCGGAAAATCTCAAGGACCGGTGCCGGCCGGTTAGCTGCAAGAAGCATTGTGGCTCGTCCATCGGGAGATGTTCCTTCATGATGACACCTTCACGATGAAATTTACTACCCTGCCCATATCTATCGGTCTCGCATTCCTTCTCAGCTCAACCCTAGACTGCCGTTCCATGGAAATTACCGTTCATCTCGACCGGGTCGACAAGGCCATCAGCCCGGAACTTTTCGGGATCTTTTTCGAGGACCTGAACCACGCGGCCGACGGCGGGCTATATGGCGAACTGATCCGGAACCGCTCCTTTGACTTTTCCGCCCTTGAGCAGCCGGACTGGAATGCCCTGAGTTTCTGGGAGCTGGTCAGGGAAGGCGGAGCCGAGGGATCGCTGGTGGTCGACGCCGCCCGGCCGCTCCACCCCCGGAACAAACAGTACGCGGTCCTGGACATCCGGAACGACAAAGGCACCCTGGCCCTGCGCAACCACGGCTTCGACGGCATCAGTGTCCGGGCCGGGAAGGAATATGAATTCTCGGTCTTCGCCAGGCTCCTCTACAAGGGCAGCCGCTGGACACCGGACACCCCGGCCGATCCGGCGGTCGCCCTTTCCGCAAGGCTGGTAAATCCGACCGGCAAGGTCATAGCCGAGGCAGAGCTGCCCCCGGCGATCAAGGAATGGAGCATGCTGGAGGTGATCCTGCGGCCCGATGCGGACGAACCCGACGCGACCTTCGAACTGGTCGCCCGCAATGCGGGCGGAATCGCCCTCGACATGATTTCCCTGTTCCCGCGGGATACCTTCCGCAACCGGCCCAACGGCCTGCGCCGGGACCTGGCGGAGGCCATCGCCGCCCTCAAGCCGGCCTTCATGCGCTTTCCCGGCGGCTGCCTGGTCCACGGCAACGGGATCGGCAACTTCTATGACTGGAAGGACACCGTGGGACCGGTCGCGAGCCGACCAGGCCAGCCCAACCTGTGGGGCTACCACCAAAGCAATGGACTGGGCTACTTTGAGTACTTCCAGTTCTGCGAGGATATCGGGGCCATCCCGGTGCCGGTGGTGCCGGCGGCCGTCAGCTGCCAGAACTCCGGCCACACCTTCGGCGAGGGCCAGGAATGCCTGCCCATGGAGGAGATGGAAGCCTATATTCAGGATCTCCTGGACCTGATTGAGTGGGCCAACGGGCCGGCCGACTCCCAGTGGGGCTCCGTCCGCGCGGCGTCCGGCCACCCTGAATCCTTCGGAATCAAGTACCTCGGCGTCGGCAACGAGGACAAGATCACACCCGGATTCAAGACACGTTTCCGGATGATTTACGACGCCTTGCAGAAAGCGCATCCCGAGATCGTCGTCATCGGCACCGTCGGTCCCTTCCCGGACGGGGAGGACTTCGAGAAGGGCTGGCGGATCGCCCGCGAGCTGGACCTGGAAATGGTCGACGAGCATTTCTACCGCGATCCCCAGTGGTTCCTCGAGAACCTCGGGCGTTACGACAGCTACGACCGCTCCGGCCCGGCTGTCTACCTCGGCGAGTATGCGGCCCATGATGATCACCGCCGCCGCACCCTGCGGGCGGCCCTGGCCGAGGCGGCCTTCATGACCGCCCTGGAACGCAACGGGGACATCGTCCGCATGGCCTCCTACGCGCCCCTGCTGGGCAAGATCGGCCGCACCCAGTGGAATCCCGACCTTGTCTATTTCGACAACGAATCGGTGTATCCAACGATCAGCTACACGGTGCAGCAGCTCTTCGCCGAAAGCCGCGGGGATCAACTGCTGGCCGCCACCACGGACATCAGGGGGGCCGGCCCTATGTTTTCAGTCGTCCGCGACAGCAGGTCCGGAAATCGCTTCATCAAGCTGGTCAACCCGGCCAGCGAGCCGGTGGTACTGAACCTGATCCTCGATTCAAACGCCGCCCTCCCCGATTCAGCGACCATCACCACCCTGGCCGGCGACCCGGACGCGGTCAACGAGCCCGGCCGGGACGCGTCGGTCCAGCCGGTGGACGAATCGGTGCCGCTGGACGGGCCCACCGTCAAAAGGCAACTGCCGCCCCATTCGCTGGTCATCATTGCCCTCCGGGGTGAAAGATGATGGACTGGCTTGGCGGGGCGTAATTCAGTCAGCCCGGATCATGACCAGCATCATCTTGAAGGGCTGGTGGGCCTTGACCGCGTGGGGAATGTTGGCCGGCAGGATTTGCATGCCCCCGTTGCGAAGCGTCCTGGCCTCTCCCCCGACCGTGATTTCCGCTTCGCCGTCGAGAATATGGACCATGGCATCGTAAGGCGCGCTGTGCTCGCTCAGGCCCTGGTCCTCGTCGAAGGCGAACAAGGTGACCGAGCCCGAGCTTTCCTTGACAAGGGTCATGCTGACCACTGCTCCGTCCTGGTACCCGATGAGGTCGGCCAGGTTTTCTGCGCGGGTATGTTGCTTCATGGAACAATTTACACAAATCCGGACCTAAGGCGAATCCGGGAGCATCTTCACGGTTCGCTCCAGAACCTCCAGGCAGGCCCGTGTGTTGTGGTAGGGGGCCTTCCAGGGCCCAACCTTGTCACGGGAGAGGATTTTTCCATCGGCATCTCGACCGGCAAACCATTCGCCATCTTCGTGGTCCACGATGGAGGACTGGATGTACTCCCATACGCGATGCGAGGCCTTGAGGAATGCCGGATCCCCGGTCATCTGCCAGGCATTGAGGAACCCCACCATCCCTTCCGCCTGGGACCACCAGCTGGTGCCGTGGTTTGCCGGATGTCCCTCCTCGAACTCCTCAAGAACCTGTCCCCCGGGACCGATGCCGTGGGTCAGGGTATGCCGGGCCATGGCCACCGAGACGGCACGGACCTCCTCCAACAAAGCGGGGTCCCCCAGCAGGTTCGCGGTCTCCCACATCAGCCAGCTTCCCTCGATGTCATGTCCCGGGGAGACAATCCGGTCGAGCCGCTTCCAGTCGGCGTCGAAGAACAAACCAAAGTGGCTCCGGTCGGGGACCACCACATGATCCAGCATGACCCGGAGGACCTTGCGCGTGGCCGCCCCGACCTGCTCATCCCCCGAGGCCCTGTAAAGATTGGTATAGGCCTCCAGGACATGCAGGTGCGCGTTCATGGTGAAGGGAGTGTTGAAGTCCTTGCTGCTCAGGCGCAGGTCCTGCAAAGGTCCCCAGTCCTCGGAAAAGGCTTCCCAGTAGCCCCCGCCGTCCGGCTCCCAGGCCTTTTCCTCAAGCAGGGCAAAGAGCCCCATGGCCCGGTCCAGGGCCGTGCGGTCCCCGCTGGCCCGGTAGTATTCGGAAAGCGCGTAAATGGCGAAGGCCTGGCCGTAGACGTATTTGTCCCGGTTCAGCGGATTGCTTTCGGAATCCAGCATCCAGAAGTAACCGCCGTGCTGAACATCCCCGAAGTGTTCATTCAGGTACGGATATGCCCGGCTGGCCATTCCGAGATAGTCGGTGTCATGAATTTCCAAGTACGCATGGGAATAGGCCCACATGAGGCGGGTCACCAGCAGCAGGCTGACCGGGGAATCCTCCACCACGGTGAGGTCATTCCGAATCCCCCCAACGTATCCCCCACCCGGCTTCTCAATCTTTTTCCAGAACGGCAGGATGTTGCCGGTCAGCTCCTGCTCGACGGCCGGTCTCCACTCCTGTAGGACCGCGGCGACCGCCATCCCGTCCCGGCTTTCATCCATTCCGTGCAGTGCAACGGGAAACAGCACAAGCCCAAGCAGGTGAATCCGGGACCATCCATTCCAATTCATGGATCCACCTTTTAGAGGTATCCAGGCGCCTCGGCAACCCAATCAGGGGGAGGTACTGGTATCTTTATCCCGCAAGGAGCGGTCATGCTCCTTCCCGGAGCGGTCGAGGCGGTCCGGAATCCGATATGGTGGGGCCATCATGCGACCGAACTTGAAACGATTGAACTATTGCAGCCTGATGGCGGGCCTTTGCTGGACAACCGCTATGGCCCAGACAACGGATGACACGGAGGAGCCAGTCATCGAGATGGCTCCCTTCACCGTCACCGGGGAGAGCTATACATTCGGGGCCCAGAAGGTGGTTCTGATTTCCGAGGAGAACATTTCACGACTGCAGGCGGTGAGCCTGACGGACATTTTTGGCACGACTCCCTCGGTGCAGGTGGGTGGAGGACACCCAAGGGCGGAGAAAATCTACGTCCGTGGTATCGAGGACAAGCTGCTGAACATCTCCATCGACGGTGCTCCTCAGGGAGGCTATCTCTCCCACCACCAGGGGCAGTTCACCATCGAGCCCGCGCTGCTGCGCTACATCGAGGTGGAGCCGGGTCCAGGCGGGGCCCTGCAAGGTCCCGGAGCGCTGGCCGGAGCCATCCGTTTTGTGACCAGGGATGCTACGGATTTCCTCGGGCCCGATGAGCCGGCTGGCTGGTTCAACAAGGCCAGTTATTTCTCCAACGGGGATGGTGTCCGCCTGACCACGGCTCCCTACACCCGGATCGGCCAGCACATGACCGTCCTTGGTTCCTTCAGCTGGTTCGATGTCGGGGATTACACGGACGGCGATGGAAACGTTGTCGACTACACCGGGCACACCCAGCAGCGGGCATTCCTCAAGGGAACCGGGGAAACAGCGGAAGGCGGACACGCTTTTTCGCTCTCCTACGAATGGATCGAGGATGAGGGAACCTTCCGGCACCGTCCGAACTTTGCCGGCTGGTTCAACCACCCCGTCGCGCCCAACGATCCGGTGAACATGGTCTTCAGCCGCGAGACCCTGGTGGCCAGCTACGAACAGTCGCCAGCCGACTCCCGTCGCGGATTGTCGGCCAGGGCCTACTACACGGACAACGGGGTGGACCGCCGGGAACAGTATGAAATGGATTACGCCAGCCTCGGCTTTGATCTCCGCTATGGGGCCGTCTATGGCGAGGACGCCCACAGCGTCACTTATGGGATCGACTACCGTGAAGATACCCTAGGCTTCATTGGAAAGGGTTCGGTTACCGGATTTGCCCGCACGCTCGTCTACCAAACCATTCCCGATGAGAATCTCGATATTTTCGGTGTCTATCTCCAGGACCAGTGGCAGATCAGTGAAGACCTGGAGGCTGCCTTCGGAGCCCGCTTCGACCACTACGACTACACCGACAAGGACGGCAAGTCCTACCAGGACGACGGGATCAGCCCCTTCGCCGGCTTGTCTTATGCCTTGACCGGGGACCTGCACCTGAACGCCTCCTACGGTCTGGCATTCCGCGGTCCAACGGTCATCGACGCCATCACCGCCAATGAAGGCACCATCACCAACGCTGACGAAATTGACCCGGAAATCGCCACCAATGCGGAGCTGGGAATTTCCTGGAGGACCGGTCCGCTGCACCTCGAGGCAACGGTTTACCGGCAGGAAATAGACGATGTGATCGTCAACAGCAGCCTTGACGACCAGGACTACCGGGGCAATGGCGGGGAGTTGGTGGTCGAGGGTTACGACCTGACCGCGCTCCTGGCCTTGGGGGACTTCACTGCCAGCGCTGCCGTCAGCGAATCCAATCCGGAACTGAATGGGCAGGCCCTGAATGACAACAGTACCGGCCTTGGCACCTCTTATGGACGCATGTGGGCGGGATCCCTGGCCTATCAGTTGCCCAGCTTGCCGATCTCCATGGCCTGGACGGTGCAGATCGCCGAGAGATTCGATGACGTTCCGGATGGAATCCCGGCCAAGGCCGGCTATGTAGTGCATGGTCTGCAACTGGGCTGGAATCCGCTGGATTACCTGACCCTGAACCTCACCGTGAACAACCTCTTCGACAAGGCCTATGTCGACCAGACGACCTCCGGGTACAACTCCCAGTTGCAGCGGGTCGCAGGCCTTCCGGCTCCGGGCCGCGATGTCCGTGTCAGCCTTTCCTGCGATTTCTAGGGCCTGATCCATGTTCCGTCGTATCATTTTCTGGATACATCTCTGCTTCGGGTTGGCCACCGGTATCGTGATCGCCGTCATGTCGGCCACCGGTATCGCCATCGCCTTCGAGCAAGAGATCCTGGATTGGGTTGATCGTGAGGCCGCGGCCAGCAGCTACAAGGAAGGTCAAAGTCCCTATCAACTGGCCGAACTGCGGGAGATCCTCAAAGCGGAAAGGCCGGCTTTCCATCCGACAGCGGTTCACCTTTCCCGCGATCCCGGCAAGGCCTACCGGTTCATGGCCGGAAGGTCGGAAAGCCTCTATGTCAATCCCTACTCCGGAAGGATCAGCGAGCCGCAGTCCGGGAAGGCCCACGACATCCTGCACACGCTCGAGGACTGGCATCGCTGGCTCGGGGCCGGTGATCACAACCGGGGTGCCGGGCGCCTGGTGACGGGAATCAGCAACCTCGCATTCCTCGGTCTCTGCCTGACCGGCCTCTACCTGTGGTTTCCCCGCCGCTGGAGCCGGGCTGTCCTGCGGCGTTCGCTCTGGTTTGTCCGCACCCGTCGCTCCAAGGCCAGGGATTTCAATTGGCATAATGTCTTCGGGTTCTGGTCCCTCCCGGTCCTGCTGATAGTCATCGGCACCGGGGTGGTCATTTCCTTCGACTGGGCCCACCGGCTGGTCTTTTACCTCTCCGGTGAGGAGCCCCCGAAGTACCGCGACTTCCGCATGATGATGGTCCGGCCGCCCGAACTGCCCAAGCATAATGCCCCGACACTCTTGCTGGAGCCGGACCAGGTCCTGGCCAGGGTCAAGGCCGGTCATCCGGACTGGGAGGCCATCCTCTTCAATTTTCCCGGGGAACAGGCCGCGCCGCTGGACGTGACGGTCTTCGAGCCGGCCCCCTTCGCCACGGCGGGCCGGGTCATGCTGCACCTTGATCCTGTATCGGGTGAGGAACTACAGTCGGTTTCCTTTTCTGACCGCAGCCGCGGCATCCGGGCCCGGGTCTGGATCCGCTTTCTCCATACCGGTGAGGCTTTCGGCCTGAACGGCAAGATCCTCGCCTCCCTGGCCTCGGCAGCCGCCCTGGTCCTGGTCTACACCGGGTTCGCCCTCGCCTGGAGGAGACTCGTCCCCGGCAGCAAAGCCGTGGGTCGCGATCGAGCCACTACACCTCCCGAAGCAGCTCACCGGGATTAATCCCGTGCTGGCTCCGGAAGGCCCGGGCGAAGTGGCTGGGATTGGTGTAACCCACCGCATTCGCGGCCTCGATCACCGTGGCCCGGTCCCGGGCCAGTAAGCGGTGCGCCTCCCGCATCCGCACCTGCCGCAAATAGGCGAAAACAGTCGTCCCGAAATTCTCCCGGAAGCCTTTCTTCAACTTGAATTCGTTGATATAATGCCGCCGGGCCAGGCCCGGGATGGAATGTGACTCGCCAAAGTTTTCCTCGAGATACCGGGCCACGGACTGCAGGGCTTCCTGGTCCTTGCCTGCCTGACAGGCCCCACAAGGCGGCTTCCCCTGCAGTTCCGGGCTCTCCATGACCCGGGCCAGCAGTTCAAGGGCCCAGGCCTTCCGCATGAGCTGGTTGCCCAGCCTTCCCGATGGTGGTTTCACCAGTTCGCATACCACCTGCCGCATCTCCAGGGTGGCCCTGCCCCCGACATGAAAAACCGGGTCCCGCTGTGGACAGGCCAGGCAGGCCAGCCGCGGCGGCAGGCCCCTCCCCTCCAGGTGCATCCGATCCATCGGTCCCAACTCAGCGCCGATCCGGATTCCTTCCACCTGGCCGCATTCAATCCGGGACTCCATCCTCGCCGAGGTGTGCAGGCTCCACTCCCCAGCCAGCTGCCGCCGATGCCCCAACTCCGGCATGATCCAATCCACACGCCCCTTCAGGACCAGCAACAGGTCCAGCCCGCCGTCTCCCGGCCGCCTCCTGCCAGGCCCTTCCTCCAGGCATTCAATCTTCACCACTTCCATGAGATTGAGTCTCATTACCGATGGCGGATTGACTGTCAATGACAAATGGGGACTGAACCGGAAAAGGGCTTAGAGCTGCACCCGTTCCACGGTCCGCTGGTGCCGGCTCTTCTCGGCCAGGAAGCCCATCAGGTGGCTTTCCATGGAGGCTTCCAGGGTGGAGCTGAGAAGGTTCTTGTCCTGATGGGAGACCGCCTCGACGAAGCTGCGGGCCAGTCCCCAGTCCCCGCCCCCGTGGCCGGACTGGATGGAGACGTTATCGCGGGTCACCCACTTGTCGATGGTGCCGGTCCGGAAGTCGGCGATGTAGAGCTCATCCTCGTCGCCGACAAGGTCACCCATGGTTCCCATGATCCGGGTCCGCCGGCCCGCATAGCTGGTGAAGGCCTCCATGTTGAAATTGGCCGTAATGCCATCCGCAAACTCCATCGAGACCACCTGATGGTCGTTCACGGTATTGTCGCACCGGTAAACGCAGCGGCCATAAGGTCCTTCGCGGAGGCGTTGCAAAATAACCTCGTCCCGGCGCGGGTCGCCCCGTCCGGGAACATCCAGGTGACCGAGATGCTTGTGCTCCCGGAGGTAGATCCGGAGGGCCGAATAGGGGCAGGAAGCCTCGATCGGACAACCGTCCGCGCACCTTGCAGGGCTGCCGTCCGGGGCGTTCTCTTCCTTGAACCAGGTCAGGGAGCCAAAGGAAGTTACGTAGCGGCAGGGACGGTCCAGCCACCAGCGGAGAATGTCCAGGTCGTGACAGGACTTGGCCAGCAGAATGGGCACCCCGTCCTCCTCACGCCGCCAGATCCCCCGAACATAGCTGTGGGCCATGTGCTCGTGCTGGATGGGTTCCATGTGGGAGATGCTGGTTAATGTTCCCAGGGTATCCGCTTCCAGCACCTCCTTGACTTTCCGGTAATACGGGGCGTAGCGGAGGACGTGGCACACCGCCACGATGCGGCTGTAGCGGTTGGCCTGGTCCAGGATGTCCCGGCACTCCTCCCAGCTCTGGGCGATCGGCTTTTCGAGCAGGAGGTCATACCCCATTGCCAGGGCCTTCATGGCCGGTCCGTAGTGCAGGTGGTCGGGCGTGGTAATGATAATGGCGTCCGCGAACTTGGGGCGTTCGAAGACCTGTTCCCAGGTCGTGAAGCGGTTGGCATCCGTAATGGAATGCTTCTCCGCGTAGCGCTGGTTCCGGTACGGAATCGGCTCAGCCACACCGACAATCCGGAGCTGGCCGGGATTCTTGAGCGCGTAGTTGCCGTAGACATTGCCCCGGTTACCGGCGCCCAAGGTAATCGCCGTAACCGTCTTTCCCTCGAATTTCAGGGGCGGCTCCGGATTATCGTGAATCTCATTAACGGGAATGCTGCCAACGGCTTTGGCCCGGACCAGGCCGCCGGCCGAGATCAGGCCCATGGCCCTGAGCATTTCTCTGCGTGTCATATGGTTCATGGCATATAAAAAACGGCCCCGGAAAATCCCAGGGGCCGTAATCAACACTCAATCAGCGTCGCAGGCTGTTTCAACGGCGACGGCGAATCATTACTCCAACCAGGGAGAAGAGTCCCAGCAGAAGGGCGTACGTGGAAACCTCAGGAACGACCACGACGCCCGGGGAACCGATGTTGCCCAGGTCGTAAATCGCCACCGGATTGACCGCGCCGTCCATACCGACCACGGAAGCCAGCCAGTTGGCCCCGTCGTCGTTGCTGGTCGGATCGATCGCCCCCGGAATGACATAGATGGAAGAACCGTTGACCCCTTCCGGCCATGGGGAAATGGTCAGGTAATTGGCGACGTCAACGGTGGCGTCGAGATCATCGAGCAGGGTCAGGACTTCATTGTCGATGGTGTCCACCGTGTTGGCGATGGAACCCCAGTCGGCAGTTGTGTAAATGATGGCGTCAGTGGCGGTGGGCCAGGCGGCCTTGAAGTCCGCCTCGCTGGACTGGGTCATGATCAGGACTTGTCCGGGATTCAACATGGTGCTGGCCGGAAACTCGCCCCAGTTTGCAGAGTTGGAATCCTCGTCGCGAATTTTCCACCCGCTGATATCCTCCGCGGAGGGCCCGGCGTTGAAGACCTCAACCCATTCAAAGCCGGTGTCCGTGCCGGCTGCATTGTACATGATTTCGGTGATCATGATCTGGCCGAAACCCGGTACGGCCATGAGGATTACCGCAAAAGTGGTGAAGAGGAATGAGTATCTGGTCTGCATAAGGGCAATTTCTAATTCCCTGCCCGGGGAATGCAAGTGTAATTAATTTTATACAATTGAAGACGGGGTGACATATAAGTGAATTACATGAAACGAGGGCTGCCGGTTAAGGGATCTAATGGGGAAGGTCCGGGGCGACCGGCTCAAAGCAGTACCCAGGAAGTGTTGACAGGGCTCCATACCCAGGGCCAGATCTCTTTGGCGCTGTAAAGCCAGCCCTTCTGCAGATGGTACATCCAGAAAGCGCCATCGACCGGAGCGGACGAATCCGGCACGGTCCACAGCCAGCCGATACCGTAAGCGCGGACCCAGGGTTGGTGGAGCCGGTTGAGGGAGTACCAGGCATTCCGGAGATACTCGGGCATGCGGGGCTCCGGAAATCCCGGTAAGCCACCGTCAAGGAGACGAAAATCCCCGCCGACTATCTTGTGGTCGGCGTCATAGTCGTTCAGGGGCATGATGCCCGTGCGCTCCCGGCTGGCGGAAGAGAGCATTTCCGGGGCGAGGATAAAGGACTGCGGTGCCCAGAGCTGTTCGGGTGGAAAGTAGATATAGTCAAAGCGGGCCCGGGTGGATGTGGGGCTGCTTCGCCAAGTGGACAGGAGGGGGCTGTCCAGCTGGACCGGGGCCAGGTCCCTGAGTTCTCCAAAGCCCGGCACCAGTTCCACCTGCCGGCCGCTGGCATCCGGATACAGGCCGGTTCGCATGGAGATGATTTCCGGAGTGATGGTCCCGGAATTGAAATCACCAATGAAGAAAAGCGGCATTTCCGGAGCGAAGGCCCCGTTCTCCCGGGCGGCACCGATCCAGTCCAGCATGTGGGTGGTTTCGGTGATGCGGCCGGCCTCGTTGTCGCTGGCGGGGGTATGGGCGTTGATCATGATGGCGTTCCGGCCCCAGACGCTTTGCAGATTGACCTCCAGGATCAGGTTGTTGTCGGTGGGCCAGAAACGGACAATCGGATACAGGCTGGCGGTGATGCAGTCGTGCTGTTTGATGACATACCAGAACTTGCCCTCCGGGGCCGGAACATACTCCTCCAGAAAGCCACGGACCCAGGTCGTCGAGGCATCGTACAGTTCCTGGAAGTGGATAATATCCGGATTGATGGCCTGCAGTTGACGTCCGAAGGCGGCCGGATCGGCATCGGGGGCATAGGGTCCGTCCTGCAGGACGTTCCAGCTGATAATACGGACATCGGTATCCACCAGCTTGCCCCAGTCCGGACGGATCCGGCTGGGCGGTTGATGGAGAGGAATGGAGACCTGGAGGAAACCGTCAACTTGAGGGATCAGGTCCCCGGTGGTGTTGGCTTTCAGGAAAAGCCGGGCCTTGGTTGGCTGGCCGGAACCGTTGGCGAAGACGGAATAAGGAATGGAGAACTCAAGCTGGTCGGACAAGCCGATGGGGG
>ENA-ORCW01000677-ORCW01000677.1-marine-metagenome-genome-assembly--contig:-NODE-677-length-14462-cov-4.556621_pt1 | contig 14462 bp, 8 predicted proteins | sample MGYA00237784_ERZ508517 | MGnify/ENA primary metagenome ERZ508517 (study PRJEB26187, sample SAMN06268979) | marine metagenome | isolation source: Tt ae E1 feedstock associated aerobic enrichment on... | reverse complement strand
GGATGAGGCTTGAGGGATGAGTCTTGAGGGATGAGGCTTGAGGGATGAGTCTTGAGGGATGAGTCTTGAGGGATGAGACGGGTGGCCCGGACGACTTGTTCGTCCGGGTCGCGCAGCGACAGGAGGACGTGTGAGAACGTGGCAATCGCGTTGATGCGTCTGCATGGGCCAGCAACATGCCCACCCGCCTTCGGCGTGAGGGCATGGCACCCATCAGCAAAGCTAGTCGACCAGTTCGATCTCGCTCGGACGCCACGACTTGTCGAAGAACGGCCGCAGCGGACTGTACAGCCGCAGAATCACGAACCAGCCCTTCTCCGGATCGGTCTGAATCCAGTTGCCGCGAGCGACACCCTCGGGCTGCTGCGGTCCGAAGTAGACGGTCGTCGAGCCGTCGTCGTTCAACTCGGCGGCCGGGGACGGGTAGTCCTGGCTGCCGGCCCGCGGATATCGCTGCGGCGTCGCCAGCATCGAGCGGGTCTGCATGTCGTACAGGGTGAGCGACCAGAACTTTTCGGCGGGGACGTCCTTGGGGAGTGTGATCCGGTAGGTTTTCGCCCCGTCGAAGTAGTTTTTGTCCGCATCGACGACCGCGAGCAGATACTGCGATCCGACGCCCGTCAGTCGCATTGCCATGGCGGGCGTAATGCCGGTGACGCCGTAGAAGAAGGTCGTCCGCGCGTCCATCGTCCGGTATCCGGTGGGCGGATACGGCTTGACGCCTTCCTTCGTGATCTGCGGGATGGGCGTTTCGAACTGGTAGCCGGTTACAAACAGCCAGTTGTACCAGGCGGAATCCGGATAGTAGTACCAGTCCGCGTGGCGGGGCCGCATGAACAGGGTCCGCGAGCTCGCATTGGCCAGCGCGAGCGCTTCGTTCATGATTTTCTTCATCCGCGCATCCGGCTCGAAGGGCTTACCCTTTTTGATGCCGACGGCGGCGATGGGGCCCATCAGCTCGGCATCGAGGGACGTCGCCGGCTCGCGCTGCACGACCTCGTCGAGCAGCTTGAAGAAGGTCCAGTCGTTGGGCGGGACGGTGTTCATCACCTTGCCGCTGCCTTCGTGGAAGACGGTTTCCGGCGGGGTCGCGACGGGAGCCAGCGGTGCCTTGCCGGCGAGGAAATCGGCGATCGACGTGCCTGCTCCACCCGGCGTATAGGGATAGACCTTCAACGTCTTGCGGATGGTCTCGACGACCGGTTGGGGATCGTTGCCGTCCTTCAGGTACGACCGCCCGAACCAGACGATCGTGTTGGTGCGGGTCCGCGCGACATTGAAGCTGCCGGTAGGAACGGCCCCCTTGTAGTGCGGGGGCACGATCAGGTACTTGCCGCCCTGCCCGCGATCCGGCCCGGGCAGGCCCATGTCGATGACCCAGCGGAACCAGGCGTCCTGCACGGTGCCGAGGAACTCAGGGGGTGCCTCGATGACGACCGGGCCGTCTGTCAGGTCGACGTGTCCCATCGCGTAGATGGTGTCGCAGTTGGCGGTGAGGAACAGGGAGTTGGCGTCCATCAGCTTCGAGAAGAGGATAACCTCACGATTCTTCACCCCCACGTCGATCATGCCCTGCCGCAGCGCGGCGATGCTGACGCCCCGCATGTTGTCCATGAAGGCGCGGTAGGCATAGGTTGAGTCGATCAGGTCGTAGAGTTTCTGTGCGGACTCTTCGTCCGGCACGCCGTCCTTGAACGTGTAGGTGCCGAGCGTTGACTCGACCTTCTCGGGAGTGGTGATCGACGTGGGAACCTGCGGTCCGGACTGTGCGCGGACGGTTCCGGGGAGGGCGAGAACCGCCGCAATGATCAGAAGAGCCGACGCTGCCATGTACCTGCTCATCGTGTGCACTTTCTCTGGTGACTGACCGCGGGCGGCTGCTGGTGGTGACTGAGGGATTCCGGACGGCGGACGTTGCCCGATGCGCTGGCCGTCCTGACAGAGCCAGCCTACCAGTCCCACATCGGGGTCGCCACGAGGCACGAGCGGGAATTTGCAGGTTGTGAACACTTTGGGGATTTCTGGTCCGTTGCTCGCGACTAGTTGTCGCTGGACAGATCGGGTTCACCTTCCAGCCCGGTCGTCAGTTGTGAGAGATCCGTCAGCGGTTCCCAGGACACGATGTACTTTGCGATGCCGTCGCTCACGTATGAACCGGTGCAGCGGGGATACCATCCTGCGGGACGTCGCCGGCTGAGTTCCTGCTCGTACTGCTGCTGTGTCAGATCGAACGACACCTCCCAGTCGACCGCATCGAGATTCTCGCGGAACACACAGCACAGCCTGGGTTCTGCTGTGCCTGCGCGCATCTGAAAGACGTGCAGCCGCCAGTTGCGGTCGCGAAACGCCGCTACGCTGTCGCGGAATTCGTCGACCGTCAGGTCGATCAGGCTCTGATTGCCGACGCCGGGATAAAGATGCTGGACGAACGCACTGTTTCTGACGTTGCCCGACTCCGCAAAGTCGAGCGACATCGGCAGCCAGCCGTCGAGTTTCGACTTGTTCACGGCATCGAGAAGGTCTTTTCGGTGAATGTTCCATGTCGCGAATCTCGCACCGGCTCTTCTCCAGAGCTTGAGTCCGGGACAGTCGAGCGGCGGAGTCTCCGGACGGGGAAACACCATTCTCCAGTAGAGCCGATGAGTCTTGCGCATCTGGAAAAAATCCTGCCCGGCACCGCGGTCGTCGTCATAGAAGTGAACATGCCACGTCCCGGCATCGAGGGCATCGACGGCGACTGCATCGAAGAGGTCTTCCCCGGCTCCCCATCGGAGATTGATGCATATGGGAACGTACTGCCCTCGGAGCACCCGCAGCCACTCCCCGAATTCGTCTCGTGTGGCGCCGTGGATCTGGGAAAAGTCTGTGACAGGAGACTCCGGAGTGGTTGGCCGGATTGCGGACTTGTACGCGCTTACGTCGCCGGCAAGTCGAAAGCCGATCGTGTATCCCGATCGCTCGTCTTCCTCAACTGCGATACGGTATGAGGACCGGGAGTGGTAATGCCACCACCAGTAATCGCCCCCACGGGCGACCCGCGCAGTCAGTTTCGTACTGGAAGCGCCTGCGGGATCGATCGTGACGGGGGTGTCGACGGCAATATGATGCCTCGCATCCCAACGGTCCTGGACGTACTCGTGGACGTTTCCCGACATATCGTAGAGCCCGAAGGGATTGGGGCGGAACGACGCCACGTCCATGATGCCGCCGTGGTTGTTGCCGAAGTTTTCGTGTTCCCGCAGGGAGTCTTCGTCGTTGCCGGTCCAGAAATCGGTTTCCGTCCCTCCCCTGCAGGCAAACTCCCATTCCGCCTCGGTGGGCAGGCGATAGAAGTGCTCTTCGGATTGCTTTTCGGTGATGCCCAGTCGGCGATGCAGCCGTCTCAGGAACGTCTGGGTTTCCTTCCAGGTGACATGTTCGACCGGATGGTTGAGCGTAGACTCTCCCTGAATCTCGTCCGACCGGCTTCCGGACGCGGCAAACATGGATGGATTCGAGGACATGATCGACTCGAACTGGTTCTGCGTCACTTCGGTCGTCGCCAGGTAGTACGGCTTCGTCAGGACAACCCGGTGCTGAGGACCTTCACTGAGCAGGCACGCCTTCCAGAACTCGCTGTGCTCGACATGTTGCATCCGATGTTGGATCTGCGAATCCGACGTACCCATCACGAACTCGCCCGGAGGAATGAGCCGGAACGTGATTCCCAATTGATCTGTGAACTCGACCGGTACGCCGAGGTACTCGGCCCATCGTTGCTGCAGCTCTTCGGCCTGCTTTCGATCGAAGGGCACGGTCGCCGGTGTGGGAGCTTCCGGCTGCAGGTGTTGCCAGTGTGGTGCCGGAGGAACGCCGGTGGCAGCCGCTTTCGGCGCAGGCTCATCTGCGGTGGGTGCGTTGGCGGCGAGCCGAGTGTTGTCGGCCGAATGCTGTTGACCATTCGAGGCGCCCGCTGTCTCCGGGCGACTGCTGAAGAAGAACAGCATGAGAGTCGCGGCGACGAGACACAGAGCCGCAACCGCTCCCGGAATGATTGAACCGGTCGACAACGTGCGCGACGGTCGCACCGCCTCGGCAGCAGCCAGCTCCTCCAGTTCCTGCAGAACGACACGAGAAACAGGCGACTCTCCCTGCTGCTCGAGCAGTGTGCGAACTTCTCCTGCCGTTTGAATCCGCTGCTCCCGCGACTTCTCGTGCAGTCGGGTGACCAGATCTTCGAGCCACGGCGGGCAGTCGGGAGTCAATTCGGAGATCGGGCGGGCAGTGTCGTCTGTCACCCGCTGAAGCACGGCGACCATGGTGCTGGCGCGAAACGGCTTGCGCCCCGTGATCATGACATACAGGAGGCTACCAAGGCTGAAGAGATCCGAGCGATAGTCCAGTGACTCAGCGCGGGCCTGCTCGGGAGACATGTAGTTCGGCGTCCCCGTCAGCACGCCGGAGCTGGTCATGCTTGCGTCGTCGACGGCACGAGCCAGGCCGAAGTCTGTGAGGACCGCACGCAAACCCGTTTGATTCTCGATCAGGACATTACTGGGTTTGATATCCCGGTGAATGAGGCCGGCCGCGTGAGCGGCCTCCAGTCCGGCGGCAAGCTGCTTCGCGATCTCGACAACTTCAGGAATCTCCAGTGGTCCCGATTCGTCGATGTGCTCCTGCAGGGTCGGCCCTTCAACCAGCTCCATCGAGATGAAGGGTGTGGGCGAATCTGCGACATCGTAGATATGGACAACATTCGGATGCTTGATCGCGGCGCAGGAGCGTGCTTCCCGGAGGAACCGTTTTCTCGGAGGAGATGTGATCGCCAGGTGTGGAGACAGAACCTTGAGTGCGACCTGTCTGTGCAGCCGCCGGTCGAACGCCTTCAGAGCAATGCCGAACGCCCCCATTCCCAGCACGCTGATGACGTCGTAATACCCCAGCCGCCCCAGGAATTCGGGGGACGTCGCGGGCGAAAGAAAATCCAACGGCACATTCGACTCGCTCCGGGACACACGTTCCGTGCGAGTCCGCCGTGATTCTCCGTCCGTTCTCTTTCGAGCACCCGCCGTTGTGCCGGGCACCGGGTCGGGTTCCAGAAAGGTACCGATTGCATCAGCTGCAGCGAGAAGTGCGTCAATCCTCTTGCGCAAAAGGGGGTTCCCGTGGCACGCTTCGTCCAGAAAGCGTTCACGCTGCGAGGGATCCGTGATCTCAACCGCTTCGAAGAAGAGCTTTCTCTCACGCATCACCGACGCCTTTGCCTTAACGTCATGATTGCTGTCACTCGCGGCTGCCGCGGGCCGGAAACGGAACCTTCCAGTGGACAGATGCGCTATCCGGACGTGGCGACTGCCAGAAAGGAAGACGAATTATTCCACTTTTCCCGTAATTCGCTCGAACAGCCAGGCGCGTGCGTAGTTCCAGGTGCGGCTTGCGGTCCTGGGGGAGATGCCCAGAGCGTCTGCCGCCTGCTCGACAGAAAGCCCCGCGAAATACCGCAGATGGACAAGTTCGGCAGCGGTCGGGTCCGTCCGCTTCAACTGGGTGACCGCCTCATCGAGCGAAAGCAGATAGTCAGGCGTGGCAAGTCGGGCCGACTCGTCGCCAAGCTGATTCAGATCGACCGGCACGCGCGTCCAGCTCACACCCCGCTTGAGGCGCTTTCTCCGCCGCGCATGATCGACGAGGATGCGGCGCATGGCGATGGCTGCTGCCGCGAAGAACTGTGCCTGATCCTCGATCTTGACGTCCGGTCGAAGATCGGTGGACACCTTGCCGGCGGAGCCAATCTGAGACTTCGGAGAACGTCCGGACGTGTTTCGACGAACGAGCCGCAGATAGGCTTCGTGCACGAGGGCCGTGGGCTGCAGCGTGTGGTTTCGCCGCTCGTTGCGCAGCTGACGTGCGGCGAGGTCACGGAGCTCGTGGTAAACGAGCGGAAGCAGATCGTCGACCGCCTGGTCGTCGCCGGCGTTGATTCGCTGTAGAAGCCGCGTTCGGACCGACACGTGTCGTCTCCGCCGGCAGGATCAGTACGCCAATACCGTATGGCGTGAATGAAGACCTGCGACCCGGTGGCGCAACTGATGTGTGGGACTCGTTCATCGGCGGCTGAAACCAGGTTCCGCACGCACGATGGGCGATGTCGCATCCACAATCAGTGTACCACACTGCGATCAGGACAGAACAGTCGATGTCATCGCAGTTTGCGGCACGCGCTGCGGCCCGGCGATCAGGAGTCGGTGTGCAACTCGGGCAGACCGGGACTGATCCCGGCACATGCAGAACGTCTGCACCTGGTGCGCATGGGCCGGGGACACCGTCGAGGACCACGCCCATCAGCAGGAATTGTGGCTCGAGACACGAGGCTTGAGGTTTCGAGGGCGATGCCGGCCATCAGCACTGCAGGTCAGGCATCCGCGAGGGACGGCGAGGCTGCAGGCTGCGACTGAAACAATTCCGGTCTCTCGCCGTTGATGAACCTCACTCGCGGTCGAGGAGCGCGTCGCCGCGCTCCAGACCACACCATCCGGCTGCAGACCCGCCCTCATTCGTCGCACGCACCCGGCATGACGGGCTGGTCGTTGAGACGTCACCCTTCCCCCACCACGAACCGCCCTGCCGATCGCACATAGATCACACATCCCGTGTCGCCGGATGCGATCCTGTGGGCCGTCGCTCCCGTCGAACCGATGTAGCTCCCCGGCTGCAGAGGCCGCGCCTCGCCTCCGTCGTTGGGGGAGTACTTCGGGAGGCTCTGGATCACCACGGCACGGAGCGTCGCACCGCGGCTGCGAATCACGCCGTTGTAACCGGCCGGCAGCCGGACCAGCGTCCCGCACGGCTCGTCGTCCTGCGGATTGCCCCACAGAAACGCGATCTCCGGGCCGTCATCTGTGTCGGCGGCCGCGTTGATCCAGGTGGTGCTCGATCCGTTCAGCCAGACGATGTTCGCGGCATCGACGTTGACCGGTCGCTCGCCGCGGTCGAACGCATCGTCCACGGGCATCACCAGGTACGGTCCGCGGTCGATCTCGATGTAGGCCATCGTGTCTTCGCCCAGCGAGGCAGTCACGTGCGGTTCGCCGGCCGGTTGTGTCCAGAACGAGCCGGCCGGCATCCACATCGGTGTCGCATCGGGATCGTCGTTGTGAATCAGTCCGCTGATCACCACGCCGCGGTAGGTGACATTGTGAATGTGTGGCGGAGAGCGGAAGCCATCGGTTGGCCGAATGAGAAACCCGGTCGCTTCGGTGCCGTTGCGGTTCCCCCACAGCGTCGCGGCACTCGGGCTTTTGTCCCCACGGGCCGGGTTGAGATGCTCCCAGTTCGCTTCCGACGTAGCGACGACGGTGGTGGTCGGGACATCCGTGGTGGTCGGGTCATCTGCTGGCAACGGGTTGGCCGTCGACAGCAGGCCACATGCGACCGTGAGAGTGCCGAGGACGTTGATTCCTGCCCCTGCCGATCGAAGCACGGCCGGCCGGCGATTTTGCGGTGCATCGGGACGAAGAGACGGTGCGGCAGTGTCGGTCATGGGTGGTCTCGTCGGAGTCGGGAAACGGGCTCTTGCGAAGAGTCCGACCGACGCAAGGCATGTGCCCACCCGGGGGAACGGACCGAACCCGGCACGCAGGCTCATCTCGCTCGTGTGAACTGCGCATCGCTGCACAGCGGGCGGCAATGTTGCCCGGATTTGGGCAGATGATGGCCGTTGCGCGAAGGTTCAGCCCGGTGTTTCCCTTTCCGACGCCACCCCGGTGCTTCTCATCGGGGTGGCGTGTGGCCTCCAGGTCTCCTGGACCGGGTTCATTCCGGCTGGGAGCTCACGACTCATCCCGTCGCTGCCGCAGTCGCCTGCGACCGGCCAGCACGACCAGTCCGATCGACACCAGAGCCATGCTCGAGGGCTCCGGGACGACGGTCGTGTTCGTCGCGCCAGCCTGATCGACGGTGGGAGCACCGAACTGCGTGATGTTGAACGGGTCGTTGATTGCCGCGGCGGCCCCGTTGATTGGTCCGCTTCCCTCGACCTCTGCGAACATTTCGTACCGAAGAAGAAACGGCTGGCCGGATGGAATCGGACCGAGATTGATCGTGCCTGAGAATCCCGGGTACTCCCACGTGGTGACACGCAGCGGAATGCCGAAAGGCCCCGTCCCCATCGTCTGGGTCAGGTTTGAGTGTGTCAGAGGAGAGAGATCCAGGCCGCTCGCTGGACCACCAAACGGAAACGAACCGAGCGTGCCGCTCGAGGCAAAGCTGCTCACCGTCTGCGACGCGTAGTCGCCCGTCAGCGTCGCACCGAACTCCAGCAGCGGGGCAAACGAGCCGAACAGGTCCGGCGTCCCGAAGAGGAGCGATGCATGAATGGACGCAGTGGAGGGCGCCACGCCGCTGACGATCTCTCCCTGCGACGTCAGTTCGAGAAACCCCGGCGGCAGGAAGAACTCCACCGTCACGTCGCCGCCGGAGAGCGAGATGCCGTTCAACTCGATCAACGAGCTGGACGAGACGCTGGTGAAGTTGTTGACATCCGGCTCGAAGACCGTGCGGTTCTCGAATTCGGCATTGGCCGTCATCGCGAGCTGGTCCGCCCGGCCGGAGGCCCTGGCTTCGCTCGGATCGGAGATCGAACCGAACAGTGCATTCGAGATGGACGGGCCGTTCGCAACAGACAGCGAGGCGCTTTCGACAACGATATTGTCAATCTCGACACTCGCGGACGTCGAGCGGGTAAAGCTCGTGGTGATGATGGCCGCACGACAGCAGTCGGACATGCAGAACAGTGTGAGCGCCAGCAGGAGAAGGGTGGAGGGAGGGGCCAGACCTGGCCATGCAGAGTGGCGAAGACGTGATGGGGTCACCGGACGGTCCTTTCACAAAATCACCGGAGACAGAAGAACCGGCCCCATCAGCCTGGGACTCATTCGTCGAGGAGACTCCGGCACTCGGAGTCCAGCCGGCTCGCGGTCGCGTCAGTGCGGCCTCACGGCTTCGACGATACCAGCAGACGAATCCCGTTAGCGTTGCTTTTTCGTGAAAGTGAGCACGATGTGCAAAGTGCCTCATTCCCTGCATTACGGTGCAGCACGCATTGAATCACGCTGCAGCGGTACGGGCAGGCCCGAACGTGACGACACGGGGACAGAAACCGGCGAAAATTCTCCGGATGGATCGCCCGCCACGGCAGGCATTCTCTCACGCTTCGGACCTCACGTCGCTGAAGCCGGGCGCCGGATACAACCAGCGGGCGGCCATCGAACCACGTCGTCCCCTGTTCTCCAGGTCACCTTCATCACAGCGATCAGAGCGGCGAGCGTCCCTGAGACGCACCACCTCCCGGAGCACCACCACTTGGCGGACCACCACCCGGAGGGGGACCACCGCGTCGGGGACCCGCTCCCGGAGGGCCACCACGCGGAGGCCGGCGACCACCCGGCGGAGGACCGTGCCGCTCGAAGCTCGAGTCCGGCGTGCCACGGAAATAACGCGGGATGAACGGGAACTCCTCGGTGATGACGTAGTAGTAGGTGCCCTCGGGGTATTCGGGCGTGACGCCACGACGGCCGTTGCATTCGTCCAGGTCACCGGTGCGGACCTTGTACTCCCAGTCCTGCACGAACGTGCCGTCATACTCGCCGCCCGGTCCGTGCGGTCCGTCCGGTCGGGTTCCCTCCTTCAGGCGGTAGCTCGAACTGAGCCTGACCAGTTCGCTGTCGGGGTCATCTGCGTCCCGGTAGGCCCAGGGGCCGTAGATGGGGAACCCGTCTGCCGCATAGCCGAGCAGGACCATCTTCGGCTCGTCGCCGATGAGGTTCTTGAGCAGCCCGGTCGGCAGGCCGTGATAGTGGTAGGTGCCGTTCGGCTGGACGTGGGCATGGCTGGCATCCATCCCGAGGTCGACCTTTCCCGAGAGGGCCTCGTACTGCCAGCCGGAGCGGGGATCGCGTCTCCAGAACTCGGCGGCGCTGGGGTCGAAGGGGATGCCGTTGACCGCCACGCCGAATGGTCGCATTCCCACCGGCGTAATCATCCTGGCTTCTTCCGGCTCGGCAGGAACGCGCCAGGTGTGGCGCTGTGGCCGAATACGGTTCGGGTTGCCACTGTTCGGAAATTGCCCCGTTGCGTGGTCGGGCAGGCCGTTGGAGATGATATAGCGGTACTTGCCGCGAACGGTGATCGTCACCCGGTTGTTGTTGTCCGAGGAGCTGCCCTTTGTGGCCGGAGCGTGGGGACCATCGTGCGCCCGAACTGCAGCGGGCAGGCAGAGTGTCAGAACTGAAAGAAACGCCGTTGCTCGCATGAGGACTCCTCTCGGGGCCGGGTGATCGTAGTTGGTCTGGAACCAGATCCGGGCCCGCTCCAGTTCCCTGAACGGGATCCGAAAGGGCGAATCAACGGGAGAAAAAGGGCGAGGCTCAATGCGGGAGAGCGGTGCTCCGGCAGTTTCGTGTCATGCGGCGGCCCCGTCGGAGCAGCCCTTTCCGACGAAAGCCGGCTCACCGATCGCACCGGCTGGGCCTGAAACAAATTCAAGCGTGTCCGTTGAGATTCATGCCTCACCGGGTCGCAATCTGCTTCAGCAGGATCTCCTTGAACTGCACCTTCATCGGATCCCCGGAGCGCAGCTGCAGCCCGAGGATTCCTTTCAGGTCGTAGTGCGTTTCTTCACGGTCAATCAACTCGGAACACGTCACGCCGTTGATCCGGAGGACGATGTGCTGCCCGCGGGCGGTAATGTGGTAGTCGTTCCATTCGCCTGGCGGCCGCATCGTGGCCATCCCTTCCAGGTCGGTAGCGGTCCGCTTGCCGGTTTCGTCGATCACGGTTCGCTTGCCGTTACCGGTCAACAGCTCGGGTCCGTTCCGGGAATGGAGTTCGTCGCAGACGCCCCCCAGGTAGGGGCCCGACTGGTAGATGTCCGCCTGGTAGCCGACGGCCAGCCCGTCCGGCCGGATCCGGCTGCGGAACTGCACGCCCGAGTTGCAGCCGTTGCCGGTCACCCGGAACTTGAGCTTCAGCTCGAAGTCGGCGACGTCACCTCCCTGCCAGACAAGGAACTGGTTCGACGTGCACGGATGCTGCGGAGTGGACTCGGCGGTGATCGCGCCGTCTTCGACGGACCAGTAGCTCATGTCGAGCGCCTTCCAGCCGTCGAGAGTTTTTCCGTCGAAGATCGACTCGAATTCGCCAGCTGAAAGTGTGCCGGCAAGGGCCAGCAGGATGGCCGGAACCAGCGAAGCGATGGTGTGAGAATTCATCGTGTCTCTCCGGGACGTGAGGAGCGTGGCGGGTCGGTCAGACAGCGCTGTGTCCAGGCCGCAATGTGTCAATGTGACGTGACGGCGCTGCCCCTGCAAGCAGACCTCCCTCCCCCCGACGGGTGGCCCGGACAGCTTGCCTGTCCGGGTCGCGCAGCGACAGGAATACGTGTGAGAGCGTTCTCAGGCGGGAGCAATTGCCTCCTGTAGCTGCGCCACCCCGGTTGGCGAGCGTCTCAAGTCTGCAGGCTGGGGGCGTCGCTGGGCGACGACCGCCAGCCACCCCGGCCCTCACGCTCCGGGCTCGCCATTAGACGTTCCTCGCTCACCTCTCAAGACTCACGGCTCACCTCTCAAAGCGCACCGTTCACCCCTCATCTCCGTTCCCGGCACGGTTTTCGGGAAATTCACCCGGCCCCGAACCGGCCGCACGATTGCCAACCGACCCGCGTTCGTGTATTCCGCGTGTTTCACGGCGATGCGAACCGGCCCGCTGCAGAAACTGTCTGACCCACCGGCCCGGCCGATTCGCGCGTTTCCGCCGCCCTGGGCCCTCCGGGTCGTGGCCGCGGCGATCCGTCGCACAGACGCACAGAAGAGACGAAGGCAATTCCCATGGCAGACTCGGTTGTTCTCGCGTACTCGGGTGGACTGGACACCTCGGTCCTGGTCGGCTGGCTGATGGACGAGGGGTACGAGGTGCACTGCCTGTACGTCGATCTCGGCCAGCCGTGCGAAGACCGGGACGCCATCCTGCAGAAGGCCCTGGACATCGGTGCCGTCTCGTCCATTGCCGTCGACGTCCGCGAGGAACTCTGCCGCGACTTCGCCTTCCCGGTCCTGCAGTGGCAGGCGAAGTACGAGAACATCTACCTGCTGGGGACATCGATCGCCCGGCCGCTGATCTCCAAGGTCTGCCTGCAGCGGGCCCGCGAGGTGGGCGCGGTCGCGTTCGTGCACGGGGCGACCGGCAAGGGGAACGACCAGTGCCGGTTCCAGCTCGCCGCCGAGGCCCTCGACCCGAGCGTGAAGATCATCGCTCCCTGGCGGATGGACTCGTTCCGGAACAAGTTCCCCGGTCGCACGGAGATGCTCGACTACTGCGACGCCAAGAACATCCCGGTCAAGGCGACCGCATCGAAGCCGTACTCCTCTGACGAAAACTGCCTGCACATCTCCTACGAGGCAGGCGATCTCGAAGACCCCACGGTCGACGGCGAAACGGTCATCGACTTCGGCATGTCCGTCTCTGCCCAGGAAGCCCCCGATGCCGAGGAGCAGGTGACGATCGGGTTCGAAGCGGGCGTGCCGGTCAGCGTGAACGGCATGAAGCTCTCCGCGGCCGAGATCGTCGCCGAGCTGAACACGATCGGCGGTCGCAACGGCGTCGGCCGGATCGACATCATCGAGAACCGCTTCGTGGGCATGAAGAGCCGCGGCGTGTACGAGGCGCCCGGCATGACGTGTCTGTACGCGGCCCATCAGTCCCTGGAGCAGCTGACCCTCGACCGGGATCTGGTCCACCTGCGGGACCGGATGAGTCCGGAAGTGGCCGAGATGGTCTACTACGGATTCTGGTACTGCGCGAAGATGGACGCGCTGATGGCGTTCATCCGGGAAGCCCAGAAGCCGGTGACCGGCGAAGTGACGCTGACGCTCTACAAGGGGAACATCCGCATCTCCAGCCGCACCTCCCCCAACAGCCTGTACGACGAAGCCATCGCGTCGATGGAAGCTGGGGGCGATTACAACCAGAACGACGCGGAAGGCTTCCTGCGGATCATGGGCCTGCCGCTACGGGTCCAGGGAACCGTTCGCCCGCGGACGTACTGAGGGAGGGGTGAGGTTCGAGAGGTGAGTCTTGAGGGATGAGTCTTGAGGGATGAGTCTTGAGGGATGAGTCTTGAGGGATGAGTCTTGAGCAAAGTCCGGGGGTGCCACGGGCTTGTCTTGGACGTTGCAGGCCCTCGAAAGCGTAGGGTGCGGTCGCCGGAGGCGACGCACCGTCATCGACCGGATGACGTCATGTCGCGGTGCGTCACGGGTCGCATCTCCGTTGGACATCAGTTGTGGTGGAACGTCCCAAGGACGCCTGCCGTGACACACCCTACGGGGCTGTCACATCGGATCGCGTCAGTCGCATGCCTACCCGCCTTCGGCGTGAGGGCATGGCACCCATCAGCCATCGACCGAAAAACGTCGCATGACTGGTGCGTCACGGGCCGCATCTCCGTTGGACATCAGGTGTGGTGGGACGCCCAAGGGACGCCTGCCGTGACACACCCTACGGGGCTGCAACGGGATGACCCCGGTGCTCACACTCCGGGCTCGCCATTAGATTTTCCTCCCTCACCGCTCAGGACTCATCTCTCGCCCCTCAACACTCCCTCATCCGGAAAGTGTCGGAGCATCGACAGGATCGGCGTCAACGCCACCTGTCCCAGGCCGCAGATCGACGTCTGCTGCAGCGTCTCTCCCAGATCGGGAAGCACATCGAGCCGACTGGCCGGCTGCTCGCCGTCCGCGACTCCTTCCAGCAGTTCCACCGCGGTCTGTGAGCCGAGCCGGCAGGGAACACACTTCCCGCACGACTCGTTGCGGAAGAACCGGACCAGGCTTGTCGCCAGGTCGAACAGGTCGCGGTCCTGATTCAGCACAATGACCGCACCGGTCCCCAGGGCGCTGCCGGCCGCCCGGAGGGCATCGAACGTCAACGGCGTATCGGCGGCACTGGCCGGCAGGAAGGCGGTGCTTGCTCCACCCGGCAGAAACGCCTTGAGGGGAATGCCGTCCCGCATGCCGCCCGCCAGGTCGATCACCTCCTGCACCGTCATGCCGAGTGGAATCTCGTACACACCCGGGTTTGTCACATCGCCGCTGACCGAGATGAACTTCAGTCCGTGCGTGTCTCCCTCGCCCTGATCGGCCCACCAGTCCGGGCCGTTATGAATGATCGTGGTCGCCAGGGCGAGCGTCTCGACGTTGTTGATCAGCGTCGGCTGTCCCCACAGTCCATGCTGGCCGGGGTAGGGGGGCTTGTTGCGCGGCTCGCCCCGTTTGTCCTCAAGCGCTTCGAGCAGAGCGGTCTCCTCACCGAGGATGTAACCTCCGGGCGAGACGAAGACTTCGATGTCGAAGGGCTGTCCCGAATCGGCCGCATTGTCGCCGAGGATGCCCTCCGCACGTGCTCTCTCCAGTGCCGCCTCGAGTGCCTGG
>ENA-ORCW01000676-ORCW01000676.1-marine-metagenome-genome-assembly--contig:-NODE-676-length-14465-cov-3.601334_pt1 | contig 14465 bp, 11 predicted proteins | sample MGYA00237784_ERZ508517 | MGnify/ENA primary metagenome ERZ508517 (study PRJEB26187, sample SAMN06268979) | marine metagenome | isolation source: Tt ae E1 feedstock associated aerobic enrichment on... | reverse complement strand
CGGGCATGTATATCGGCGACACCGACGACGGCTCGGGCCTGCATCACATGGTCTATGAGGTGGTGGATAACGCCATCGACGAAGCCCTGGCCGGCCATGCCACGCTGGTGACGGTGTCGCTCAATCCCGACGGCTCGTGCACGGTGACGGACAATGGCCGTGGCATCCCGACGGATATGCACACCGAAGAAGGCGTCTCGGCGGCCGAGGTCATTATGACGCAGCTTCACGCCGGCGGTAAGTTCGACCAGAACTCCTACAAGGTGTCCGGCGGTCTGCACGGCGTGGGTGTTTCGGTGGTGAACGCGCTTTCCACCACGCTGAAGCTCAAGATCCGCCGCAAGGGCAAGATCCACGAGATGACGTTCACCCATGGTGTCGCCGATGCGCCGCTCGCCATTACGGGCGATGCGGGCGAGGAGACGGGTACGGAAGTGACCTTCCTGCCGTCGCCGGAAACCTTCACCATGACGGAGTTCGATTACGGCACGCTGGAGCATCGCCTGCGCGAGCTCGCCTTCCTGAATTCGGGTGTGCGTATTCTCCTGTCGGACAAGCGCCATGCCGACGAAAAGAAGCAGGAATTCCTTTTCGATGGCGGCATTGTCGAGTTCGTAAAGTATCTCGACCGCGCCAAGAAACCGCTCATCGACATGCCGATCTCCATCGGCGGCGAGAAGGACGGCATCACCGTGGAAGTGGCCATGTGGTGGAATGATTCCTACCACGAGAACGTGCTGTGCTTTACCAACAACATCCCGCAGCGGGATGGCGGTACGCATATGGCCGGTTTCCGCGGTGCGCTGACGCGCCAGGTCACCGGTTATGCCGAAAACTCGGGTCTGACCAAGAAGGAAAAGGTTTCGCTCACCGGCGACGATTGCCGCGAGGGTCTGACGGCGGTTCTCTCGGTGAAGGTGCCGGATCCGAAATTCTCCTCGCAGACGAAGGACAAGCTGGTTTCCTCCGAGGTGCGCCCGGTGGTGGAAAGCCTCGTCAACGAGGCGTTGGGCACCTGGTTCGAAGAACATCCCGCGGAAGCCAAGGCACTGATCGGCAAGGTGGTGGAAGCTGCCGCTGCGCGCGAGGCCGCGCGCAAGGCGCGCGAACTGACGCGGCGCAAGGGTGTGCTCGACATCACCTCGTTGCCGGGCAAGCTGGCAGACTGCCAGGAGCGCGATCCGGCCAAGTCCGAACTCTTCATCGTCGAGGGTGATTCCGCCGGCGGCTCGGCCAAGTCCGGCCGTTCGCGCAAGAACCAGGCGATCCTGCCGCTGCGCGGCAAGATCCTCAATGTCGAGCGCGCCCGCTTCGACCGCATGCTTTCGTCCGACATGATCGGCACGCTTATCACGGCACTGGGCACCGGCATCGGCAAGGACGAGTTCAACGCCGAGAAGCTGCGCTATCACAAGATCATCATCATGACGGACGCCGATGTCGACGGCGCCCACATCCGCACGCTGCTCCTGACCTTCTTCTTCCGGCAGATGCCGGATCTGATCGAGCGCGGGCACCTCTATATCGCTCAGCCGCCGCTCTACAAGGTAACGCGCGGCAAGTCGGTTCAGTACATCAAGGACGAGACGGCGTTCGAGGAATTTCTCATCGATTCCGGCCTCGAGGAAGCGACGCTCGAACTCTCCAACGGCGAAGTGCGCGGCGGGCAGGATCTGAAACAGGTCATCGACGACGCACGCAATGTGCGCACGCTGATCAACGGGCTGCACACGCGTTACGACCGGGCCGTCGTCGAACAGGCGGCCATTGCCGGGGCGCTCAACGCGGCCGTGCTGGCCGATCCGGGCCGTGCGGCGGAGGCTGCGAAGCACGTCGCCGAGCGGCTCGACATGATCGCCGACGACACGGAGCGCGGCTGGGAAGGCCGGGTGAACCCTTCCAATGAGGGGGCCGGCGGCTATCTTTTCGAACGCACCGTGCGCGGTGTGCGTGAGGTGGTGGTGCTCGACTCCGCACTGGTCGCCTCGGCCGATGCGCGGGCGATCGACCGCTACACCGCGCGCCTTCAGGAAATTTACACCAAATCGCCCGTGCTGCGCCGCAAGGACAAGACCGAAGTCATTTCCGGACCGATGGCATTGCTCGATCAGGTCTTCGCGACAGGCCGGAAGGGCCTCACCATGCAGCGTTACAAGGGCCTTGGCGAAATGAACGCCGAGCAGCTCTGGGAGACGACACTCGACCCGGATGCGCGTTCGCTGCTCCAGGTCAAGGTGACGGACGCAACTGACGCGGACTCGCTCTTCTCGCGCCTCATGGGCGACGAGGTGGAGCCGCGCCGCGAGTTCATCCAGGACAATGCGCTGTCGGTGGCCAATCTCGATATCTGATCGTCTTCAGGAAGGACGACAAACAGGGCGGCGCCGCGAAATCGGCGCCGTTCTTCGTTTGTGACGCTGCCGCCCGTGCGCCTGTCGTTGACTAACCGGTAAAATAGATTTAGCTGGTTAAAAGGAAGGGACGCGCGATGCCGAAACAACTGCATGGGCCGAAACACCCGCATGGCCGGTGCCGTTCTTTTTCGGCGGCCGGGCGTGCCTGGACTTCGTCAACACGGTGAACAGCCGGTCGCGACCGGCGACGAAGGATTATCTGCCCGACAGCGCGGCTCTGCTGGGGTGGTGCCGGCAGGTGCGCCTGTTCGATGCGCCGACGCTTGCACATCTGCGCGCACTGGCAAAGGCGGACACCCGCGCGGCCGAAGCGGCCCATGCAAAAGCGATCATCTTGCGAGAGGCGCTTTTCACCATTTTTCAGAGCGTGATCGACCTTCGCGATGCGCCGGACAATGCGCTCGATCTGCTGGCGGGGCTCGTGAGCGAAGCCCGTCGACACCAGCGGTTGAAGGCGGCCTCCGGCGGCTTCATCTGGCTCTGGAAGGAGGGACAGCTCGATCTGAGCGCTCCGCTTTACGCGGTGGCACTCTCCGCCGAAGCGTTGTTGACCGGCGAGGACCCGCGGCGATTGAAAGCATGCCCCGGTCCGGACGGGTGCGGGTGGCTTTTCCATGACGAGACAAAGAACGGCTCCCGCCGGTGGTGCAGCATGGACCATTGCGGCGGAATGGCGAAAGCGCGCCGGCACGCCGCCAGAATGAAGGAGAACCGACCGTGAAAACCATTTCCTTCAGAACCGTCATCGCTGCGGCCGTGGCGTTATGCACCGTTCTCTTCGCGGTCGGCTGGTTCACCCGAAACGATCCTTCCGACGACCCTTATGTGAAGATCCTGGGCGGGGGCTTCATGTTCAACTACCGCGAGGCTGAGGTCTTCTACGGTTTTACCGCCCATGTGGTGCGGCCGCTCGCCAGCGGATCGATCATCGAGGCGACGTTCGACAATCCGGCCGGCGGAGCGCCGCTTGTGGTTTCCGAGCGCGTGAGCACGATGACCGACCGCTACGCGCTGCGTACGCCGCCCGTCCGCGGGGTTGAGGCGAAGAAGCCATACCATGTGTCGATCCGGGTTTACGATCGGGAGAAAACCACGATGCTTTGGCAGACCGAGACGGATTTCACGAGCCAGGTTAGCGACAAGGTGGTTCCGGACAAACCGCTGACCGTCGGTCCCGGCTATCATCTCAACCCGGATTGAGCGACGCTCGCTTGAGCGGCAAATTCTTTTGAACCTTTCTCCAAATCACGACGACTGACGGATGCCGGGGTGCGAGAGCCCCCCATCCTGAAACCTGAACTGGAGAAAAAATGCCTTATTCTTTCATCCCCCGTCGCATCGCCGTGGCAACGGCTTCCTTGATCGTGTTGTCGGCGACCGGCCTGCCAAGCGCCGGCGTTGCCGGTCAGTTTGCACTCGCCCCGCAAATGGCCGGTCCGACGATGAACTGTTCGATACCCAACCATGTGGTCTGCACCATCAACAGCGCCAAGGGCCTCAAACTGGTGAAGATCACCGCCAACACGCCCCAGGGCAGTGTGAACCTCGTCGACAAGTCCTACAATGGCTGCCCCAAGCAGGTGAAGGTCGCCTGGGACTCGGCTTATCAAATGGCCGGCAAGCAGATCGTCGAATGTAGCGGCGGCGGCTTCAAGCTGAAGGCGCGCTGAGCCGCCGATTTCGAGCCATCCCCGCCAAGCGCACGCGCTGCGCCATGAAAGGCGGATAAGGACGGTCGAGGCCATCGACGCGCGCCACGCTCCTTCCTTACCGCGACCGCTTTCGGACGATGCCGCCGGGTACGGGTGGGCGGGGCAGCCCGCATAGCGGCGTCCAGGGCGGGATCCTCCGTTTCGGCGGCGGATCCCGCCCGTACGACGTGGCCGTGCCGGTGGAGAAAATTCGACACTCGCCACTGCTGCGGTGGAGCTGGCAAGGCAATATCGCTCAAGAAGGGAGACACGAGGGGTGAGCGACAATAACATTCCCGGAAAGAACAAGACGATTCGGAGGGACGTATTGGTGAGCGAAAAGGAAGCAACCAGGCCGCGCACGCCACGAGGCGTTCAATCGATCGAGACAGGTGGCGCGATCTTGCGCGCGCTGGCGCGCGCAGGCGGACCGCTCAAGCTGCGGGATCTGGCCGAGACACTCGACATGGTGGCGGCGCAGCTTCATCCCTACCTGGTCAGCTTCCGCAACATCAACATGGTGGAGCAAACCGAGACGGGGCAATATCAGCTCGGCCCGTTCGCCCTGCATCTCGGCCTCACGCGCCTACGCAACCAGAACGCTTATCGCGAAACCATTCGCCGGGTGCCCGAACTGGCCGAGGAACTCGGCCTGATGGTCACCATCAGCGTCTGGGGCCTGCACGGGCCCACCATCGTCTATCTCCAGGAATCGGAAGCGCGGATTCATTCCAACGTGGCGGTCGGCGGCACCTTCATGGTGACGATGACGGCGACCGGCAAGGCGTTCGCCGCCTACCTGCCGGCGAAAATGACCGAACCGCTTGTGCGGGCGGAACTGGATGGCCAGGCGCCATCGCTCTACGCGATACCCGGTGTCAGCGAAGAAACGTTTCGCAGCGAGGTGGCCATGGTGCAGAAGCAGGGCTATTCGGTCACGCGGGACGCGCCAATCCCCGGTGTCAGCGCCGTGGCCGCACCGGTGTTCGACCACACAGGCACGGTGCAGCTTGTCGTCACGGTGATCGGCCCGAGCAATTTCATCGACCTGTCCGAAGACGGCGCCTGCGTTGCACGGCTGATGGCGTTTACCGGGGCGCTGTCGCGCGATCTCGGCCAGAGCGAAGACGCCTGACCACGCGCGACAGGATGTCCAGAGACAGGACGAGCCCGGCCGTGGCGACGGCCACGCCCAGCATCTGCAATCCGTTTGGCCATTGACCGGCTATGGGAACCGCAAGCAGGACGGCCAGCGGCGGCACCAGTGCCGGAAACAGACCGGCAAGGCCGGGTCCGACCAGGGAGATTGCCGCCGTGAAGGCGACGATTGCCAGGCAGCCGCCGAGCACCCCCTGATAAAAGGCCTGCTCGATCCATTGCCAGGAGGAAAGTGTGGCCGTCGGTTCGAAGAACAGCAAATAGACGGGCAGGAATGCGACCGTCGTCATCAAGGAAACGGCGCCGGTCGTCTCAACCGCGGGCAGCCGCCAGCGTCCGAGCAGATAGGTGAACACGCCCCACAGCGTTCCCGAGCCGACGAAGCATAAATCGCCGAGCAGGGCGTTCGCATCGGCGGCTGCGGAGGCCGGACGATCGGCGGCGATGCATACGAGGCCGAACACGAGAACGACCATGCCGAGCTTGCGATGCATGGGCAGGCGTTGCCCGTCAAGCAGAGCCGGCAGGGCGTTTGCCACCAGCATCGTCATGCCCGGCGAGATGACGACCGCATGTGCAAGCGGCGCAAGCCCGTAGCCGGTGTTGAACAGGAAGGCGAAGGGCGGGCCGATGGCGAGGCTGAGCAGGATGACGCGCCGAAACGTCAGCCCGGCGGGAAGTCTGTTCCAGCGGTGGATAAGAAATGGCGCCAGCATTGCCGCAGCCACCGCATAGCGCAGTATGGCGAGATCGGCGCTTGTGAAGCCGTCGGTGCGACCGATCCCCACGCCGATATTGTAAACGGCCCACATCAGGGCCGCCGCCAGCCCGACAAGAACGCCCTTGGCGAGCCGGGCCTTCGGGGGCGCCGCTTCCGAGCCGGATGCCGATGCGATCACGAATTGGCGCCGGACATGTGGCGTGCGGCGATGTAGCCGAACGTGATCGCCGGGCCGAGCGTGATACCGCCACCGGGATAGTTGCCGCCCATAATGGACGCGGCGTCGTTGCCGGCTGCATAGAGACCCTGGATCGGCTTGCCGGCTTCGTCGAGAACGCGTGCATTCTCGTCGCATTTCAGCCCGGCAAAGGTGCCAAGGTCGCCGACGACCAGCTTGATGGCATAGAACGGACCTTCATCCACCGGAGCCACACAGGGGTTCGGCCCGTGTTCGGGATCGCCCAGCGACCGGTTGTAGGAGGTCGAACCTTTGTGGAACTCGGGATCATCACCCTTTCTTGCGTGCTCGTTGAAACGAGCGACGGTGCGCTCAAATGTGTCGGCATTCACGCCGATCCTGACGGCCAGCTCGGCCAGCGTGCGGCCTTCGGCGAGATAGCCCGAACGGATGTGCCGGCGAAATGGAACGGGTGCGGGTTTGACGTAACCCAGACCGTATTTGCGCAGAGTTTTATGATCGGCAATGAAGAAGGCGCAGATCTCCCCGCCCTCCTTCCGACAGGTCTCGACCATGGCCTGGCAGAAATCGTGATAGGAATTCGCCTCGTTGACGAAGCGTTTGCCCGAGCGGGTGACGGCGATGACGCCCGGCTTGGAGCGGTCGACGAAATGCGGGAAGACGCCGAGTGTCCCGTCGCCGCGGGGCGGGCGCGAAACGGGAACCCAGGCGGCCGCATTGGGCAAGGTATCGTCGACGCGCGCGCCGGCAGCCTCGCCCAGCCTCAACCCATCACCGGTGTTTCCGGGCGGTGCGGGAGATGCATGCTCATAACCGGCCGGCGCGTGCGGAAAGAGCGCCTTGCGGCGAACGGGATCCTGCGGGAAGCCGCCGGCGGCCAGCACAACGCCCCTGCGGGCGTAAACCTCCACGGCACCTTCCCTGGTGTCGACGATGGCGCCGGTCACCCGACCCTTTTCGTCGCGCAGAAGCCTGCGCACCGGCGCATCGGTCCAGATCGGTACGTTCTTGTCGAAACAGGAACGGGCGAGACGGGCCACCAGCGCATTGCCGTTCATGAGGCGCATCGGCCGTCCGTGAAAGGCCATGTCACGAAGGAATTTCAGGAACAGTTTGCCGACATAGAAGGCGGAGACGGGCGACCGGGTGACATTGAAGAAATGGAGCAGTTCCTTGCCGGATCCGATCATCATGCCGAGAAAGGTGATTTCGGACAGCGGCGGCCGCAGCCGGCGGATTTCGCTTTTAAGTTCGCGGCCGTCGAACGGGCGGGCGACGATGGAACGGCCACCCGGCATTCCGCCTGGCGCGTCGGGATGGTAGTCGGCGAAAGTCGGGCCGAGGTCGAATTTCAGCGCCGTCTTCTCCTCGAAGAACTCCACGGCTTTCGGACCCGCATCGAGAAATGCGTCGACGCGTGCGGCATCGAAATGTTCGCCGGCTTCATGTTCCAGATAGGTGCGGGCCTTTTCGGCGCTGTCTTCCACGCCAGCCCGCCTGGCGGGGCCGTTGCAGGGGATCCACATCCAGCCACCGGAGCGCGCCGTCGTGCCACCGAAGACGGTCTCTTTCTCGACGACGAGCACATCGAGATTGCGGTGGGCTGCCGATACCGCGCTCGACAGGCCGCCGGCGCCCGATCCCACCACCAGAACGTCGCAAGTATGTTTCTTCATTGCGGATAATCCCAAATCCCAGAAAATCACGCGGCGAGATAGCCGCCATCGACCGGCAGGATGGCGCCGGTCACGTAGCTCGACATGCTTGAGGCAAGAAACAGAACGGGGCCGACCAGCTCCTCCGGCTTGCCTGTCCTGCCCAGCGGCGTGTGCGCCATAAAGCGACCGATGGCCGCGTCGTTGTCGCGCGTGGTGCGGGTCATCGGCGTGTCGATGACACCGGGGGCGATTGCGTTGACGCGGATGCCGTGCGGCGCCAGTTCGTGCGCCAGCGCCTTGGTGAACTGCGCCACCGCGCCCTTGCTCGCGACATAGGCGGGGATGCCGGGCCCGGCGATCTGCGACATGATCGAGGCGAGGTTGACGATCCGCCCCTGCGTCTTCTCAAGCTGCGGAAGGAAGGCCCGCACCATGTTCTTGGTGCCGTGGACATTGACCTGAAAGGTCGCATCCCAATGATCGTCGAATGCGGGATCGTCGAGCCCGTGACGGCGGATGATGCCGGCATTGTTGACGAGAATGGCTGTTTCGCCGCGTTCTTCGCCGACGCGGGTCGCGAAGGCGCGGCAGGCGGCCGAATCAGTCACATCGACGGTTTGCGCCAGCGCTTCCGCGCCTTCCGCCTGGATCATCGCCGCCGTTTCCGCGACCATGTCGCCGTTCACATCGCACAGCGCAAGGCGGGCGCCGGCCCGCGCGAGGCCGAGGGCGATGGCCCGGCCGTTTCCTTGTCCCGCGCCCGTCACCACCGCGACGGATCCTGCGATGTCGATCATGCCTCGCTCCCAGAAATTAGGCCATTGCTAATTCGTTTGATTATAATTAATATTCGAAATGAGCAAGACGGTCGATCAAGTTTTCTGCCGCACTTGCCCATGCTGGCGCCGTGCGGTGCCGGGAGGACGAATTGCGCCCGCACAGGGCGCCATCAGGGAGGACCTTATGAAGAAAAGGCTCGTCGCCGCGGCGCTCGCGGCATCCATGCTATCCACCAGCGCTCCGGCCTTTGGCGAAAGTTTCGACCTGCAAAGCGTCTTCGGCTTGCAGGTGCCCTCCATCGGACCGAGCCCGGTCAAATGGGCGGAACGGGTGAAATTGATGACCGGCGGCGCCGTTGAGATCAATGTCCATGGCGCCGGCGATTTCGTGCCGCCCTTCGAAGTGTTCGGAGCGGTCTCTTCGGGTGCGATACCTATGGGCTTCGACTGGATCGGCTATTGGGCAGAGAGCATTCCGGTGGCCAATCTGATTGGATCCATGCCGTTCGGACCGAGCCCCGACGTGGCGCTTGCCTGGATGTTCGAGGGCGGCGGTCTGGAGATCATTCAGAAGGCCTACGATCCCCATGGCGTGAAGGTCATCCCCTGCCATCTGGTCGTGCCGGAAGCCGGCGGCTGGTTCAACAAAGAGATCGAGACGGTCGAGGATTTCAAGGGCCTCAACATGCGCATCGCAGGCCTCGGCGGCAAGACGCTGGCCAAGCTCGGCGCCAACACGCAGCTCGTGCCGGCCGGTGAAATCTTCGTTTCGCTGGAGACGGGGCGGATCGATGCAACAGAGTTCTCCGCGCCGCAGCTCGATCTCGGCTTCGGCTTCCAGAAGGTTGTGAAGAACTATTACTTCCCGGGCTGGCATCAGCCGTCGAGCTGGGATTCTATCATTATCAACATGGATGTCTGGAACGGTTTCGACGAAGCCACCCAGCAGATCATGGTCGAGGCCTGCAAGGCCAACATCGCCTACAATCTGGGCGACCAGCTCAATGCCCAGGCCGAAGCGATCGCAACGATCCGCGAAGCGGGTGTCGAGGTGCGCCGCTTCCCGGACGAAGTGTTGACGGCAATCCGCGCCGAGGCGGAAACCGTGCTTCAGGAAGAGGCCGAAAAAGATCCGATCTTCAAGGAAGCCTATGAATCGCTGACCGCCTATATGGACCGCGTCGGCGAGTGGGAGCGGCTGCAGGCTATCCCCCACAAATAAGGGCGATAACCCCAGGGGCTCGGGGTTTACGCGGCGCGTTCCGGTCGATATGGGCCGGAACGCGTCTTCGTCCTTTGAAGCACGGCGCGAAAGAAGATCCACGAAAGTGCGCTCATGATCCGTTTCCTCCAGAGGCTCCAGGCCTTGTGCACATGGCCCGGCCGTGTTGTCGGCTGGCTTATCGTGCCGCTTATCCTGAGCGTGTGCCTTGCGGTGCTTGCGGCGCAGATCGGCGTCAACATGCTCGCCGAATGGAGCGATCCGGTGCCGCTGTTCGGCAAGGCGCTTACAGTCAACACGCTGCTCGACCTGCAATGGCATATCTTCGCGCTGATCGTGCTGTTCGGCGGCGTCTATGCGTTTCGCGACAACAATCACGTGGCCGTGGATGTTTTCGCGTCCGGTCTGCCCGTGCGGGTTCGACTCGCCATCCGAATCTTCGGCGATCTGGTCTTTCTCCTGCCCTTCTGCGCGATCATCGCCTGGTACGGCTACGGCTTCGCCGAAAAGGCATGGGTTTCCGGCGAAGGCTCCACCTATGGCGGGCTTCTCGACCGCTGGGCAATCAAGGCAACCATCCCTGCCGCATTCTCGCTTCTCGGCCTTTGCGCCCTCCTGCGCGCCGTTTCCACGGCGCTCGAGCTAGCAGGCTTTTCCTCCAAGACCGACGGCAAACCGCAATGACCGACGCCTATTTCTGGCCCATTCTCATGCTGATCGGTCTGATGGCCGGCATTTTCACCGGCTATCCCGTCGCATTCGTTCTGGCCGGCGTGGGGCTGATCTTCGCCTTTCTGGGCGACGTCCCGATGCTGTTCCTGTCGCTCGGCGTCTCGCGCATCTATTCGGGCATTCTTACCAACTGGTTGCTGATCGCCATTCCGCTTTTCGTTTTCATGGGATTGATGCTGGAGCGCTCCGGTGTCGCCCAGAGGCTTCTGCGGTCGCTCGCATCGGTGTTTCGCGGGGTGCCGGGCGGTTACGCTTTCGCCGTCGCCGTTATCGGCGTGGTGATGGCCGCGTCCACCGGCATTATCGGGGCGTCTGTGGTGCTGATGGGCATGATGGCACTGCCGACGATGCTCAAGAACGGCTACGACGCGAAGATCTCCACAGGCCTGATCGCGTCCAGCGGGACGCTCGGCATTCTGATTCCGCCGAGCATCATGCTGATCGTGCTCGGCGACCAGATGCGCGTCTCCGTCGGCGATCTGTTCATGGGCGCCGTCGGTCCGGGCCTGCTTCTCGGCGGGCTTTATCTTGCCTATCTGATCGTCATCGCCGTTTTTCAGCCCAAACGCATGCCGGCGGCAGAACCAGAGAACGGCGGGGAGCCCTTCTGGCGGGTGGCGCTCTCCCTGACCCGCGATCTGCTTGCCCCGGTGGCGCTCATCGCAGCGGTTCTCGGAACAATCGTCACCGGTATCGCGACACCAACGGAATCGGCGGCCATCGGCGCCGCTGGAGCGATGCTCCTGGCGCTGGTGTCCGGCAATCTCACTCTCTCGATCTTCGCCGATGCGCTGCGCGACACGACAAAGACGACGGCGATGATCATTTTCGTGATGATCGGCGCCACCATTTTCAGCGTTATCTTCCGCAAGCTGGGCGGCGATCAGATGATCGTCGACGCGTTCGCGCTTCATGGCGACAACCCCTACGCGGTCCTTCTGACGATCATGCTTCTGGTGTTCGTGCTCGGCTTCTTCCTGGAATGGGTGGAGATCACGCTCGTTGTGGTGCCGATCGTGGCGCCCATCGTTGCCGGCCTCGATTTCGGACTGACGTCCGAGCAGACGCTGATCTGGTTCGCCATCGCCTTGTCGGTCAACCTTCAGACGTCGTTCCTGACGCCACCGTTTGGCTACGCACTGTTCTATCTGCGCGGTATCGCGCCGGAAGGCGTGTCGATCTCGACCATCTATCGCGGCATCATTCCTTTCGTGATCCTTCAACTCGCCGCGCTGACCATGGTCATCCTGTGGCCTCAGATCACGTTGTGGCTTCCGACCTATCTGGCGAAATAACCGCCACCGGCATCGTCAATTGCCGAAAACCGGGTTTGCATCGTGTCGGAATCCCCGCATTGCAGGGGTTCCGTCAGACGTTTCCTAAGCGGCGGCGTATCTCCCTTGTAAAACGCGCTGGTTCGGGTACGGTCCCGAAGCTTGATGCTTAAACAAAACAAGAGGTGTGGGGTGCGTCGTCTCACCGACGGCAACCATCATGCTCGGTAACATAACAACGTTGCCGCTTCCATGCGCGGCTCCGAACCGGGGACTGTCACGATCAACTGAAGCAACACCAGGAGGAGAGCGGTGATGCAGCAGAGAATTCCAAATGTTTTGAAATCGTCGCTACGATGGACGGGGCTGGCCGTAGCCGGCCTTTGCCTGTCCCTGGCGGCAGCACAGCCGACAAGCGCGAAGACGTTGCGCTTCGCTTTTCAGGGCACGTTGAACGCCCTCGATCCCTATTCGCTCAACGAAACCTTCACGCTCGGCATGCTGGGCAATGTGTATGAAGGACTGACGCGCCGCGACAAGGATCTGAGCATCGTTCCCGGACTTGCCGAGAGCTGGGAGACGGTCGACCCGTTGCACTGGCGCTTTCATCTGCGCGAGGGCGTCAAGTTTGCCAACGGTAACGATTTCACAGCCGACGACGTGATTTTCTCGGCCGAGCGTCTGCTGGCCGAGGGGTCGGACCTTAAAACCCGCATCCCGGCCGATTCGGTGTGGAAGAAGATCGACGACCACACGGTCGAGGTGGAGTTGAAATCGCCGAATCCGATTCTGCATTACGAGTGGGATACCTGGTACATCATGGACAAGGAATGGGCCGAGGCGGAAGGCGCCGTCGACCCCATTTCCGCCCGCGATACCAATCCCGGCCCGGCGGCTTTCAAAGCCAACGGCACCGGTCCCTTCGTGATCGAAAGCCATGAGCCGGGTGTCAGAACGGTCTTCAAGCCCAATCCGAACTGGTGGGGCACCCCGGAGCACAATCTGACAGAAGTGATCTTCACTCCGATCGCAGCCGACGGCACACGCGTGGCCGCACTTCTGGCCGGCGATGTCGACCTGATCGACCCGGTTCCCGTGCAGGACATTCCCCGGGTCAATTCCAACGCCGATACCGAGGCGTTGACGGGACCTGAATTGCGCGTCATCCATCTGGGCTTCAATCAGATCCGCGACGAGCTGCCCACCTCCGACGTCAAGGGCAAGAACCCGTTCCGCGACCCCAATGTGCGCAAGGCCGTCTACCAGGCCATCGACATCGAGGCGATCAAGGACCGCATCATGCGCGGCCTGTCGACGCCGGTCCCGCTTCTGATCGCCAACGAACTCTTCGAAGGTTCGGGCGACTTTCAGCGCTGGCCCTACGATCCCGACGCCGCCAAGCAATTGCTCGCCGACGCCGGCTATCCGGAGGGCTTCACCGTCGGCATGGACTGCCCCAACGACCGCTACGTCAATGACGAGGCGATCTGCCAGGCCGTCGTCTCGATGCTGGCGCGCATCGGCATAACCGTGGATCTCAACGCCCAGCCCAAGGCGCAGTATTTCGCCAAGGTTCTGGCGCCGGGCGGCTACGATACCGACTTCTACCTGCTCGGCTGGACGCCCAGTTCCTTCGATTCGTGGAACATCCTCACCAATCTGGCTGGCTGCCGCGACGAAACCGGCGCCGGCGGGCCGTTCAACCTCGGCGGCTACTGCAATGAAGAGGTCGATGCGCTGGCCGAACAGATCGTCGTCGAGACCGATCCGGCGAAACGGGATGAACTCATTCATCAGGCTTATACGATCCTGACGGAAGAGACTTCGCACATCCCGCTTCATCAGCAGTCGCTCGTGTGGGGCAAGCGCACGAACATCGACATCGTTCAGCGGCCCGACAACCAGGTCCTGTTCTACTGGGCGAAGGTGAACTGACGCGAAGACACGCCGCAGCCCGCGCCCGCCGCGGGCTGCTCCTTTCACGTCCCGATCGCTGGTTTCATGCTTGCATTCGCCATAAAACGGTTTGTCCAGGCGCTCGGCGTCATGCTGGTCGTCGCGCTAATCTCCTTCATGATGTTTCGCTTCGTCGGCGATCCGGTGAATCAGCTCGTCGGTGTCGACACGCCGCCGGCGGAACGGGCCGCGCTGCGTGAGGCGCTGGGGCTCAACGACCCGGTGCTGCTGCAGTTCGGCCGTTTCGTCGTCAAGGCCGCGCAACTCGACTTCGGCATCTCCTACCAGTTCAAGCAACCGGTCGCCTCGCTGATCGCGGCACGGTTGCCGGCAACGCTGGAATTGTCGCTGGTTTCGGCGCTGTTCGCGCTGATGGTCGGCGTGCCGATGGGGGTCTATACCGGGCTTCATCGAAACACCTGGCTTGCCCGCGGCTTCCTTGCCGTCAGCCTCATCGGCGTATCGCTGCCGACATTCCTCATCGGCATCCTGCTGATCTTCGTGGTATCCGTGCATCTGGGCTGGCTACCCTCGTTCGGCCGTGGCGACACGGTGGACCTGTGGGGAGTCTGGAACACGGGGCTTCTCACCAAGTCCGGTCTGCAATCGCTGATCCTGCCGTCGATCACACTCGGGCTGTTCCAGATGACGCTGATCATGC
>ENA-ORCW01000675-ORCW01000675.1-marine-metagenome-genome-assembly--contig:-NODE-675-length-14487-cov-4.795420_pt1 | contig 14487 bp, 9 predicted proteins | sample MGYA00237784_ERZ508517 | MGnify/ENA primary metagenome ERZ508517 (study PRJEB26187, sample SAMN06268979) | marine metagenome | isolation source: Tt ae E1 feedstock associated aerobic enrichment on... | reverse complement strand
ACATCGAGTCTCTCCTTGAGCCCTCAGGGCCATGGAGACTCTCATACCATCTGGATCAGAAAATGGGGAGCAGGCCACGATCCTTCTCGACGAAGATTGCGCCACTCGAAAACCCCGTCTTCATCCGTTTGATTGAACCGAGCCATCTGATCGTCTGTTGGTGGCATTCGACTGATCGACGACTCGAAAGTGTTTCCAGCAAACAGAAGATACTCGTGGGACACCGAATAGCCCGCTTTGGTCGGGCGACCAGAAGGATTGGAGCGAACGCAGAATGTTCCGAGCAATCCGCCTGAAAAGTTGTTTTCAAGCAGGAAGTTCAACTCTCGTTGTTGTTCGTCATCGATTGCAGCGACCAAAACGCCGTCATCGGTGAGGAGTGCTGCGGATGCTTGAAGCCGATCTTGCATCAGGGCGACCCAACTCGACGACTTGTAGCCATTCTTGTAGCTGATGGCGGATGCGTCAGTGTTGTAAGGCGGATCGATATAGGTGCATTTCACCCGGCCTCGAAAGCGGCTTTTCATCAGAGCGAGTGCTTGAAAGTTCTCACTGCAAATCACCGTTCCACGCAGCGTTTCTTCAAAGTCTGATGTCTCTTGTAGGATGCGGCTCTTGAATTGCTCGTCGAAATGGCGTGTGTCAACGCTCAATGTCATGTGTCCCTTCAGAAACTCGACACTCAGCGGCTTCGAGTACCCCGGCCCATTCAAGTCCTTCTCGATCTTGTCGATTGCGAACAGCCGCACCCACTCTTCACGCTGGGCGTCGTTCGCCGCAATCTCCGGGTACAGCTCCTCCGGCACCCGGTCGAGCGTGATGCAGTAGTTCGTCTCCACCACGAACTTCTTTTTGAGCCACAGCTTCTTCTGGAAGTTCTCCAGTTGTTCGAGAAACCGGATGATCTTGTGGGCGATCTTCCGGATCACCTTGATCTTGCTGAGGTACTGCTCGACTTTCGGAGCCGTCTCGCTCTCGATGTCGTCCAGGTGCATCACCTCGTTCTTGATGTAGAAGTCGAGCTCCCGCCGCAGGAAGCCGCCCAAGTCCTTGTGGATGAAGTAGTCGAACGTGTTGCGGGCGGTGTAGGCACGCAGGTGCTTGGCGATGCGGGGTTGTTTCTTGCCTTCAGACGGTTTGCCGAGTGGGACTTCATCGAACAGGGCAGCGTGCCAGTTTTCAGCTTTCAGTGGTGCAGTTGTCAGTAACGAGTCGAGACGTTCAACGGCGGCAGCGTTGAGGGCCTCCTGTTTTCGCTTCTCGCCGTCGGGGCGGTATTCGAACCGGATCACCAGTTCGCCGTTCTCCTCGATGACGGGATCGTCTTCACAGAGGATGAAACGACGTTCCTTGCCGCGGGCCTCCTTGCGGTTGTCGTGCTCGGTCGAGGCGGCGACGAGCTTGAAGTGGACGCGGCGTTCGGAGGGAAGCTTGAACGTGTAGTCGCGGAACTGCTCGCTGCTCTTGACGTAGTACTGGTCGTGGTTGGCCCAGTGGAGCTTGACCTCTTCCCCCTCGTACGGGATGGCGTAGACGCCCTCCTTGTACCGCCGCTGAGAGATGAAATCCCCCTCGTGGTAGTACCGGCGGAAGAAGTTGTACAGGTGGCTGAAGACTTCGCTTTCGAGTGCGGCAACGTCGACGCTGGAGTCGGCGATCTGCCGGCGGAGTTCCTGCACCTTCGACGTCGATTCGACGCCGAGTCCCTGAGCCTGTTCGATGGCCTTGTCGAGTTCCGCCTGGAGCTGGACCTTGTCGGCGGAACGGTACTCTCCGAAGGCTTCGCGGACCTGGGGGAGGAGGTCTTTTTCGAGGAAGCGGACGATTTCGTCGCGCTTCTGGTTCATGATGCGGTAGATGCCGAAGTCCAGATCGGCCTGATCGAGCTGGAAGAGTTCTTCGAGGAGTTTCTGCAGTTTCTGGAAGTTGGTCATGGGGGGCGACTCGGAGTGACTTACAGCTTGCTGTCGGGATGCGGTTCGCCGCTGGGACGCCAACCGGCGAGGATCATGTCGGCGAGGACCTGGTAAGCGACGTATCCGCGGCCGTAGTGGAGACTGGTGAGGTACTCGTACTCTTCGACCATTCGCTGGAACAGAGGTTTCAGGTCGTCGGGCAATCTCGCCTCGGCCTGCCTGTGCTTCTCGCTGGTAACGGGCATTGTCTGTCGTCCTTTCTGCTGCTCACCGCGTCCAGATGAGCAGGGCGCGGTCTGCCATTGCGGCGGCACGTGCTTCGATCTCGGCCCGTGTCCATTTGTCGGCTTCGATGATCTGGCGGTTCATCTCGAAATGGGACTGCTTGAGGATGTTCCGCTTGTGGTCGAACGGCTGGTTTCCCATTTCCGTGTTGTAACCGGAATAGGTCAGATTGCCGATCGTGTGAAGGTACATCGCGTGGATACGGTCGACATCCGGCCCCAGCTGTTGCCGCCACTCTTCGCTGAGAGTCTGCGGCATGATGTGCTCGATCGTGATCTTGTCGTTCATCTCGACCGGCTCGTGGTGGTCGAACGACTGTTCGAGCGAGGTGAGGAACAGCCGTGTACGCGGAAGCCGACCCGCGTAGTAGATGCGTGCCGTGAGAAACTTCTCGCGGAACTCGTCATCGGTGGGCCATTCGTTTTTTGCGAGGTAGTCGTGCGTCCCGGTGACCAGGTCGTCGGCTTCGAGGACATGCTTCGACATCCGTGCGAAGACGCGCCGGAGGCGGTTGGTGGGAATCCCGCAGACGGTGCGACGAACGACGTACGATTCGATCATCTTGAGAATATCGAGAACCCCTTCCTCGTCGACGGCGCCCTTCTGCCGCTCTTCCATGACGGTCAGCAGGAAGGGGTAGGCGACGTCGACTTCCCATTGATTGATCCGCTCCATCTGAGCGCGAATCGGTGGGCTGGTCTCGTGCTGCTGCGGCCGCAAGAGCAATACGAAATGCTGCGAATAGCGGTTGAGCTGGCCCAGGATGTCGTCGATCGACCGCCCTGCCGTCATCTGCTGCTCGACCCAGTCCCGCATGCCCTGATAGACCTCGTCCTGCCGGGGCAGTTCGCCCAACATCATCAGGAAGCGCCAGAAGAAGCTGCTGAGGTGCGACTTGCCGCCGTCGTCCTCCATTCGACGCTGCATTGGCAGCCAGTGGCTGTGGTAGACGGAATCGAGAGTCTGCGCATCGTCTGCAAGCTGCATGAAGACGAAGTTTCGGACGAGGTCCGAAGCGGTCAATGCCATCCCCGTGTTGTTGAGACTCTCGAAGATGCGGTGCGGACTGTCATCAGAATCGAGGCGGATGCTGACGAGGCTGAGGTAGTGCGTGATGCAACTTTTGAGTTCGGCGAGATCAATTTGCTCGCCGTCGAGATCGCCGAGGCCGATCACGCGGCGGAAAAAGTCGCGGGCATCGATGATGTTGCTGTGCGCGTCATAGGTTTGCGACTGCACGACAGCACCGAACGCTGCGCGGTCGGCTTGCGTTGGCTGCAACTTGTCATGTTCCTCTTTTCGGGCTGCATAACGGTTGCGGAGGCATTCGTCCTGGATCTGGTCAGCGAGCTGCTGGGAGGATGAGTTGTCCGCGGCCTGCTCTCGGATCACCGATAGGAGGATGAACAGGGTCGTCATCCTCTGTTGGCCATCGATAAGCATGAACTTGTTGGCGTGCTCCGGCGAATCGGGAATGGGGAGCGTCACGACGGCTCCGAGGAAATGCGCTTGCCGGTTCTCGAGGGCGTAGATCTCGAGAATATCGTCCCAGAGCCTCTGCCAGTTGTCCTCACCCCAGCTGTACGTTCGCTGAAAGAGCGGTACGCGGTACTGAATGTTTCCCTTGAGCAGATCCTGCAAGACGACTTCGCCCGCTTTCATTTCGTTTGTCCCGTTGGCAGTCGATTGTGGATGACTTCGTGAGCAGATGACCTGGCAGATGGAGGAATGCTACGCAGTCTGCAGCCAACACGCATCTGGGAGCGAGTTGCCGCGACAATTCGTCCGGGGAGTCAGTGGGTACGGGTGTCCGCTCAGAAGCCGGCTGGGAGTTCAGCTGATTTCGATGTCGAGAGAACGATCCTGTGCAAGGGTTCGCCTGATTTCTCGGACTTTCGGGTACTGGTACCTCGAGAGCCAGGCGAGCAGCTTCTTGCGCCCCTTGCGGAGGGCAAGAAGTGTCTTGCGCGGGGGCAGATTGAGCAAGTCTGCGACACCGTGGACCGAGGCCTCACGGGGACAGCAGAGTCCGTAGTAGTGGATCAGAGCGTTTGCCTGCCGAAAGGTGAAGTGCTTGAAGATGTTGAGCAGCAGTTCTTCGAGTTCCTGGTCGGAAAGGTCGGGCTCGGGCTGAGTCTGGAGGGATGGGGGCCGATGCCCGTTGACGCGGGCCGGCTCGGACGAGTGGTTCTCCGCCTGAACTGTTTTTGGCTGAGAACGAGGTACGGGGGCGAAGTCCTGTGGAAGGCGTTGCTTGAGGCGGTCGATCGCTCTGGATTCGAGCTGGCGAACCCGCTCGCGGGTAATCCCCATTCGTTTCGCGATCGCCTCCAGCGTCTTTGGACGTGCTTCCTGGAGTCCGAACCGGTGCTTGATGACGAAGAATTCCCGTTCCGGAAGTTGGACGCGGACCCGTCGGACGAACTGTTTCCGCTCAAGGCTGTTCATCCCGGGAGAATTGCCGGTCAGCGGATGGAGTTCCGGAGGGATCTCGCTCAGCGGAACGGGGTTGAGAGCGGCAATGATTGCGGTGACAGTCCGATGCTGAAATTCATCGAGATCACCGTTGTCTTCGCCATGCAGGCGGGAGTAGACGGGCTTACGCAAGTAGTCAGGAAACCGGACCAGGTGCCGACGATTGTGCAGAAACCTCTGCACGGCCTGATACACCCAGTACCAGGCGTACGTGGAAAAGGCGTGGTAGCGCTCGACTTCGAACTTCTCGATCGCCCGTTTGAGGCCGAGGACTCCTTCCTGCACGGCGTCGGGAAGCAGCGACGGAGGCACGTGAAAGCGGTTTACGACGGCGAATGCCAGGCGGGCGTTTCTGAGCCAGATCTCGTTGCGTGCCTCTTCGTCTCCCGCCTGTGCCCGCTGAATCAAACGGACTTCCTGGCGGTACGGGAGCGGTTCGAAATCGGGATAAAGCAACAACTCTTGAGGATCGATTCTGGCCCAGTAGTTTCGCTTGCGACTGGCTCGGGATGGACCAGCAGGAAGCGTCTCCATGAATTCGGTCTCGGCGGGCCCGGCAGGACGAATGTCCTCGTCGAGTTCCTGACGCATCAGATGACTTCCCATTCGATTGTGAACAGATGTCGGCTGTGCGTCCGTTGCGACATCCGCCGTTCCAGCCGCTCGATGAGAGCGTCCCGTTTGTCAGCAATCTCGTCTTCGACGTCGAAGATGCGTTTGCGCTGGCGGCGTTGCTTCCGTTCCAGATCCTGAATCTTGCGCTGCAGTTCGTTCTGTTCTTCCAGAGTCGTCGCCTGCCGTGACTGCCGACGCAGTGCTCTCATCTGCGCCTTGGTATCAGACAGTTCCTTTTCGGCCGCGACGACCATGTCTTCGGCCCACTTCTCGAGACGTTCTCGCTCTTCGTTGAAGAGCGCACTGTTTGACTCGAGAGAGGAAGCGATAGTGGCCTGAGCGTGCCGCCCGGCGTTGACGTTGAGCCGCTCGGCAAGGTCTGGCGACAGGTCGTCGGCCGGGGAGACGGAGCCATTGCAGTGGAAGAGCTTCTGGCACGTTTCCTGGTCGAGCGGTCGTCCTGCTGAATCGATGGCGGAGAACAGCAGGTATTCCTCGCGATCGAATGAATCGATGGTGAGGTGCTGAAGCGTCAGCCAGCCGGATCGGCCGCGAAGCTCCTCAACGAGGGAGAGCTTCATGGGGTAGTTCGTCACATCGAAGGCAACCTTGGCGAGTGGAGTCTCCGCCTGTCGCGCGTGCTCGATCGCCCACTCTCCAAGCGGATGAGACAAGCGATACAGGAATTCTCCCGAGACGTTTGTCTGGTTCTTCGAGATGAGATGGTATGTGCCGGTATGGCACCTGCTGACGGGAGAGTGGCGCAGGTCGAACGTGAGCCGGTCATCGCAGAAAGAGGCCTGCCCTTCGAGCACGTATTTGGTGAGTGACCAGAACTGCCGGCCGATCCGGTCCAGGTTTGCGCGCGCATCGTCCAGCCGCATCTTGAGCCGGGCATGAACGTCTTCGTCGAAGTGCTCCATGAGCAATTGGCGCGTCTCGCTCATCTTCGACTGGATGGTCTCGTCCATCTCCTCCTGCAGCTGACTGAACGCCGCCGAGATTTCCTCCGTCGTGCGGCACTGTTCGTAGATCGCGAGGATCCGCTTCTCGAAATCGACGCCGGACTCAATCTGGCCAAGCACTTCATCCGAGACTCCGAACACGCCATCGAACAGGTTGAACTTCTCGGACAGAAGCTGGTGGACCCGAAGATCAGCTTCGTTGCGCTCGTTCAGGAAGTTGACGACGACGACATCATGCTTCTGGCCATACCGGTGGCAACGCCCGATGCGCTGTTCGATGCGCTGCGGGTTCCACGGCAGGTCATAGTTGATGACGAGAGAGCAGAACTGCATGTTCACTCCCTCGGCTGCAGCTTCAGTGGCGATCAAGACACTCGCGTGATTGCGGAAGTGTTCGATCAGGGCTGTGCGGCTGTCGACGGCACGAGAACCAGTGACGCGGCCACTGTCGGCATTGTCCTCAAGCCAGCGGTCGATGACCTGTCGCGCATCGGGATCGGAATTCGTACCGTTGAACAGGATGAGCTTCCCGGCATAGCCGTTCGCTTCGAGGAACCGCTTGAGGTACTCCTGCGTCCGCCGGGACTCGGTGAAGACAAGAGCCTTGCGTGCGGCTCCCATCTTTTCCATCTCGGAGAAGCCGCGTTCGAGCGCTTTGAGCAGTGCCCGACTCTTGGCGTCGACACCGACGGCATGAGCCCATTGCGCGTACCGCGTCAGTTCTTCGATTTCGGAACTGAGTTTCTGCAGGTCGACCTGTTCCTCGTCGTCCTCTTCTTCGTCGTCGGTCCCTTCGAGAATTTCGTCGAGATAGTCGTCTTCGAGATCCTCCGTTGCAATGAGATCCTCCATGAAGTCGACTTCGTCATCCGCCTGGGGACGCGTGTCGGTACGCATTTGTTCGAGGCGGTCCTTCATCGTCTCGAGTGTGCTGGCGATTGCATGCGACGAAGATGCCAGCAGCTTTCGCAGGATGAGGGCCGTCAGATGGCGCTGTCGGTGCGGTATGGAGTACGAGTCTTCCCGGGTGAGGAACTCGGAGACGGACTCGTAGAGGCGTTGCTCGGCACCAGCGGGCCGAAAGCTGATCGTGATCGGACGACGTTCGGTGTATTGGATGTATTCGACGACCTGCCGCCGGAGCGTTCGGTGACAGAATGCGGAAAGGCGAGTGCGGAGTGCGTCGAGATCGGGGGCTGAGCCGGTGTACTGTGCTCGAAAGGCGGAAACGTCTCCGAAGATTTTGTCATCCAGAATTGTCGAGAGCCCGTATAGCTCGAGAAGTGAGTTTTGCAGTGGCGTTGCAGTCAGCAGGCACTTCTTGCGCTCTGCCAGGGCCCAGCGGATGTTCTGCCCCATCTTGTTGCTCGGGCGGTAGGCGTTTCGCAGTTTGTGCGCTTCGTCAATGACGACAAGGTCGTATGGAACAGCGCGAAGATCCCCCTTGTGCCGGCTGGCGAAGTGGAATGACGTGATAACGACACGATCGGTGTCGAAAGGAGAAGGATTGCCGTCCCGAATCGCCTGCCGGTAGGTTCGCGCATCGAGGATGGTGTTCGGAAGGTTGAACTTCTCTTCGAGTTCGAGACTCCACTGCTTGCGCAGACTGGCAGGACAGATGACAAGCAGCTTCCGCTTCCTCTCCGCCCAGTACTGGCAGAGGACGAGACCGGCTTCGATTGTTTTCCCAAGTCCGACTTCGTCGGCGAGGACGACTCCCTTCGAGAGTGGGCTGCGAAGCGCGAACATCGCCGCTTCGATCTGGTGCGGATTCAGATCGACGCACGCATCGAAGAGCGCCATCGAAAGGCGATCGACGCCACCTGGTTCCGCCTGGCGAGTCAGTTCGTGGGCGAAGTACTTCGCGTGGTACGGGGTCGTCATGAGGCCCGTCATCGTGCCGGTAAGTTGACCAGAAAGTACTAGGAGCATAGTTTGAAAAACGTGTGCGGGCAACGAGATGGAATCGATGAATGCAGTTCGGTCAGACATCCGCGGTTTTTTGCATGGCCATGCAGCCCACACCACGTGAGCTGATCGGGCGCCTGGAAGTGAGCGAGCCGAGTTTCAGCAAGTTCGAGAGCGAGCGGTTACACAGCGGCAGCTGCGCCAGCGAGAAGTTTATCCACAAGCTGTCCGCTGAGCTCGATTGCGGCTAGGACGACCTGCGATTGCTGACGGATCGTGTTCCCAGAACGATGCGTGCACGGATCCGCAAGCAACCGGGCGCGTTTTGCAGGATTGCAGAGCTTGGTGATGCTTCGATCGACAAGCATTCAGTCGATGTTGGATTCGCATCCCCATACGCAGAGTGAACGCCCGGGTTGATGACTACCTTCGAACACGCAGGCGACGACGTAGCTGAAGAGGGCTCTTCGCAGGCACGTTTCCCTATCCGGCTCAATCTTCCGCATGCGGACGCCGCCCTGCTGCAAGACGCGGCCCAGGCCGTGCGTCGCGAGTTTCGCGACTCGGTCAAGTGGAAGCGTCTGAGGTGCCGAGGCGTGAGGCGTGTTTCCGACTCGGAATCCGGGACAATCTTCCTGCTTCAGGTTGGTCAGTCGATTGAGTTCGACTGGACGTGGGAGGGTGCCACGGCATTTCGCCCGACGTTGATCGGCGAATTCGCGGACTCCCCTGAATTGCTGGAAGACGCCATCCCCGAAGACCGGGATGAGTCAGTGGTGTGGAGCGGCGAAGTCGTTGAGGTCGATGAAGCGACGGGGCGGATCTACGTGTGCGTCTCAGACCCCGAGCATCCGCCGACGAGTGGCACTTTCTTCGTCCGGCCGTTCGAGTTTCTGGCTGTTCTCGACGCAGTATACAACGGCCCAGAGTTCCAGGTTCTGCGGGAAGCTCTTCCGGAACGATTGCGGGCCACAGAGGGAGGCGTTCATCCTGACGTGGATTCGTACGCGCAGGTGGGGAGCTCGGAGCTGCAAACGCTCTGGACCCGTTCCTGGAGCGTGCTATGGGGGCCGCCAGGTACTGGAAAAACATATACAACTGGCCAACAGGTGGCAGCCGCGCTGGCGGATCCGACCGAACGCATCCTCGTGGTGTCTACAACCAACCGTGCCACTGATGCGGCCGCGATTGCGATCGGTCGCGCAGCTCAAACTATCACCACGGCAGAGCTGGAGGATGGACGTCTACTACGGATTGGAAAAGGAGCTGCGCTGAGTCACTTCGAAGCAAACAAGCTCCTCGCCATGCTGAAGGGTACGGAAACGGAGTTTCTGGCACAAATTGAAGAGCTCATGCACGGGATTGCGAAGGAGACCGACCCGGACAACCGCGCCGTGTTGAGAAATCGAGTCCGGGAACTTCGGTATCAGATGCGGGATGCAGGCCTGCGCAACTTCTCCGATTCTGGGGTTCGTTGCGTCGTCAGCACCGCCTTCCGCGCCACAACCTTTCTCCGGAGTCGCTCGATCAAGGAGAGCATCGAGCAGAGCCAGGCGCCCTTCACAACCGTCTTCATCGACGAGGCTGGACTCGTGTCGCGTGCTGCCGTCGCAGCTCTCTCACTCTTGGCAAGCCGGCGTGTGGTTCTGGTGGGCGACTCCAAACAGTTGGCTCCCATCAGCCGGATCAGCCGAATTCTGCCTACCAGCCAGATGACGTGGCTGGCAAATAGCGGACTGGCACACTTGGAGAACGTGGACGATCCTCAGCCGGGCGTCCACCTGCTGAGGCGGCAATACCGGATGCACGAAGAGGTCTGTTCCGTCGTCTCGAACTACCAGTACGATGGGCAGCTGGAGACGTCCTCAGAGGTGCGAGGAAGAACCGAGGCATTGCCGCCCCTGCTGGATGGGCAGCCTCGAGCCATCTGGTACGTCTTGGACGACCACGGCGAGCCTCTGCCAACGATTCGAGCTGAACGTGGAAGAGGAAATCGCAGCTGGGTACGTCCGGTGAGCCCGCGGGTTCTGGCCCGTCTGTTCTCCGACCGCGCACTGCGTGAGGCGGCCGGGCTCTTCATCTCGCCGTTCACAGCTCAGGCCAGGGAGGTTGCGTCGTTCTTCGCCCACAATGCGCTGGACTCGTGGACCGCCTCAACCGTACACAGTCAGCAAGGAGCCGAAGCAGACATCGTGCTGTTCGACACAGTCAATGCCGGCAGCTACAGCTGGCCATACAACGAATGGAAGCGGTTGGTGAATGTGGCATTGAGTCGAGCCCGCAAGAGCGTGATCGTCCTCGCCAGTCGTGCTGAAATGTCCGAGCCTTACCTTCGTCCGTTGCTCCGCACTCTCTCACCAAAGGTGCTGCGGGCATCTGGCCGCAAGGTCTCCTGGGCAACTGTGCCCTCTCAGTTGGCCCACGAACAGGTCAACGGCCAGCTTGATCGGAATCCAGGCTCACTGGGGGCCCAACTGGCGAAGCGCAAGGCGCTCCGGCCTGTCTTGTCACAGGAGCAGCAACGCCTGTGTGGACTCGAACTCGACGGGAAGCCCAGGCTGGTACGTGGCGTGGCGGGCAGCGGAAAGACCGTCGTACTGGCGCACTGGCTCATGCAAACCGTGAGGCGGCTTGAGGATTCGCCGAACGTTCGCATCTGGGCCGTGTTTGCCAACCGCTCGCTTCAGTCGCTGATCGGGGACTCGATTGAGTCCGCGTGGGCGGCAGCCACGGACGGAGAGGCATTCCCCTGGGACCGCGTGTCGCTGCGGCACGTCAGGGAGATCCTCGATGTGCTGCTTCCGGAAGCTGGTCTGTCTATGAGGCCGTTCGGTTTCGATTACGACGATGCGGCTCGCGCGTATCTTGATCGCCAACCAGCTGACACGATCGAGCCACGCTGCGATGCGATGTTCATCGACGAGGGGCAGGACATGGGACCACACATGCTGAAGCTCCTGTCGGCCATTGTTCGAAAGGCCGACGAGGAAGACCAGAATAGTCGGTCGGTCAACATCTTCTACGACAACGCTCAGAACATTTACGGAAGAGGGACGCCTACGTGGTCCGATCTGGGGCTCGACATGCGGGGCCGATCCACAGTAATGAAGGAGAGTTTCCGGAGCACAAATCCGATTACAGAATTCGCACTGAACGTACTGTACAGGCTTCAGCCGCCCGAGAGCAGTCCTGACCACAGGGAACTCGTCAAGTTGGGACTCGTCGAACGAGCTGACCGGAACGGCGAGGACTGGTGGTCCGTTCGGTTCAATCAGGTGGACGGCCCCAAGCCGGAGTTCAGGCAGTTCAAGAATCTCGATAGTGAGTTCGACGCAATCGCCCGGTATTGCCGCGAGCTGATTGAAGACGAGGGCGTGCAGCCTTCCGACATCTGCCTGCTCTACAACGGGAGCAACATCAAGTATCGGCTTGAACAGCAGGTCCAGCCAGTACTCGAAGAAGTGGGTGTGGAATTGTCCGTACAGACCAACCGGCCCTTCGAACGCAGCAGCAACATGGTGTTGGCGACGACATCTCACTCATTCAAGGGTTACGATTCGGAAGTTGTCGTTATCCCTGCGGTTGACCAGTACACGGCAAAAGGGAGAGGAATCCTCGCAAACAATCTGTACGTCGCGATGACGCGTTCACGCTCCATCCTGACACTGTTCGCTCAGCAGATGAACGGAGCGGATGCAAGAAGACTCTACTCTGTCATCGAGGACTGCCTGGACCTTCTGCACGAACGACCACAGGTGGAACCGACCCCGAACCAGCGGGACGACCTGGAGGACCTGGTGAAGATCATCGGAGAGAAACATCGCAAGTGGGTCATCTCTCTCTGGAAAAAACATTCACTCTCGCAGGAACCTCTGCTGACGACAGCCGGCGAGATCGTGGCCCAGCCGCTCTTTTGGTTCAATGCAAACGGGCGCATCTACGCGCTATTCGCCCCCGACAGGCCCCGTCAACGGGTGCTGCAGCGGCTGGAAGACTTCGGCGTGACAGTCATAGAAAGCGGGCAGGACGTGACGTAGCGATTGAACAGCGTTTCCTGGGCATTGCTCACGGGAGCAACCCGCTCCATCGATGGCAACCAGTCTCAGGTTCGTGAAGAGGCGACTCCAGTTGCTCGAGCGGAACAGACGTGCCGGGGCGATACGGCTCGACCGGCGGATCGAAGGCGACGTTCAGTCCCGGATCGGCAGCAATGATATCGGCAACTCGGTCAATAACGCTCATTCACAGTTCCGTTCAGGAGATGTCGGGGCGATGGCTGTTCACTGAAAGCACGTCGTATGCCAGTCCGGGGCAGACCGCTGAAAACCGCTGTTTCTTCCGTGTTGTCAGCAGTTTCGTGTCCTGGTTGTCTCTTCGGGGGAACACATGGAATGGTGGCGGCACAACCGGAGTTGTGTTTCGTTCTGCGTTCATTGTGTTCTGTGTTGAGAGGAACTTACCGTCAGGGTCGGACAGATCCTGTCCAAGGTTGCAGCAGAAATGCCGTTCCGACGGTCCACTCCTGGTTGGTGGTTACCGTGCGAACGGTCTGGCATCGAGCAGCAGGAGTGCTCTGATAGCTAAAAAAAATCCCCCCGGGGGCGAGCCTTCAGCTCGCGAGGCGTTCCCGCCGGGGGGGGGGCGAAGAGATCAGCGACGATCCGGAGTGGGCTTACAGCTCACATCTGGCGTCCAGTGAGTTTAACGCTTCAGCCGGTTTGCGACGGTTCGTGCCCACATGCGGAGAAATTCGATCAGAGGGTGCCGGGCCGGGCGGCGGTTCGACTTGCTTCGCATACGTCCTCCTCAGAAAAGAAGCGACTCGCCTTGCAGTGACAGGGCGAGTCGGAAACGGACATCAGGTTGGCGTTTGCAGCCGCAATCAGGAACGTGGCGGCGGAAACTCAGGTTTTTCGAATCCGCTCAAGGGACGAAAATCGAAACGACGATGCCGATGGCGGCAGAAATGGTCATTGTCGATCGGCTTCTTGACGGGGACAAAAGGATCCGTGAGCTGCCGTTCGTCCAGCTGACGCTGCAGCTTCATGGCACGCTGGACGGCCGTGTCGGTGATTCCGAGCTCCTGGGCGGCTGACTTCAACGTCATCTTTTGTTCGCGGACCAGCTTCACCGCTGACGTTCGATATTCCTCTCGCTGAGGAGGGTCAAACAGGTCGACCACAAGTTGCCTCGTCAAGCTGGGAATCGCGTGATTCTCAGCATGCTCAGTGGCAATGACGGACAGCAGGTTGAGGCACGCTGATGCGCGTAGCACCGGATGTCCTCCATCGATCAGCTGGTACGGATAGACGTGGATCTTCGGGACGAGCGATCGCATCAGCCTCCAGAACTCCGACGACTCGATCGGCAGATCATCAAACGCTTCGACGGCGAGCTTTCGCAGTTCATCGGCCCCTGGGAGCACGATCTGATTTCGGCGACGGTGCCGTTCAAGAGTCGCGAGTTCGTCACCGATGCGATCGCGATCTCGTTCACTACTCTGAAGCTTGTCGGTCAATGGCTGGCTGATTCCAACCTGGGCAATGGCGTCGGTCAGGTTGTCGATCTCTCGTTCGATTCGTTTCAATTCGTCCCGCAGCTTCGCTTCGCGCTCCCGGTCAACAGTGTCGAGTGCCTTTGCCTCCTCGCTGATCATTGCAGCGAATGCGGCATCGAAACCCTCGATCTGTTCGACCTCGTTGCGAATCGCTTCAGCCATTCTCCTCGCCGTCAGTGGTCCATTGATGGTAAAGCCGTTCCAACAGAAGTGCCGCCGGGCACCTTCGCAAATCAAAAACTCCTTGCGCCCGTTACCCCCGTACACATACTTGCGGCCACAGATGCCACACCGCAGATGCTGCCCCGGCCAGCGAGTCCGTTTCCGTGGGACGCCGTGCCGTACATCCCGACCATTGGCCCGACCACGACGGTAGCGACTGTTGCGTTCTTCCAGCATGCGATTGACGCGATCAAACCGCTCTGGATCGATGAACTGAAGGTTCGGACAGTGACGCTCCATCAGCATCTCGGGCGGAGCGGGGTAGTTTCGATGTCGTCCGGTCCGGTTGACGCGGCGAGTTACAAGCCGATTGCGTTGGCGGATCCCTTTGAGCAGCGGGTTCCGCGTGTAGCGCCCGACAATCGTGCCGGACCACTTGTCGTCACGACAGTGCGGGCCGAGGGGGATACCACGTTCGTTGAGCCAGTCAGCAATCTCTTCGAACGACTGCCCGTTCTCAAGTCGGGTTGGCCTGCTCCCCATTTTCTGATCCAGATGGTATGAGAGTCTCCATGGCCCTGAGGGCTCAAGGAGAGACTCGATG